>OLGB01004742.1_pt1 | contig 11261 bp, 10 predicted proteins | sample 1605691 | NCBI WGS metagenome assembly OLGB01 (sample SAMEA3888925, study PRJEB22519) | human gut metagenome | biome: human gut; feature: human-associated habitat; material: faeces | place: Denmark | collected 2010
AAGGTATTCCAGTCACCGGATATGACCGCCTGGGCGGTGTTTTTCAAGGTTCAGAGGGATCATGAAAAAGATCCCCTCATGTGGTAGGCAGCGAGAACGCGATTTTTAGAACCATTTTTCAAAATTTCTTAAAATATTTTTTGAGTTGTTGAAGTTGCTTACCGACAGCTCTCTGGGAGAGGCCCATTTCCGCTGCAATCTCCTGCTGGGTCTTGTCCTCAATGCAATACTTGGTCAAGAGCTCCTTCTCCGAAATCGAAAGCCTTTTCAGCACCCTCACCAACCGCTGGTCACCGATCCCCTCTATCCAGCCGTACCTTGACGCCGTCGTGTAATCGTCCCAGCGGCTGACCGATTCCAGGAACTTTTTCATCAATGCGGACTTGTCCTCCTGCTCGGCGGAAGGCTCGTCAAAGATGCCGATGCCCAAGTCCTGCGTATGAAGGCGATAGATCCTCTCCTGTTTGAATACCTCCCAATCGAAGTCATGCATCTTCTGGATGGCGGCATCGGACATCCCGGCCGCCCTATACTCACGCCGGAGTCTTGCCCACAGCGTTTCAAACTTCTTCTTTTCTGCCGCATAATTAAAACCCATATATGGTTCCTCCGTATTCTGAAATTTGGTTGGCTGCAAATCTCAGAAACGGGTGGCGGGCCGCGGCAACGGAGTCGCGCACAGGGCGCAAAAAAGCCCACAGCGACACCGCTGTGGGCATAAGGATATTCGAGGGTAATAGTGGCGGACGGAGGCGGGGTATCCTCAAAAGGACGCAAAAAGTCAGGGCATCCGATGCCCAGCCATAGGTGAATGAAGGAGGGCTGCCATTCGGCAGCGACGACAGTACCGCGGATGTGAGGATACCCCATAAAAACCGCCTGTCCTGGCATTGAGCCAATGTTTTTTCATTGCCGTGCAAGTGAGGCGCCTGCGGATAAGCCGGGAAATCACGGCAGAAAAAAGGAGAGATTGCGATACAGCAATCTCTCCCGCTTTCGACATGATGGTTGTTCCGTTAGCTTGGACAGGGGGTGTGTCAGCCCTTATGACCGCCGCACCGCCTGCAGTCGAACGCCTGCCGGATCTTTTTCAGGGGGGTATCGTATTCCGTTTTGGTCTTTTTAAGGCATCTCCGGTTCTGGAGTAAGGCGCACGGTGAAGTCCTGCGCTATAGCACCCTCCGGCAGCAGCTTCGCCATGAGGACGAGCCGCTGATTGCCGGTATTGTACTCATCGTATTTCCGGCAGCAGGTGGAAAGGGTCAGGACGGTGTCCTCCTCGCCGAAGGCTACGCCGTCAAACGCCAGCCAGTTCTTTTTCGCCACCTGCTCAAAGAAGTTTGTCAGCTCCTCGCCTGTGGGATCGGGAGCGATGTAATCAAAGTCAATATCCGTGATGAAGCAGGCCGTGATCTGGAAGACCATGTCCTCTCCCTTCACCGAGAGGTAGACATACGGGTTCTCCTTCACATAGTCCGCATCCATATACCGATGGAGCTTCGTGAGCTTGGGACCGTCCGGGTCGCAGTTGCTGGCAGAGTGACCGAAGATGACGGTATTCCTGTCCAGCTTGCTCCGGCTGCTCAAACGGTTGTCACAGTGGGCGTAGTAGCAGCCCCATTCGCTGTAGTTCTCGTTCTCGTCCTTTTGCAGGTAGTAAGCGTTGTCCTTCGCCTGCACCACGGGGTCGTCCACCTCGGCACCGGGCATATACAGCCACGCCACGGCGTCGGAGTATTTCTTTCTTGCGTCCTTCAGCTCCTTTTGCCGGTCCACGGTGGGGATGATCTCGCCGGTGGACTGTGGCTCGGTCACTTCGGGTACGCTGGGATATTCCTCTTTCTGATGGCAAGCGGTGGCACTGATTGCCGTCCCCATCAGCATAATGGCGACGAAGGTGCAAAACAGAAATCGAGTGATCTTTTTCATAGTGTTTTCTCCTGCCGCGTGGGAAGGCGGCATGGCTCATGGGTTGTGAATGGCGTACAGAGTTTCCTGTGGCGAAAAAGGAACAGCGCGGAGGCCGGTGTTGTTGACCGTCCGCCGCGCTGTCCTTTGCCTGTTGTGGAATTATGCCAGCGAATGGATGATCTGGCAGTTGCTTGATTTACTCAGCCATGGCCCTCCAGAGGAAGGTCACGATCTGACCGCGGGTACAATCGTTGTCGGAGCCGAACAGTCCGCCGCCGATGCCGGTGGTGATGCCCTTCTTCGCTGCCCATGCCACTGCGTCGGCATAATAGGCGTTGGTTGCCACATCGCTGAACTCGGCACTGCCGCTGACTGCGGGGCTGCCGGAGGCACGATAGAGGAAGGTCACCGCCTGCGCACGGGTGCAGGTAGCGTTGGGACTGAACTTGCTCTCGCCTGTGCCGCTGGTGATGCCGTTTTCGACAGCCCAGGCAACAGCCTTGGCATAGAAGGCGTCAGCGGGAACATCCGTGAAGCTGCTCATGCTCTTGGGAGCGGGAGAACCGGCCGCACGCCACAGGAAGGTGACGATCTGCGCGCGGGTGCAGGGATCGTTGGGAGCGAACATATTACTGCTCACGCCGTTGGTGATGCCCTTCTCCACTGCCCAATCAATCGCTTCCTCATAGTAGCTGCCTTCCGCCACATCGACGAATACGCCGGTCTGGGGGTTGCCGTTGGACTTCATGAAGATGGCTTCGATGGTGTGATCCTTCGTGACATTCTTGAAGGTGTAGGACTTCACAGCACCCACGCTCTTGCCGTCCACCAGCACCTTGGCTACGGCGTAGCCCTTATCCGGGGTGATGGTGAAGGTCTGGTCTCTGCCGTCACGGACGGAGGTCCAGCCAGAGGGAGAGATGGAGCCGTTCGTGCCGGCCGTTGCCTTAATGGTATAGTAGGTGTAGTACCAACCGCCACCACCGCTGCTGGACTTGTGATACAGCTCAATGGAGCCGGTCAGCGTCGTGTAGTTGGCGTCGGTGGGAGTGAAGAGCCACTTGTAGGTGGTATTGGCTGCCACAGCGGTGGTGTCGGGCAGGACATTGCCTGCGTTATCCACCCACACCAGCGTACCGGCGTTGGGGTTCAGCGTGCTGCCGGCAGTGGTCAAGCCAGCATCCGCCAGCGTCTTGCCGCTGGTGGTGATAGCAGTGTGCTTGGGTACGCCGGTGGGGGTCGCTCTGGTGATGTGGATCTCCACCTCTGCGCTGGTGATGGCATTGTAGTTCGCATTCTCTGCCTTGGTCGCCTTTACCTTTACGGTACCGACCTTGACGGGAGTCAGCTTGCCGGTGGCGTCAATGGTCGCCTCGCCGGTGCCATTGGTCACAGCGTAGGTCACAGCACCGGTGCCGGAGCCGCCGCTGGTACCCAGCTGCAGAGTCTGACCATAGACCACAGTGGTACCGCCGGTGAGAGTCAGAGCCGCCTGGTCGTCCTTGGCCGTGAGGGTGATGACCACATTGACGGTGGCATCCGCATAGTTGTCGGAGCCGATGGTCACGGGCAGGGTGACGGTATCACCGGCCGCACCGCCGGACAGGGTGTAGGTCACCTTGCCGGTGGAATCCACATCCCAGCTGTCAATCGCCACAGAGCCGGTCTTGCTCTCGGCACCCTTGGTGTAGGTCAGCGCGCCTGCGTCAGCGGGCATCACCGTGCCGATTGCCTTCTCGCCGGTGGTCACAGTGTACTTCTGGCTGACGGCAATATCCGGCAGCGCGGGAGCGGTGGCCTTGGCTCGGATGGCAACACGAACCTGACCGTTGTGCGTGATGGTCAGGGTGTAGACTCCAGCCTCGTACTTTTCCGTATAGAAGGCATCCTGCTTTTTGCTGCCCTCGCCCAACCGCTCCACAGAGGCAGTCAGCGGATTGTCAGAGGTCACCTTGATAACGGTGTCCCGGAGATCATGCCGCTCCCCGTCCCGCTTATTAAGCTGGGGATTTTCGATGTGGTAGGCCATATACTCCGTTACATGGCGCTGATTGTCTCCGTTCCAGGAACCGTCCGGGGATACGGTTGCCCAGTCAATATTGTTCAGGCTCTTTCCGGATACCCAAAGCTCGTCCTTGTCAGCACGGAAGTTATTGAGTTCGATCTCGAGAGCATCCGCCGTCTCGCTGGAGATCAGGTAGGTGTGGGGCGTCAGGGTGAACTCCAGTTTGGTGGCAAAGCTGCCCTGCATGGGGGTGATATTAGCGGACTGATTCGTATTCTCGTTGAAGGAACTGTTCATCACCAGCCAGCGATGACCGCCGCCCAGGAGTTCCTCGGCGAAGGCCGTGCCCTGGTAGCGGGCCGGGTAGTTGGCGGCCAGCATATCCTGTTTCTGCTGCTCCGACTTCCCACTGAAATCACTGACGGACAGGGTCTGGCTGATCGTAGCAAGGTCGGCGCTCTGCACATACTTCGTGAAGAGAGGAAGCACCCGATAGCGCCCAGTGGACTGAAGAATATTGGTGTCGGTGTGGTTTCCGTAAAGACCTGCTGCGTAGTTCTGGGGCAGATACCCTCCATTGGTGAAAATGCCCGCTTTGATCTGGTTTGCTACGGTGTCTTTGTCCGCTGCGGGATGTTGGACGATATAGCGGAAGGCCGGCAGAATGGACTCCTTGAGAACCCAGGAGGGTTTGTCGTCCACGCCGGTGCAGTAGAACGGATGCTCGGCGTTGAACACCACTGCGCCGTTGGCATAGCACTGGAGCATGTTCATGGCAAAGAGAGTTTCCGGGAAGGTATAGACCCTGCGCACATCCTCATAGCTTGGCTTGCTGTTTGGCTTAAAGAGTTGTCCATAGCCAGACTCATACCAGGCCCAAGCATCGGTCAGTGCGCCCCAGTTATCTGCCAGGCCAGCCAGCCATGCGCCCACAGCGAAGCTACGCACTGTATTAAAGCCGGAGCTGGAGGTGCTCTTGGAGTTGATGATAAGGTACTTGTGGTACTTCTTAGCGGCATTATGCAGTTCATCTGTGTCGTTGAACCACTTCTCCATCATATTCGAGCCCGGCTTATCAATATCGGTCAGTACCAGATAGCAGCCTTGCTGTGCCATCAGCTTCAGGTACTTGGCCGTCACCTTTGCCACGCCTACCGTGTCGCCGTTGTTGTAGTTCTCCGAGAGGACGACGCCCTTGACACATTCATGGGCATTGATGAATGCGACCAACTCATCATCGGGGATGGTACGAGAGAGATAGCTGAGAGGGGTTCCTCCAGTCATCAGCGTGAGGTAGATGTTGATGTGCTTTTTCGAATCCGGCTCGTTCCGATTATATTCTTCTGCCTGATCAACGAAATAGCTGTACCATGCCCAAAGCCTGTCGTGGTCGCCGTACCCGCCGTAGCCGTGACCGACAAAGTCATCGGCGTGGAGCTGGATGGCGGTGTAAGGCTTGAGATCATCCGGGATATTGTTCCAGATGCCAGTGACACTCAAATTGCCCTGGGAGGGAATGCCAGCGGGCTTGCCAGCCTCCCACCAGTCCTGCTTCTTGGTCTGTGCGTAGATGCTGACAAGCAGAAGGGGATGCTCCTTGTCCACCGGCATACGCGGTGTTTCCTGCATGCCCCCGCTCAGTACGGTGACAGCCCGTTCCGCGGACTTCGCACCGTCATTTTTGAGCCTTGCGATGAGCTTGCCCTGCCCCGCCGCCAAACCAATCAGCATCGGCTGCGCACCGGAGGCATCCACCTTTGCCAGAGTATCCGCTTCCACGGCGTACTCCAGTTGGTCGGTGAGGACGGCCACCCGGTCGCCATGCATGGCAGTGGCAAGGACGCCGATGCTCTCGTTCACCTCCAGGAGGATGGGCGCGGAGGGATGGATGACCACGGAACTGACGGTGGTATCCAGCGTACCGTTGTAATACTCAAAGGCATCCACCTGGATGGGAGCACCGCTTTCTGCCTCCACCTTGACGGTGTGCTGTCCTTCGGGCAGACCCCGCAATTCCAGGATCATGGCCTGAAGGGGATTACCGCTGGGGGCGTTTGCATCGCCGATGGCCACCAGCTTGCCGTCCACATATACTCGGCCAAGACCGTAGTTGCTATCCATTTGACCGATCCAGCGGAAGCCGGTGCCAGTGAAGGTGAAGCTGGCTGCCGCTCCGGGGGCGTCCTTGGCCTCCTTCGCCTTGCCCTGATAATGCCCGCTGCTGTTCTCATCGATCCAGCTGCCGGTGTAGGAGATGCGCCCGTCATGGCTGTCCACCCGCACCCAGGTGTTGAGCTGACCGGCCGTGACGGTGACGGCGACCTCTTTGCTGTCGCTTCCGTGCTTCACGGTGATTGTCGTCTGCCCCGCTCCCACGCCGGTGACAATACCGTCGGTGCTGACCGTGGCAATGTTCTTGTCAGCGGACTCATAGCTGACGGAGCTGGCGGAGTTGAAGGGTGCCAGGGCGGTGATCCGGGCGGTTCCTCCCACGGGGATGTCCGTCTGATCGATCTCAACGGAATACAGACCGTCGGGGGCCTGCCCTTTCTCCGGACCCTTATATTGCAGCTTTGTGATCTGTACGCCGTCGTGGGGCCGTGGTCCTCCTCCTGTAGGCGTACGCAGTCCATCGTTTTTAGGCTCAATGGTCAGCACATGAGCCTTGTTCTCCAAGCTTTCCGCAGTGAACAGAATCACATCATGATTGTTCCCGCTGGAAATGTACTGGTTTTTAATGTCACCCTCGGCCACTGGATTTCCGTCCAGATAGAGGACGGCAGGGCCGAAGCAGTCCTCCTGCTGGCCGATCCACTGTACCGCTGTGCCGTAGAAGCAGAAGGTAGCCTTGCTTCCCTTGCGGTAGGAGGCGGCATCCGTATCGTTTTCCACCTTCCAGCCGTCGTTGGCCGCCGTATAGGGGTCGAAGAGGATGTCTCCACTTCCGGGCGTGACATCCCGCCAGTTGCCGGGCTGCGGCGGAGTGGGGGCGTCTGGCGTATAGGCTGTTCCAAGAGTGGGAAGGACCGTTGTCTTGAAGCTGTCGAACTCCGTGTAGCCGATGCGCCAGCCTTGGGATTCGCCGCCGGAGAACCAGACGCGGAGTTTGCCGTTTTCATAAGTAAAGGTGGAGCGGTAGACAAAATTGTTGTACCACCCACCATCAGTGGGAGAGATGAGCGGCTTGGGATAGCTGGTCCACATCTCACCGTCGGCGGATGTGGCGAAGAGGAGATAGGTTCTCTGGGTACTGTCCGATGCGCCCAACCGTTTGCAGCACATCGTTGAGATTGCTGATACATTCACTCAACAGTGCGCCGGCAAATATCTGATGCTCCTTTTCGCTCATTGTGTCGATCTGCCTTGAGAGCCGATTCAGCTTTTCCAAGTCTTCCGGGTCAAGAAGGTCTGCGCTTCGGATAAACTGCCAGAGTCCCTTTACAGAGCTCTTTACATCTGAAATGCGGAAATTTCCTTCTCCTGAACAGATATCGTCCAGCCGAATGTCGATCTCCTCCACCTGAGAAGAGGCTGCGGGCAATTCCAGCGGGATGCTTTCCTCGCCATTGCCGTGAGTCAGATAAAGAATCATCGTGAAAAACCTCCCATCTCCATGCGGCTGCTCTGGCTGCCGTTCATCACTTCCTCCATGCTGTAATAGCCCTTGTACGCGATGTAACCCCGGTCGGTGAACATCCCATCCTCCTCATTCATCCGTTCCGCACCGTACTTTTCATAGTCATAAAAAGCGTCGAGGTTTTCGTCGTAATCGAAGTGACCGGACTGTTGGATCATGTACTTACCGTATTCCACCGGTGTATGCGCGCCGAGAGCGAAATCGAACAGGTCGAGATTCTCCGCGAGGTTCTTAATCTGTTCTGCATTCTGAGGCTTCGCCAGCATCACCACAGCCCCCAGCTTTTCCATGTCATCCGAGGAAAGGGCATCTGTAGCCTGCGCCAGGGCATTGAGATCTGCAAGGCTTTCCTGTTCCATATCCAGTAACATATCCGCCTCATCCGGCAGCTGCGTATCCTCCAACCGAAGTCGAATATCCGCAGGATCCGTGATGCCTGCACGCTGGAGAGCACGGTCGATCTCCTCCTGAGTCATGGGGAGGAACAGCCATGTGATGTGCTCTGTGTCCTCCGGCTCAGCTTTGGATGTCACCGCAACGGTGATGGCGTTCGGCTTGTAGTAATAGCAGAGGAAGAACCGGCCGTCGTAGACCGGCTCCAACTTCATGCCGTTGTCATAGACCACACCGTAGGGCGTGACAGCACCGTTTCCATTTTCAATGAGCTGCCTTGCTGTTTCCACACCATCCAGCGCTTCCAACTCGTCAACTCTTGCACTGCCGCCGTGCAGATTCATGTAGTGGTTCCGGCCAACAGCGGAGATGTCAGAAAAATCTGTAATGACAGTGGCCTGTTGGCAGCAAAAGGTCAGGTTGATGAGATCCTTCAGTTCAAAAAGCTCCAGCTTGTGGGCCATCGCCTGAAACTGCGCGGCCTCGCCAGTGTCGAAGCTTTCCAGCCGTTTGGCGAGGTAATTCAGCTCCTCCACGTTGACCGTGAGCATTTCCGTGCGCTTGAGCACAGAGAAAAAACTATCAACCGCCACCACCTTGCAGTCGGCCTTGACCGCATCGCCGATCTCCAATGCTTCCAATAGCTCCATGCAATGTGCGTACTGGTCATGCGGAATGGGGAACGGGATGGTCGCCACACCGTATTCCGGGTGGTTGGGATTACTGAGAACCGCTTGAATCATCATTTTTGGTTTCCTCCGATCCGTTGATTTTGTTCATTCTGGTTCGCAGGCAGGTATCTTCACTCTGCCAACAGATGAAGCCATGCCCAGGATAGGGACAGCCTTTGCAACGCTCAAAAAGTGTGCAACCGTGAATCTCCGGCGGGTCGCGGGGAAAGTCTGGGGCAAAGACTGGGGCATACCAATGCCCCAATGAGCTTTTCCGATTGATCTGCGGCATTTCATTTCCTCCATAATAAAAATTGGCCGGAGTCTTATTGTTAAAACTCCGGCCATTGCCATGTTGTATTACATTGTCTGCTCCTGCGAGGCTCGTTCCTGTGCGTCCTCCTGCTGATGGACGCGCTCATCCAGATCCGGCACGCACACCCTGATCTGCTGCTGGATTCCGCGGATCATTTCTTCCTGCGTATCCGTAAGCTCAAAGAAGTCCTCATCCACGGAATCGGCGCAGCAGCGGAATATCTCGGTCAGCTGCTCCGGGCTGAAAAGCTGTTCCTTTTGGATAAGCCCGGAGCGTGTGGCGAAGTCCTGCTTGGCGCCATCGTAGTTCTCCATGAAGTAGTGTCCGTGTACCACACCCGTGCGGTCATAGTCCCAATCCCATGTGACGAATTGAACGCCGTATTTGCTCGGAGAACCTGCCAGCACCGTGCCGCCAAAGTCAGCGAGGATGCGGTAGTCGCCATCCAGTCCGCTGGCTTTGAGCTGCGGGGCGGCTTCCATAGCGGTCATATACTCCAGCGTCTTCGCGGCGATGTCCTCGACGCGATACAGGGCATCCTCTGCCTGGGGCGTGTCCGCGTCCGCCCGCCGATAGAACACGCTGCCCTTGCCGGTGATGCGGCACAGCGGCGCATCGTTCCACAGGATGGGGAGTTGGCAGTCTTCCGGCGGCTTTGTTTCAAAGCCTGCACGATGGAGAGAAATGCTGATTTCTTCGAGGTAGCGAAGCTGCTGCCCAGTGTTGCTGTTGTTCATGTGATGAACCTCCTTGTAAACTGAAAAGAGGTTGGTATCAAAAAATGATACCAACCTCTTCAATAAAAAGTTTCAAATTATTCAGGAAAGACGAGCAATAAAAAGTATCCGAGAGCGTAGAGTCCGCCATAAGGCAGGCCAAATCAGCCGAGAATTTAGTTCAAGTCCTGCCTAACGCTCTGAAATGCCCTTGTGTATCTATAAAACACGCTTTGAAAAAACAGAGCATAAAAACGCTGAAACCCCTGATTTCTCAGGGGTTTCAGGTGAGTGTATCTATTTTGGTCACTCAAGATGGTTGCGGAGGCAGGACTTGAACCTGCGACCTCCGGGTTATGAGCCCGACGAGCTACCAACTGCTCTACTCCGCGATATTTATTTTTGGTGCCGGTGACCGGACTCGAACCGGTACAGTATTGCTACCGGGAGATTTTAAGTCTCCTGTGTCTACCATTCCACCACACCGGCGGATATCGGCAAGAAGTATAATACCACACCCCTCCCTCCCTGTCAACCCCTTTTTTGAAATTTTTAGTCATGGTCGGGACAGGCACGTTTTCCGGAAGGGACACATATATTGGGCTATGCAGCAACGGATGGAGGTTTTTCTATGGATCAGAAGGAAATGATGGAGCGGCTGAAGCGGGACCCGGCGGCCCTGCAGGCGGTGATGGGGTCCCGGGACGGCCAGATGCTGCTGGGACTGCTGTCCGGCAGCGACGGGGGCCGCACCCTGCAGCAGGCCGTCCGCCAGGCGGCGGCGGGGGACGCCTCCGCCATCAGCGGGATGCTTCAGGGCATCATGAGCACGCCCCAGGGGGCGGCCCTGGTGCAGCGGATCGGCGAAAGCCTGCAAAAATAGGGAGGAGGGGCGGCAGTGTCGGAGCTGGAGGAAAAACTGAACGCGCTGCTGTCCGATCCCAACAGCATGGCCCAGGTCATGCAGATGGCCCAGCAGCTGTCCGGAGCCATGGGGGAGCAGAAGGCGGCCCCGCCGCCCCCTGCCCCGCCGCCGGGGCCTGACCTGGGAGCGGCCCTGGGCGGACTGGACCCGAAGCTCCTGGGGAAGCTGCTGCCTCTGGCCGGTGAGCTGGGTACGGAGAACAGCGCCGCTTTGCAGTTGCTCCAGGCCCTGCGCCCGTTCCTGAAGGAAGAAAAGCAAGGGAAGATCGAGCGGGCGGCCCGGCTGGCGCGGCTGATCCATGTGGGGAAAAAGCTGCTGGCGGATTGGGAGGGGTAGCCATGTATAACCGCTATATCCGCAACGACAACGGGGTATATGACCGGGTGCCCCAGCAGGAGACGGCCCCGCCGTCTCCGCCCCGTCCCCAGCCGCCCCCGCCCAGGCCGGGGCCTCCTCCGCCCGGGCCGGAACCGGCACCGCCTTCGGCACCTGCCCCGGAGCGGCAGTTTCTGAACCGGCTGCTGGCGAAGCTGCACCTGGGAGACATGGACGCCGGGGATCTGCTGCTGCTTCTAATCCTGTTTTTCCTGTTCTATCAGAAGGCGGACGAGGAGGTCCTCATCGCCATCGGCCTGCTGCTGATTCTGTAAGAGACTGTCCCAAAAGGGCAAAGTCCTTTTGGGACAA
>OLGB01004746.1_pt1 | contig 11258 bp, 9 predicted proteins | sample 1605691 | NCBI WGS metagenome assembly OLGB01 (sample SAMEA3888925, study PRJEB22519) | human gut metagenome | biome: human gut; feature: human-associated habitat; material: faeces | place: Denmark | collected 2010
TTGCATTAGAAAAATATATTCCTCAACTGGTAGTATGGGCCCTTCCAATGGCAAGCTACTGTTATTCAAATGCAAGCAGGATTGAAAGTGTAATCCAATCAAAACTCATTAAATCTTTTGATTTGAGAGGTTTTTTTAATTTAAAACAACTAAGCATATTGGGTAAGATTGAATACCCATATATGGAAAAGATTAAGGTTTTTATTATTGATACGCCTGATTTAGACCCGGCATCCCAACTTATCTTTAGCAATCTGTATAATAAAAAAACAGATGACAATTTCTGTAAAGAGTTCCGTTCACAGTTTAAAAGCGAGATTTTTCAGAGGGAAAGTGAAACTCAGAGAAAACGAACTCTCAGGGAGCATAAGGTCTCTCTTTATGAAAATTTTGGCAAGCCTTGGACTTTAAAGGAAATGGAAAAACTTAGAGTCATGCTTGTCGATTTTGATTTGTCCCCGACAGAAATATCTGAGTATCTAGGAAGAGAGCCTCGCTCTATCTCTAAAAAAATAAGCGAAAATGATAAAGTTACTAATTATAAGTGGAGAGAGAGCGTTGGCTGGTTGTGACGTTACGTTTTGATTGAAATAACCCCATTTCGTAAGGTCCGCTCTTGGCACGAAGCGGACCAGATAACTGAGCTGGAGGTCCGCTGTGAGCGAACAGCAGACGTTTGCTGAGGTGTATTAGTAAATCAGGAAAAAATCATTATTTCTAATTGCCCGGTACAATTCTTTTTCATCATATCTCGACATGTAAAAATTACCAATAGCTCTAAATAAATTATAATTCACATCCCAGTTAGACCATTTCAGGATTAATTCTTTGTAATGCGGAAAAATCTCACTATCTTGAACGTAGCGTTCTGTATCGAAAACTTCTATGATCTCACAAATTCCCCACTTATTTAACCCATAATATATATCATCAAATCGCTCGGCTTCTTCTTCAGTAAAATGCGTTGCATATTGCGCAAGGTTAAATCGAATTTCTTGCGAAACGTCATCCTCCCTATTCCTGCCATTTACAAAACCATACTGATAAACCATACAAATAAAATTACGCTGCAACATTGATAGTTCTGATAATTTTTTTTGAAGATGATACAAATCATTTTCACACTGCTCACGCAACCATTCTTTATGGGAGTCAGTTAAGTTCCAATTTAGACCTAATTTATTTATTTCAATGAACTTATTAAAAAGAGATTGGTTTCTTTTGAAACTGGTTATTTGTGGTATGAATAATCCCGAAGAGTTTAAAGGAATCCAATTGGAAAAATTCTCTTTAAGATAAGCAACGACTTTATGCCGTTCTCCTGTTTCTAAAGTACATAGAGAGGATATTAAGTCATTAATATCAAAAACTTTCACGTTAAAGTGTTGATGAGAATATTTTATTCGTTTGTTAGTGGAGTTGATGAAAAAGTAAAAATCTTTATATCCGCTTTTTCTGAGCCAATCAGGTGTTTTGTCTATGCTATCTCCGAATTTTTTGCTACTTGCGGTTGCCGTTACTTGCATCACAATTTTATTGTGCTCATCAACACAATCTATGCCGGGGTAATTATGCTTAAAAACTTTGTTAGCGTCTTCAAACTCTTTTTGAAAAGCTTTATTTATTAGCCACATTAAGGCCTCTTCCGAGGAGGTTGTTCCATTTTGCAAATTAAGTTTTGATTCGTTAGAAATTGTTGCACTATAGCTACTTAAGACTCCAGCTACGAACCTCTTAAAAGTTTCAGTTTTAGTTGCATATATGTTCATTATTGAGAATCCTTTTTCATTTTTATAACTGCCAGAATACAGCTCAGCGGTTTTCTTTTCAATATGGGAATGTCCGCTCCTGGCACGGAGCGGACGAACTAACTGAGTTGAATCTCCGCTATGAGCTAATAGCAGACATAACATCCCCGGGATAGTTTGGGAAAGGATACTCTTCCAGCATCAGTTTCGGTTCATGCTTTTTGGGACAGGATACTTTATGCTGGTTACTCTCATTTATAGGATACGACCATGATAACTGTAGAGAAATCCGATCCATTTTCTTCAGAATCCCATCGCTTAATCGAAATGCTATCAGCTGAACTTGCCGCTATTACGGGGGATAGTGGCAAAAGCAATTTCACCGTTGAAGCAATGAATGATGACAAAGCCTTATGGGTATTAGCAAAGAATACTCATGGCGAAGCAATAGGATGCGGCGCTATTCGGCCGATAACGCAAAATATAGCCGAGCTTAAAAGAATGTTTTCAGACCGAAGCGTGCCAGGAGTTGGGGGAGCTTTACTCACTTTTCTGGAAACATCTGCAAAAGATATGGGTTATAGCGAACTCAGACTGGAAACCCGACACATCAACCATCGAGCAGTAAATTTCTACGAGAAAAATGGATATATTCGTATTGAAAATTACGGCCCCTATGTCGGTAGGACAGAAGCCGTATGTTTCTCAAAAGCATTGCGCTGATTGTATTAATTGGACCTGCTTTCCGCTCCAGGCACAACGCTGTCTACCAAACTCCACCAATGCCCGTTTAGCTATAGCGTTAAGGCTGTGAGCATAAAGACAGATAACGATAATGCGCAGGATCGTGTGTTGCGCTCATGCAGAACCATGGTCGTCGCGGTTTCTGCATCGAAACGGAGCAGCCGGCATGACCGAGGAGGGGACTCCTCCGGAGAAAACGTGCGGAGTATACAGGCACCTTAAAGGGAGCATTTTTCCATGGCGATTCACTGTGCCTGTCTCTGGCCGATATATTCCTCTAATCCCTTTGCCAGGACATCGAAAACCAATTTGCAGCACAGACTATTGCGCAGGTCTTCGTGCATGACGATCCAGGTATCAAGATAGAAAGAAAAGAAATTCGGCAGTAACCTCTGCAGTGGAACAGAGCCATTGGCCAACTGCACCTGGCATATGCCAATGCCGGCCCCGGCGCGAATAAGATTCAGCTGAGCCACGTCGCTGTCGGTGCGCATGGAAAATGCATTCCGGCTTAGCTGAGGGAATTTTTCCAGGGCCTTACGGATGAAAGGCGTATCCTGATCAAAGCCAATCAGCGCATGTTTCAGCAGATCTTCGCTATTTTCAGGCGTGCCATGTCGTGCAAGATAGGACGTCGATGCGTGGAGACCGAGTTCAATGCGGCCAACGCGACGCGCAATAAGCTGTTCCTGTACTGGCGTCGTCATGCGTACAGCAATATCGGCTTCCCTGTGCAGTAAATCCTGAACCCGGTTCGACAGAACTAATTCAATCGTTATTTGTGGGTGAGACTCCCTGAGTCTGGCAATAAGCGGCGGCAGAACTTCAACGCCGATAACGTCACTCGCGGAGACGCGGACGACGCCATGAATGGACGCGCTGTTATGACTGAAGTTGGAGGCTGTGCGCGCTAGCGTATTCGCGGTGCTCTCCATCGCTTCGGCATGCACCCTCAGCGCCAGCGCCGTTTCAGTCGCCAGCAAGCCCGTCTGCGACCGCGTGAACAACACCTGGCCCAGAGCGGACTCGAGCGCAGCGATATGCCGTCCCGCCGTAGGCTGCGTAATCGAAAGCCTGCGTGATGCGCCGGAAAGCGAGCCTTCCCTGAGCACAGCCAGAAATGTTCGGTACCACTCCCATGGGATAGATGTATTCATACAAATTTGTATAGCTGCCCTATAAAGATATGCAATTCAATTTAGCTCTGCCTGTACGTACGCTGTCAAGGTCAAATCAGCAAAGAGGCAGACAATATGGAAACCCGAGGCAAGGTCCTGATACTTGGCGCAACCGGCGGAATCGGTGGTGAAACGGCGCGCCGGCTTATTCAGAACAAATGGGACGTTCGTGCACTAAAACGAGGACTTCATGGCAGTGAACGACGTGGTGACATCCAGTGGGTAGGGGGCGACGCTCTCGACCCGGAGCAGGTCGCCGCTGCGGCAGCAGACTGTAGCGCGATCGTTCACGCCGTCAATCCGCCCGGCTACAGAAACTGGAAGCATCTGGTGCTGCCTATGCTGCGCAACACGATTGGCGCAGCAGAAAGAACCGGCGCCTTGATCGCGCTTCCCGGGACTGTTTACAACTATGGTCCTGACGCTTTTCCGCTATTACGGGAAGACGCTCAGCAGACGCCGGTCACCAGGAAGGGAGCTATCAGGGTACAAATGGAGAAAGAACTGGCGGCCTATTCGCAGCGTGGCGGACGGGTATTGATCGTCCGCGCGGGGGATTTTTTTGGTCCGCGCGCCGGTAATAACTGGTTTTCTCAAGGTCTGATTAAGCCCGGCAAGCTGCCTGGCGTCATTACCAATCCAGCTTCGTTTGCAACCGGTCACCAGTGGGCTTACTTACCTGATGTCGCGGAAACGATAGCTGCGCTGCTGGCACGACGCGAGGAGCTTGAGCCCTTTGCACGTTTTCATATGCAAGGTCACTGGGATGCCGACGGCAGCGAAATGGTCAGCGCGATTCAACGCACAGCGGCACGCTATGGCGGCATGGCCAAAATACAATCATTTCCGTGGTGGTTTATGTACCTGGCAGCACCTTTCAACGCAACCTTACGCGAACTTCTGGAGATGCGGTACCTGTGGCGCCAGCCGGTTCGCCTGGACAATACGAAACTGGTGAATTTTTTAGGTGCCGAGCCTCACACCCCTCTTGATGAAGCCGTCCATGCAACATTACAGGACCTGGGCTGTATTGATCGTACCGAGATGCCTCGTATAACAAGGTAGCGGTACTGCCAGCCACTCATCGGCTGGCACATCATGCCAGGACGTGTGGCATAACGCTAAAGGCGCTGGCAGACCAGCCCTTTATTCTGGCGACAGGCGGATGCGCCGTTAATGGCAAAAGCCTGATGGAAAAGGCGGGTCTGCAACTTGTTGATATACGCGTGACGGTACGCGACTGGATTAGCGCCTGTAAGCTGGTCGCGGAAGGGATGGGCGTCGCCATTGTGCCTGAATCAGCCCTGCCAGAGGCGTTGCGCAATCTGTGCGTGGTGCCAGTGACGCCTGCCATACACCGTGAGTTTCGGCTGGTCTGTTCGTCATCCGGAACGTCTTCCGGCGCAACGCAGGCGCTACTGAACGCGCTACGTAAACGAGAATGAGCGGGCACGCGGCGAACCGGATGGTCGGCGATAAGCGACAAACCGGCTTATTGTTTATATCGGCGCAGGCTGGAGGCGGGATGCCGAAGGAGGGCTGATTCGGGGCGTATTGGGCGGCGCACCAGCTCTCCCCCACAGTTCGGGCACCGGCCTTGCAGCTGCTGAGTCACGCAGTCAACGCAAAAGGTGCATTCGAATGAACAGATGTACGCGCTTGTTGATTCTGGCGGCAGATCGTTATCACAGCATTCACAATTAGGGCGAAGTTCAAGCATGGTGATCTCCTGCTATTAAATAAAGGGGCGTCATGAGCGCGCGAGGGGCATCTGCCTGTCCCGTATTCGAACCGCTGCGCTTAATCTGCACGAGATGAGCATGATCGACAGGTCGAAAAAAAGCAAGAGATTGAGTGGCTTATCAGTACCAACCGCTTCTGGCGCTGGTGGTTGGGGGAAAAGACCGCTGAGCCTGTGCAGCGCGAGAAGAGGACGTTAATAGAGGAATAAAAACATCGCCAGATTTGCCCGTGGCGGCTACAGTTAAAATTATTTAACTGGTATGACCACATGGGCGGATATCTTTTATGAACCTGATAACAATCCCTGTAAAGCAGGGGGATGTTCTGGCTGCCACAGTATGGGAGAGAAGCGATGCTAAAGCGCTGGTGATCCTCCATCCTGCCACCGCGGTATCACAGGCGTTTTACAAGGACTTCGCTGAGTACCTTTACGCAATGGGATTCAATGTTCTGACCTACGACTATCGGGGGATAGGTCATTCCAGGTCAGGCACGCTACAACACTGTCATGTCTCTATGTCCGACTGGATCGAGCAGGATGTCGGCTGCGTTACCGCCTGGGCAAAGCTGCGTTTCCCCAATCTTCTGCTGATGGCGGTAGGGCACAGCGTTGGCGGGCACGCTATTCTGCTTTCGACGGCCACCCGGTCGCTGCATGCGGCGGTTCTTGTTGCTTCGCACGCTGGCGTCACCCGCACAATTAAACAAACGCAGGAAAAGCTCAGAGTCTGGTTTTTATTACGTATTCTGGCGCCGGTTCTGTGTCGTACCTTTGGCTATATGCCTGCCAGACGCCTCGGGCTGGGGGAAGATTTACCCGCGCCCGTCATGCTGCAATGGGGGCGCTGGAGTGCCATGCCCGACTATTTTTATGACGATCGCGCCTGGGATGCGCGCCGACGGGCAAGCGAAGTCACGTTACCCCTTCTGGTACTCGGTTTTGATGACGATCCCTGGGCTAATTCTGCAGCGATTACGCGCCTGCTGGCGCCGGTGGAAAACGCAAAAATTGAACGCCGCGAGATCCGGCACGCGGATTATGGTATTCCGGCCGTCGGCCACATGGGCTTTTTCCGCACCCGATGTGCGGAAAAAATATGGCCTGAAGTCGGTCGCTGGCTGGAGAGACAGTGTCAACCCCCGGGATAATGTCTTCCCGGCTATTTTTCTTATAGTCGAAGAGATTAACAGGACATGGTATGCCGTAACCGTCGGTGCTCAGGTTTCAAAGCGGCAACAGGCGCATCCGGGGAAATAGTTCATCGCGACTCAGAGAGATATCATGTCTGTTCAAAAAAGGGCAAAGAGGATGCACTAAGATGCTGGCTTATATCACTATAGGTACAAATGACTTTCAGCGCTCCGTGGACTTTTATGAGGCTATTTTTAAAGTTCTTGGCTACTCACGACTGCCAGCCTGGACAGAAAGCTGGGCAATGTGGGGAGATGAAAATAATCCACATGAGGTGTTCAACTTCTGTATTTGTCCTCCTTTTGACCAGCATCCCGCAACGGCGGGAAACGGGACAATGTTCGCATTCCGTGCAGACAGCGCTGACCTTGTCAGGCGGTTTCATGCAGCAGGCCTCCTTGCGGGAGGGGAGAATGAAGGCGAGCCAGGTACACGAACCGCATACGGCCCCGACTTTTATGTTGCCTATCTGCGCGATCCTGACGGGCATAAGCTGGCATGCGTTTGTCAGCATTATTCTCCTGAAGCAGATAAGTTCGTAGATGAACAATAGGGACTTCACTTAACACATTTAACGGTTTGAGCATTGATAAAGCCTGGCGATGAAATGCGGCGTTTGCGGCGAACTCGCTCAATATCGTTTACGGCTGCCACCGTTTGCTCCCGGCCCTTAGCCGTCCGGGCTAATTAACCCCCGCATTAAAGCTGCCGGGCTGATTATGGTGCAGGAGAGCGGAGCGACAGGGCATTTTCCTGAATAAGCTGAGAACGGCGATAGCCCCAGACCCTGGTTGTATCGCCGTTTAGCGTCTAAGCCACCTTACTCCTTCTTCTCGCCCAGCGTCGGCGTCTCGTCAAAGAAGTTCCACGGTTTCAGCAGCGCGTGCGCCCACTCGGTCGGCATAATCGGCCACTCCTCGGCGCGAGCCACGTGGGTGGTGCCGGTGGTGATCCACACCACGTCATCATGGTTGTCCAGCGACTCGTCATCTTTCGCGTACTGGCCGAGGCCGGTGTCGTGAATCGAACGGTTAGGGTACTTGCCTTCCGGGAAGCGCTCGGTGGGATGATAGCGGGTGACCCACAGCTGCTTATCCATAAAGCTCAGACGATGATAAATCCACTCATCAGGGGCAAATTTTGCCCCGGTGGCGACCGGATGCGTGCCGCCCGCGTAGGGGATAATCTGATACGACACCGGGTTACCCATCCGGTTTTCTTTCGTGATATTGCTCAGCAGACGGATGGTGCCCGGGTCAAATTTCTGCGCCGCTTTCTGCTCGCTATCAATCGTGTACTGATTGATCTGCATGGTGCTGGTACGCGGACCGCCGGCGGTATTCGGCTTCACTTCCGGGTCCATGGCCACCAGCGTGTTGTTCTCGCCGTCAACGTCAAGATCGAGGCGGAAGTTATAAATATGCTGGTGGGTGGTGCCGACAATATTATGGTCAATCAGCGTGCCGTAGCGGGTGTCCTCTTTGGCGCTCGGGTCATGCATGGTCTTCGCCTGCACGCCTTTCACCGCTTCGATGCCGGTCGCCCCGGCATCAATGCCGATGGTGCCGTTTTCGTGGAATACCCAGTCAAAAATATAGTCGTAGTTGCCGACGGTGCTGATCCAGCGCACCACCAGCTCGCGGCGCTCGGTACTGACGTTTGGCTTGCCCATCTCCTGATGCTTATACTCCGGCCCGGCGTAGCGTTCGAAGATGGCGATTGCGCGCGGGATGGTCGTGGGCGTGCCGGTATAGTCGGCAATGGTTTCATCCAGCAGGACTGCGTTGGACGGCGCGTCCTTGCCTCGCACGATAGGCGAGGTCAGGGTGCCCATGCCGTAGTCGCCGGAGTCCAGATAGGCTTTAAAATACCAGCCCACGTCCGGGTCGCCGTAGGGCACGATCATCCCGCCCAGCGAACCTTCATACATCACCTGACGTTTCTTGCCGTTATCGTTATATGTCACGGTGGAGAGAATCGGCCCAACGCGGGAGTTCATGCGCAGGTGGAAATCCCAGTTTTGCCAGTGGATCATATCGCCGGTAATGGTGTAGTTTTTGCCCTCTGGCTCAATGATATCCAGCGGTTTAATCTTTGGCGCAACGCGGTCGCGACCATCATAGGGGCGGGCCGCCATCGGCACCGGGATCGTCGGCCCCTCTTCGATTTTGATGATCTTCTTCTGCTCAAGGTCGACCACCGCTACCAGGTTTTCAATCGGGTGCGCCCAGTAGTTACCGTCGCCAACGTCAAGATAGCTGACCACTTTCAGCAGCCGCGCGTCCTGCTTGAGGCCATCTTTGCCGTCGAAGTAGCCGACGGTTAGCGGGGTGGTAATCACCTTGCTCGGGTCGTCGATGCCGTGTTTTTTTAACACTTCGGCAAATTCGCTGCTGGCGTTGATGATGTTCTGCACGCTGGCGAAATCATCCAGCAGCACCATGCCGTGGGCGTCTTTAATCGGCGTCCATGAAAGCACTTTTTTATTCTGTAAATCCACCACCGCCTCAATAACGTGCTTGCCGTCGAGCATGATCACGTCGGCAGCGCGCGGGGCGTTGACCGGCGTACCGTTGAGGGCAAAATCCCACACCGCTTTTTTATCCGGCTCGCGCAGGGAGATCTCGGTGAATCGGGTATTGGGGTTGAAATCCGCCGCGGCTTTAACGATAGCGACCGCTGCGCTGATTTCCGCCGCTGACAGCGAGTTCAGCGGATGCGGGCGTTTTTCCACCTGGAAAGTCTGGTCAAGACCGGACTGAAAAACGTCGTTAATAAAGGTGTCAGAAACCCACGCTTTGCCGTCTTTCATCACTACCGGCACCTGCAGCTCCAGGGTTTTACCATTGACGATGGCCGTTTTCGCCCCCGGTTTTACCTTTACGTAAGCGCCGTCTTTAATCAGGGTAAACATCTGCGCGTAGTCATCCCACTGAACGTCCGCGCCAAAATCCTGCAGGGTTTTGTCCATCGGGACCATATGGGCTTCGCCGCCGTGGGCGAACGCCGGGCTTTGCCAGGCGCAAGACAGAGCGACAGCCAACGCCAGAGCCGTTTTGCGGGGAGAAAGAATCGCCATTGAGACCTCACCTTATTGTTGTGTTGTGCAGTGCCGCTGCGAATGTCGGCTTGTGTATCGTTAACCTAACAGCGGTCAGCGCCGGGGCGTTTGCCTGCTTATGCCAGGTTGTTTGTCAGTTTTGCCAGTTACAAAAAATGCCTCCGCAGAGGCATGAAGATGGCGATAAAGATGGGCGAATTTCTAATATTTACTCCGCAAAATCCCCCTGCTGGCGGGCCACCAGGGTCAGGATGGAGTAGAGCGCGACCGCCTGCTGGTGCTGGTTAAAAATCTCTGCCGCCCACTCGACGACGCCGGTCGCTTTCTCCTCCGCGCTGCGCTGGCGTTTCACCGTTTTGCGTTTGCAGGTCAGGCGTACCTGGATGGTATCCCCCGGCTTCACCGGCTCGATAAAGCGCAGATTTTCCATTCCGTAGTTGGCGATCACCGGGCCGACCCCGGCGTCAACAAATAGCCCGGCAGCGGCGGAAATCAGGAAATAGCCGTGCACCACGCGCTCGCCGAAAATCGACTCCGCGGCGGCAATCTTATCCATATGAGCGTAAAAGTGATCGCCGCTCAGGCAGGCGAAGTTGACGATATCCGCCTCGGTCAGGGTGCGGCGCGGCGTCAGCAGGCTGTCGCCCGGCTGGATCTCCTCGAAATATTTACGGAACGGGTGAATGCGGTCTTCCACTACCTGCGCGCCGCGCACCCACTGCTGGCCAATGGCGGCGAGCATCGTCGGGCTGCCCTGAACCGCGGTGCGCTGCATATAGTGCTTCACCGCCCGCAGGCCGCCCAGCTCTTCGCCGCCGCCGGCGCGCCCCGGGCCGCCGTGTACCAGCTGCGGCAGCGGGGAGCCGTGGCCGGTGGACTCTGCGGAAGACTCTTCGTTCAGTATCTGAATACGCCCGTGGGCGCGGGCGGCGCCGAGAATAAACGCCCGCGCCAGTTCGCCGCTGGCGGTCACCAGGGTTCCGGCCAGGCTACCTTCGCCGGCCCGCGCCAGGGTCATGGCGTGCTCAACGTTCTGATACGGCATCAGAGTGGCGACGGGACCAAACGCTTCAATAGCGTGTACCGCCGGGGTCTCGTCCGGCTGCGGGCAGTACAGCAGCGTTGGCGGGAAGAAGGCGCCGGCGGCGCTGAAATCGGCCTGGCCCCCCAGCAGCACGTCACATCCAGCGGCCACCAGACGGTTGACGTTATCCTGCACGTCCTGACGCTGTTCGTGGTTCACCAGCGCGCCCATCTTCACGCCTTCCTGCGTCGGGTCGCCGACCACCACTTTTTGCAGGCGCGCAATCAGCGCGTCGCTCACCGCTTTCACCTGCGCCTGCGGCACGATAATACGCCGGATGGCGGTGCACTTTTGCCCGGCCTTTGCCGTCATCTCTCGTACCACTTCGCGAATAAATAGCGCGAACTCCGGCTGCGCCGGCGTGACGTCGTCACCGAGTACGCAGCAGTTCAGCGAATCCGCTTCCATGGTGAAGGGGATGGACTTCGTGACCAGGTTGGGATGCACCCGCAGCTGCTGTCCGGCGCGCACGGCCTCGGCCACGGCGCGCGCGGCGGCATAGGCCATC
>OLGB01004754.1_pt1 | contig 11238 bp, 4 predicted proteins | sample 1605691 | NCBI WGS metagenome assembly OLGB01 (sample SAMEA3888925, study PRJEB22519) | human gut metagenome | biome: human gut; feature: human-associated habitat; material: faeces | place: Denmark | collected 2010
GAACCCGGTGTACACCATCGGCAACCAGATCGTGGAGGTCATCCGCCTGCACACCAAAAAGAACAAGCAGGAAGCCTGGGCACGCGCCGAGGAGCTGCTGGAGCTGGTCGGCATCAACGAGCCGGAAAAGCGCCTGAAGCAGTACCCCCACGAGCTGTCCGGCGGTATGCGCCAGCGCGTGATGATCGCCATCGCCCTGGCCTGTGAGCCGAAGCTGCTGATCGCAGATGAGCCCACCACCGCACTGGATGTGACCATCCAGGCACAGATCCTGGAGCTGATGCAGGAGCTGCGCAAGAAGCTGGGCATGAGCATCATCATGATCACGCACGACCTGGGCGTCGTGGCTTCCATGTGCGAAAAGATCGCCGTCATGTACGCCGGCCACATCGTGGAGTACGGCACCACCGACGAGATCTTCTACCAGCCGGGCCACGAGTACACCAAGGGCCTGATCAACTCCATCCCCAAGCTGAACACCGAGGTGCGTGAGCGTCTGGTGCCCATTGAGGGCACCCCTGTGGACCTGCTGAATCCGCCGGCCGGCTGCCCCTTTGCACCCCGCTGCAAGAACTGCATGAAGATCTGTCTGAGCAAGATGCCTCCGCGCACCGAGCTCAGCGACACCCACTATACCTACTGCTGGCTGCAGCAGAAGGCTGCATTTGAGAAAGGGGAAAAGGCAGAATGAGTGAACAGAAGACGCTGGTTGAAGTCCAGCACCTGCAGCAGTATTTCCCCGCCGGCGGTGTGGGCAAGAACCGCAAGTACGTTCAGGCTGTGGATGACGTAAGCTTTGCCATCCGCAAGGGCGAGACCCTGGGTCTGGTGGGCGAGTCCGGCTGTGGCAAGACCACCACCGGCCGCACCCTGCTGCGCCTGTACGAGCCCACCGGCGGTAAGGTCTACTATGATGGCAACCTGCTGTTTGATAAGGAAAAGAATATCGCAGTGGATATGCTGCCCTACCGCCGCCGGATGCAGATCGTGTTCCAGGACCCCTACGCAAGCCTGGACCCCCGCATGACCATCGGCGACATCGTGGGTGAGGGCATCGACATCCATCACCTGGCCGAGAACGACAAGGATCGCCACGATAAGATCATCGCCCTGCTGGAGCGCGTGGGCCTGAACAGCGAGCATGCAAACCGCTACTGCCACGAGTTCTCCGGCGGTCAGCGTCAGCGCGTGGGCATTGCCCGTGCACTGGCTGTGAACCCCGAGTTCATCGTTTGTGACGAGCCTGTTTCCGCACTGGACGTTTCCATTCAGGCTCAGGTCGTCAATATGTTCGAGGATCTGCAGCAGGAGATGGGTCTGACCTACCTGTTCATCGCCCATGACCTGAGCGTGGTCAAGCACATCTCCAACCGCATCGGCGTCATGTACCTGGGCAAGCTGGTGGAGCTGGCCGACAGCTACGAGCTGATCGCCCACAGCATCCACCCCTACACCCGGAGCCTGATCTCTGCCATCCCGGTGGCAGACCCCATCACGGCACGCCAGTCCAAGCGTATCGTGCTGCAGGGCGATGTGCCCAGCCCCCTGAACCCGCCGTCCGGCTGCCGTTTCCGCACCCGCTGCCCCTATGCAGACGAGCAGTGCGCCAACGAGGTGCCCGAGTTCAAGGAGGTCTCCACCGGCCACTGGGCAGCATGCCATCACCTTGACCGCGTGAAGTGAGAACACTTCACACCAGTGAAAGGTGAAAGCAATTCAACTTAGCGCTGAAATGTTGTCACAAAATGGTTACAGTCCAAGTTTTGGACTTGTAACCGGCATGAGAACGCATTATAATCATTCGTGTTCCTCCGGTGTACAAATTATTTGCACCGGATCGAATATAGAGGCGGCTGGGGGAACCTGGCACACTCAAATTTGATATAAGGGAAGGATATTATTATGAAACGCATTTCTCGTCGTAATTTCCTCAAGGTTGCAGGCGTGGGTGCCGCTGCTCTGGGTCTGGCAGCCTGCGGCGGCAGCAAGTCCGGTTCTACCGCAACCTCCGGTTCTGCTTCTTCTGCTGCTGGTTCTTCTACCGGCAGTGTCAACACCGCTGGCTTCACCGTCCAGTACGGCCCCAACCCCGAGACTCTGGATCCCTCTTTGAACAGCGCTGTTGATGGCGCCAACACCATCATCACCATCTTCGAGCCCCTGCTGATCATCAACGAGAACAACGAAGTTATTGGTGGCCAGGCTGAGAGCTGGGAAGAAAGCGAGGACGGCCTGACCTGGACCTTCACCATGCGTGACGGCCTGAAGTGGAGCGATGGCACCGACCTGACTGCTAAGGACTTCGAGTACAGCTTCAAGCGTATGGCAAACCCTGATACCGCAGCTCCCTACGCAGCAACCTGCCTGGGCATGATCGATGGTTTTGACGCAGCACAGGCCGGTGATACCGATGCTCTGAACGTCAAGGCAAGCGACGACGGCAAGACCCTGACCATCGTTCTGGCTTATCCCTGCTCCTACTTCGACAAGATGGCCGCATTCGCAGCTATGAGCCCTGTGCAGCAGGCTACCGTTGAGGCCAACGGCGACAGCTGGTGCACCTCCGCTGAGACCTTCGTGTCCAACGGTCCCTACATGATCACCGAGTGGACTCCCTCCGAGCGTATCGTCCTGACCAAGAACCCCAACTACGTTGGCGGCTGGGATAGCTCCAAGATCGTTTCCGACAGCATTACCCTGCTGCTGCTGGAGGACTCTTCCGCTTGCTTCGCTGCTTACAACAGCGGCGAGGCTGTCCTGATCAAGGACGTGCCCACCGACGAGATCCCCAGCCTGACCAAGGCAGAGGATGGCGGCGACTTCTATGTTGACACCATTCTGGGCACCTACTACGTCAGCATGAACCTGCAGCGCGATGCCTTCCAGGATGCCAAGGTCCGCAAGGCTCTGGCTCTGGCGATCGACCGCGACTACGTTGCCAACACCATCATGCAGGGCACCTACTCTGCTGCTTCCAACATTGTCGGCCCTGGCATCGTGGACGAGAACGGTTACTTCTACGACAACGCAAACGGCGGCTCTCCCTACATTGCGGATGACTACGAGGCAAATCTGGCCGAGGCTAAGAAGCTGCTGGAAGAGGCTGGCTACCCCAATGGCGAGGGCTACCCCACCATCGAGTACAGCACCAACGATGCCGGCTACCATGTGCCTCTGGCAGAGTACCTGCAGCAGGCTTGGGGCGATCTGGGCATCACCCTGACCATCAACAAGATGGAGTGGTCCTCCTTCACCCCCGCTCGTCGTGCAGGCGAGTACGATGTTGCCCGTAACGGCTGGGTCATGGACTACAACGATCCTTCCAACATGGTCGAGCTGTTCTGCACCGACAACGGCAACAACGATGGTAAGTACTCCAACCCCGACTTCGATGCTGCAATCGAGGCTTCCAAGGTTGCTGATGCTGCCGAGCACTTTGCTCAGCTGCATAAGGCTGAGGACGTCCTGATGGAGGATATGGGCTGCATCCCCGTTGCTTACTACAACGACTTCTGGCTGCAGAGCCCCGCTCTGAAGGGTACCTGGCACAGCCCCTACGGCTACTGGTACCTGCAGTACGGCTACATCGAGGGCTAATCGCCCCGGTGCGGCGTACAGCGTGAGCTGAACCGTAAATCACAGGCACCCCGCTTACCGGAAACGGCAGGCGGGGTGCCTTTTTGCGTGCAGGACCGAAAAACGGACGTCTTGCACACCCCGGTGGGCTATGATACAATAAAAGATGATCAAAGCACAAAGGGGAGAGAAGAATGGAGCAAAAACGCCTGTGTCCGTACTGCATGGGGGAGCTGCCCCCCGCCGCCGACAGCTGTGTGCACTGCGGCAAGGTGTTTGTGGGGCGCAACCCCGCCGGCTGCCTGCCCGTGGGCACGGTGCTGGCCGGGCGCTACACCGTGGGCGAGATGCGGAGCCTGGACGGGGAGGGCATCCTGTACCGGGGCGTGGAGAACCTGGGCTGCTTCCGGGTGACCATTAAGGAATATCTGCCGGTGACCCTGTCTGCCGAGCGGGGCGCGGACTGCATCCTGCAGCCCAAGACCGGCAGTGAGGTGCTGTTCAAGACCACCCGCATGGACTTTGCCGACCTGTACCGGGCGCTGGAGCGCATCACCCCGGCCACCGGGCTGGAAGCCGTGCTGGACGTGGTGGAGGCCAACAACACCGTGTATGCGGTGATGGAGAATCTGGGCGGCACCCCGCTGGACCAGTGGCTGGAAGCGCAGGGCGCGCCGCTGCGCCCGGACGACGCCTGTGCCATGCTGCAGCCGGTGTTTGAGGGCGTGGCCGCCATGCACAAGATCGGGCTGGTGCACCGGGGCATCTGCCCGGAGAACCTCCGGGTGATGGCCGACGGCCGGTGCCGTCTGGCGGGTTACGCCACGGTGGGCCTGCGCACCGCCGGAAGCGGCCTGCGCGAGCAGCTGTACGAGGGGTATTCCGCCCCGGAGCAGTATTCCACCGCCGAGTTTGAGGGCCGCTATACCGACGAATACGGCCTTGCAGCGGTGTTCTACCGCATGGTGTGCGGGCAGGCCCCGGTGCCGGCCGCCCAGCGTATGGTGTCGGACTCCAACCCCCGCGCCCGCACCGTGAACAGCGCCGTGCCGGGCTATGTGTCGGACGTGCTGCAGATGGGCCTGCGGCTCAAGCCCATGGAGCGCATCCAGACCGTGCCGCAGCTGGTGCAGGCGCTCTCCTCCAAAGAGTACACCGAGGAGCTGGGCCGCACCATGAAGCCCGAGACCCCGGTGGGCCAACCGGAAGAAAAGGCCCATCTGCTCAGCATCAAGGGCCTGCTGGCGGGCATCCTGATCCTGCTGGCCATTCTGCTGGTGCTCATGGTGTGGACCATGGTGAGCCACAGCCTGCCCTCGGCGTCATCGGGATCGGTGGAGTCGGAACCGGCCAGCAGCGAGGTGCTGGAGCCCCAGAATCTGGTGCCCAGCTTCGTCGGCATGGATTACGCCCAGGTGCAGAACAACCGGGAGTACACCGGCATGTACCTGTTCTACGTCACCGAGGAGTACAGCGACACCGTCCCGGCCGGGCAGATCATGACCCAGGAACCGGCGGCGGACACGGTGCTCAAGGCAGGGGAGACCATTCGTCTGGTGGTCAGCAAGGGCCCGCAGAAGGTGGAGATGCCCACCATCATCGGTTTCAGCCAGGACGCCGCCGTGCAGACGCTGCAGAGCCGCGGGCTGATCGCCAGCTGCTTTATGGTGGTGAACGACGGCTCCTATGCCGCCGGATGCGTGGTGTCGGCCAGTGAACCGGCAGGCGCACAGGTGGACGTGGGCACGGTGATCACCGTGTATATCGCGGCGGACCCCAGCGTGGAGATCACCACCCCGCCCGAGGAACCGGCAGCCACCGAACCCACCACGACCCCGGCTGACCCGGAGCCCCCCGCAGACGGCGGGGACCCTGCCGCCGACCCGGAGCAGGGGACCAAGTGAGCACGGAATAAATCTGCAAATCCGGCAGGGCTGCGGCCTTGCCGGGTTTGTTTTTTGCCGGAGGGGAGCGCCGTTGCTGCGGCAGGCAAAACGGCTTCTGCGGGCAGAACGGGCGGCGGCCCCAGTGCTCCCCATAGTTCCGGGGTGGGAAACTGCGGCGGGTCATTTGTCCGCTTTTTTGTGTTTGCAGTGCAACAAAAACGTTCCCGTCCGCAACAAATGTGCAATTCAAAAACCGCGAAAATCGTTCATTTTTTCGTGCAATTTTGCCATTTTGGGGCCGGTCTGTCCGTCAATCAGCCGAAATTTCCGTGCAGGCTTTTTTTCGTGCAATTTGCCCCCTTGAAATTTTTGGAAAACGTATATAATATAGGATTATAAGGACTGCCCAGCGGGCGTCTATTTTGAGCTGTAGTTTCTGAAAAGTTGTGCGAGAAACACAGTCTCTAGTGAAGTGAGGATGACGATTATGAGAAAAAAGTCCAAGAAGAAGCAGATCGTTGCGATGACGCTGGCCCTTTCGGTGCTCAGCAGCTCGGTTGGCATGTGCGGTGCCTCCGCAGCCGAAGCCCTGCCCGACACGGATGACTCCGGCCTGCAGGTGACCGTTGTCCCGCTGGCTGACAGCAATGCGGACACCGACACCTCTGCAGATGACACCACGCCCAAAGAACAGCCTGTCGCTTCCACCGGTGACAACACCGACCAGCCCACCGACGGCGAGGGCGACGGTGACAATACCTCTTCTGATGACAAACCCACCATTGAGCGCCCGGAGCAGTCCGACACCGTCGAGACCCTGCCCGGCACCGCCAAGGATAACATCGACCACATCAAGGGCGAGGACAAGGACGACACCGAAGATAAGGGCGATTCCGGCGAGGAGACCCCCGACACCGGCGATACTGACACCGGCGACACGGAGGAAAAGGGCGAGGAAGGTTCCGGCTCTGAGGAGACCCCGGAGGAAAAGCCCGAAGAGACCCCCAAAGAGGATGACACCGATTACAGCTGTGTCTATGACCCGGACACCGGTCATTTCAAGGTCACCTTCAACATCAAAGAGGACGCCGAGGGCGACCAGACCATTGAACTGAGCAAGGTGCAGGAAGTGGTGCGCAAGAACGGCGCAACCTATCTGGAAACCGACGAGGGCAAGCAGAAGCTGGCAGTTGCCCAGATGTGGGGCGACAAAACCATGACGTACACCTATAACGGTGTCAAATACGTCTACTATCTGGATACTGACACGGTGGGCCTGTACAATGAACCTGGCTGCACCACCATCTTTGATGTATCTCTTGCCAACGGCTCCAAGCATACTTATGTGTACAAGGACAACAGCCTGACTGTTGCCACCCCTGACCAGACCGGCAAGGGAAATACCGGCATTGAGGGCTTTGATGGGCAGGAGCTGCCGAAGGAATATGCTGGCAATACGAACCTTGAGCTGAAGTACGATAAAAACGCTGCGTCCGGCTGCATGGAGGACTTGGTGGATGCTGCGCTGAAGGAGTACGGCGGCAACCATGATCAGAACCAGTTCCTTGATTCGGAGGGCAACCTGACCACTCAAAGCACTAAAACCAATGTACCTGCTGGTACCGAGGTGGAACTGATCGACGGTAAATATTATGTAAAATCCGGCGATCATTACTACGGCGGCTTCTACAAGAGCGATGTTCAGACCACCGAAGATGGAAAGACTGTTCTGATCAACGACAAAAACACTTACACCCTTGCCTATAAAAAGACCAAGAACGGCAAGAGGGTTGAAAAGGATTGTTACAATGGTCCCTTTACCCACTCCAGCGGTGCCCTGATGAACCAAGATATCCAGGATGCTCTGGAGCAGTATATGCCTGCCAAGGGTTATAAGACCTACGATGACTACATTCTGGACTACTACCGGAAACCCGATGGCTCCAAGTATGATAGGGTAAGCGACCTGCTGAAAAACGATCCCAAGGCTCTGAAGGAGCTGAGCCGTTCCGGTTCTTCTATGCCCAACGACCCCAATACCGGAAACAACACTGTTAAGATGGACCCCTCCACCCTTTACGACAACTTCTACAAAAACGTTCTCAGCTTCAAGGTCGGCAATCAGGATACTGTGGATTCTGAGGCAGGCGGCAATGTTGACCACAACCACAGCCACGGCCAGTGGGCTGCCGACGGCACTCAGGAAACCATCGGCGATTACATGGCCGACAAACTGAACGAGACCCCCGGTGCATGGGACAAAGCCAACAGCTACTTCAACACTCTGCTGGCCAGCGGCCTGACCTCTGAGGAAGCCACCTGGGCAGCATTTGCCATGGCCACCAACATCGACTTCCAGAACGCAGGCAACGATTACCAGAACACCGCATGGAACTGGTACGCCTCCATGGTGCTGCATCAGGCAGACGGCACGCTGGATCTGACCAAGACCGACAAGAAAACCGGCGAGATCATCGGCGATGACGAGGGCGAGGGCCAGACCAGCTTCTACCTGTGGAAGTACGAGACCGACAAGAAAACCGGTGAAAAGGACACCATGTACTGCACCTATGTGGAGCCCACCTACACCACCAACGAGGCAGGCGAACAGGTGCTGGAGAAGGACGGCTTCTACTGCTGGGTCAAGTACGACCCCACCAAGGACAAGCTGACCTACACCGTCACCACCACCAACGGCAAGCTGAACATCGACTATGCTCTGCTGGAAAACGTGGTGTACTACCTGCAGGAAGCCATCGCCCCCGACGGCTACGACACTGACCCGGAGATCTATGTGATCTGCGATGAGGAGTCCTACAAGGAGCTGGAGGGCACCGAGGTGACCAACCCCGCTACCGGCGCCACCAGCAAGGTGACCGCAGACAGCTGGCTCGGCTCCATCCTCGGCGGCAAGACCCTGTCCATCAACTTCATGAACACGGCCACCGTGGTACCTGACCCCGATCCGGAACCCACGCCGGATCCGGACCCCGTGCCGCCCGTTGATCCGGATATCCCCGTGGACCCCGCCAACCCGGACAATCCCTCGGTGCAGGACGCTGACCCGGATAAGACCCCTGTGACCCCGGAGAACCCCCAGAACCCCGCCGTGCAGGACGCTGCCCCGGACGCCGCCGCCCTGCCCAAGACCGGCACCACCAGCTGGATGGCCGGTGTGCTGGCAAGCCTGGGCTCCCTGCTGCTGGCCTGCGGATGGTTCTTCACCCGCAAACAGGTTTCCCCCAAGCACTGAGCACCCCTGAACCGCAGGAATCTCCGCACTGACGCATAAGAACCGCCGCATCCTGTGCCATGCAAAAGGCCGCCGGGTGCGGCGGTTTTGGTTGTATGCCGCGCACAGCTGCGGGGGTTCGCGGCGTTTCGCACAAGAAGCGGTGCAAAGCGCCTGTTATATTTGGCGCAGCTGTCACTTGAACATTTTTCAGTGCAGGGTATAATAAAGCTATCGGAACAAAGGCGTTCCGCAGGGGCATCGTCTGCCCTTGCGGGGCGCTTTTTTTTTCGTTTTCCGGGGTGCGGAGGGTGCCGCGCCCGGCAGAGCACAATCTGGAGTGTCAAAAGGATGGGAAAGACTATGCAAAACTTTACAGAGCAAACGCACACCCTTGGCCTGTACGATCCACAGTTTGAGCACGATGCCTGCGGCATCGGCGCTGTGGTGGACATCAAGGGCCGCAAGAGCCACCAGACCGTGGACGACGCTTTGTGCATCGTGGAGCGGCTGGAGCACCGCGCCGGTAAGGACGCCGAGGGCAAGACCGGTGACGGCGTGGGCATTCTGCTGCAGATCAGCCATAAATTTTTCTCCAAGGTGGCCGATGAACTCAACATCCGCCTTGGCAACGAGCGGGAATACGGCGTGGGCATGTTCTTCTTCCCCCAGAACGAGCACATGCGCGCCCAGGCCATGAAGCTGTTCGAGGTGGTCACCCGCAAGGAGGGGCTGGAGTTCCTGGCCTGGCGCAAGGTGCCCGTGGACCCGGACGCCGTGGGCCAGAAAGCCCGCGACTGCATGCCCTCCATCTGGCAGTGCTTCATCAAAAAGCCCGCCAAGGTGAGCAAGGGCATCGACTTTGACCGCAAACTGTATGTGGTGCGCCGCGTGTTCGAGCAGGCCAGCAACGGCACCTATGTGCCCAGCCTGTCCAGCCGCACCATCGTCTACAAGGGCATGTTCCTGGTGCACGACCTGCGCCTGTTCTACGCCGACCTGCAGGACCCCGACTACGAGTCCGCCATCGGCATGGTGCACAGCCGCTTCTCCACCAACACCAACCCCAGCTGGATGCGCGCACACCCCAACCGGTTCATCCTGCACAACGGCGAGATCAACACCATCAAGGGCAACACGGACGCCATGCTGGCCCGGGAGGAGAGCATCTCCAGCCCCATCCTGCAGGACGACATGAACAAGATCCTGCCCATCATCAACACCTCCGGCTCGGACTCCGCCATGCTGGACAACGCGCTGGAGTTTATGGTGATGAACGGCATGGACCTGCCGCTGGCTGTGATGATCACGATTCCCGAGCCCTGGGAAAACAACAAGAACATCAGCCAGAAAAAGCGCGATTTTTACCAGTATTACGCCACCATGCTGGAGCCTTGGGACGGCCCTGCCGCCATTCTCTTCTCGGACGGCGACGTGGTGGGTGCCGTGCTGGACCGCAATGGCCTGCGCCCCAGCCGCTATTACATCACCAAGGACGGCCGGATGATCCTTTCCTCCGAGGTGGGCGTGCTGCCCTGCGACCCCGAGAACATCCTGGTCAAAGACCGTCTCCGCCCCGGCAAGATGCTGCTGGTGAATACCATCAAGGGCGAAGTGGTGGACGATGAGAAGCTGAAAGAATACTACGCCAGCCGCGAGCCCTACGGTGAGTGGATCGACCGCAACCTGGTGGAGCTGAAAAACCTCAAGATCCCCAACACCAAAGTCCCCAGCTACACCGGCGAGGAGCTGACCCGCCTGCAGAAAGTGTTCGGCTACAAGTATGAGGAGATCAACTCCCTCATCCTGCCCATGGCCCGGCTGGGTGCCGAGCCCTCGGGTGCCATGGGCACGGATACCCCGCTGGCTGTCCTGAGCGAGCAGCACCCGCCGCTGTTCAACTACTTCAAGCAGCGGTTTGCCCAGGTGACCAACCCTCCCATTGACGCGATCCGCGAAAAAGTGGTCACTTCCACCAGCGTCTATGTGGGCACCCACGGCAACCTGCTGGAGGACAAGCCTGAAAACTGCAAGGTGCTGAAAGTCCATAACCCCATTCTGACTTCCACCGACCTGCTCAAGATCAAATACATGAACGTGCCGGGCTTCAAAGTGGCCACGGTGTCCATCAACTACTACAAGAACACCAGTCTGGAAAAGGCCATTGACCGGGTCTTCCTGGAAGTGGACCGCGCCTACAAGGATGGGGCCAATATCATCATCCTCTCGGATCGCGACATTGATGAGTACCATGTGGCCATCCCCAGCCTGCTGGCGGTCTCCGCGGTGTCCCAGTACCTCATCCGCACCAAGAAGAGCACGGCACTGGCCCTGATCCTCGAGAGCGCCGAGCCCCACGAGGTGCACCATTTTGCCACCCTGCTGGGTTACGGTGCCTGCGCCGTCAACCCCTACCTGGCCCACGAGACCATCGGCCAGCTCATCGACGAGGGCCTGCTGGACAAAGACTACTACGCTGCCGTGGACGACTACGACAAGGCCATCCTGAACGGCATCGTCAAGATCGCCTCCAAGATGGGCATT
>OLGB01004755.1_pt1 | contig 11235 bp, 10 predicted proteins | sample 1605691 | NCBI WGS metagenome assembly OLGB01 (sample SAMEA3888925, study PRJEB22519) | human gut metagenome | biome: human gut; feature: human-associated habitat; material: faeces | place: Denmark | collected 2010
CCGATCTGATGCTGGTGGCCGCCAAGGAGGTGGAGGAGTCCATCTGCCGGGTGGCTCAGATGGGCCGCGCCGCCGGCGTCCATCTGGTCATCGCCACCCAGCGGCCCTCCGCCGACGTGATCACCGGCCTCATGAAGGCCAACATCCCCAGCCGCATCGCCTTCGCCGTGGCCTCCTCTCTGGAGTCCCGGATCATTCTGGACACCACCGGCGCGGAAAAACTGGTGGGCCGTGGCGACATGCTCTACGCTCCTCTGGGCGCCGGAAAGCCCCAGCGGGTCCAGGGCTGCTTCATCTCTCCCGAGGAGATCGAGCAGGTGGTGGCCTTTGTCAAGCAGTCTGGCGAGGCCCGGTACGACGACGAGGTCATCGCCAAGATCGAGGAGAGCATCCAGGAGAAGGACAGCAAGGGCGGCGGCCGCGGTGCCGCCCCGGCGGAGACCGGCGAGGAAGAGGGCGACGAGCTGCTGCCCGCCGCCGTGGAGGTGGTCCTGGAGACGGGACAGGCCTCCGTGTCCATGCTGCAGCGGCGGCTGAAGCTGGGGTATTCCCGGGCCGCCCGCCTGGTGGACCAGATGGAGGAGCGGGGCATCGTGGGTCCCTTTGAGGGCTCCAAGCCCCGGCAGCTGCTCATCACCCGGGAGCGGTGGCAGGAGCTGCAGATGGGCGCCGCAGAACAGCCGGAGGCCCCGCCGCCCTGGGAAGAGGACCAGGCATGAGCGGAAACGCTTGACAAATGGAACCGAAGCGGTATAATAAAAACCGATAAACGCGATGACAAAGCCAGCTTTCCGAAACAGGCTTCAAGCGAGAGGGGACCGGTGCAAGCCCTCAGCCCACGCCGGAGAGCAGCCACTTTGGAGCAGCCCGCGAGGAGCGGGACGATTCGCCCCCGTTACCGGGCGGCATGAGATGCCCGCCGTCGGCGGTGGGCAGATCAGGGTGGTATCGTGGAAGATCCTTTCGCCCCTGACGCTTGTCAGGGGCGTTTTTTTATCCCCGGGCCAACCGGACCGTATTTGAAAATCAAGACCAAGGAGGTCGTTCCAATGAAATTTTCCAGTAAGATCGTCGCCTGTGAGCTCTCTCCCATTCGGAAGTTCCACCCCTATGTCCTGGCAGCGGAGGCCAAGGGCCGCACCGTCCACCACCTGAACATCGGCCAGCCGGACATCGAGACGCCGAAGGTGTTTTTCGACGCGGTGAGCAATTTCGGCAAGTCTGTCCTGGAGTATGCCCCTTCCACCGGCGTGGAGTGCTATCTGGAGGCGGTGCGGGATTACTACATCAACCTGGGCTTCCCCATCACCTGCGATGACATCATGGCCACCCACGGCGGCAGCGAGGCCCTGGAGATCATCCTCTCCTGCATCCTGGAGGACGGGGACGAGATCCTGATTCCCGAGCCCTACTATCCCAACTACGCTACCTTTGTGGGTGTCACCGGCGCCTCCATCCGCGCCATCCCCACCTCTCCCGAGGCCGGCTACCGCTACGCCACCCGGGAGCAGATCGAGCCCCTCATCAATGAACACACCCGGGCCATCCTGGTGACCAATCCCGGAAACCCCACCGGCGTGGTCCTCAACCGTCAGGAGATGCGGCTGCTGGCGGACATCGCCAAGGAGCACGAGCTCTTCCTCATCAGCGACGAGGTGTACCGGGAGATCGTCTACACCGGCGAGAAGCTCAGCTCCATGCTGGAGTTCACCGATGCGGCGGAAAACGTGGCGGTGGTGGACTCCGTGTCCAAGCGCTTCTCCTCCTGCGGCGCCCGGGTGGGCGCGCTGATCTCCCGCAACAAGGAACTGATGGCCCAGGCCATGAAGATCTGCCAGGGCCGCCTGTGCGCCGCCACGCTGGACCAGGTGGGCGCCGCCGCCATGTACCGGGAACTGCCCGCGTCCTACTACACTGCCGTCCGGGAGGAGTATCAGCGCCGCAGGGACACGGTGGTGGAGAGCCTTGCCAAGATCCCCGGCGTCCAGTTCAGCCACCCCGACGGAGCCTTCTACGTGATGGCCACCCTGCCGGTGGATGACGCGGAGAAATTGCAGTACTTCCTGCTGGAGGAGTTCGAGGACCACGGCGAGACTGTCATGTACACCCCGGCGGAGTCCTTCTACGTCACGCCTGGCAAGGGCCGCAACGAGATCCGCATCGCCTACGTCACCAATCCCGCGGAGCTCTCCCGCTCCATTGAGCTGCTGGGCCTGGGCATTGCCGCCTACAACAGCCGCAGGAAATAAGCAGAAAACGACCGGAGCCCTGCTAAAAAGCAGGGCTCCGGTTTTTCGTCTATGGAATCCAGCGGCACCGGTCCAGGTCCACGGTGCCGTCGGAGCGGAAGGGTATGCCCTCCGCCTCCAGCAGCGCCCGCTGGGTGCCGGGGGCCAGGCGGTCGAAGGCGGTCTTGGTGCCGCCGAACCGGTCCACCACCCGGTGGCAGGGGACTGCGGGGTCCCGGCAGGCGGCCATGGCATATCCGGTGATCCGGGCGCCCCGGACCAGGCCCGCCGCCCGGGCCACCTGGCCGTAGGTGGCCGCCTGTCCGGCGGGGATCTGCCGTACGACCTGGTAGATGCGCTCGAAGGTGCCTCCGCTCACCGCTCCCCCACCTCGTACAGGTCCGTCCGCCGGGCGGAGAGAATGGGCAGCTGGGTCCGGACGGCCTCCACGCGGTCAAGGTCCAGATCGGCGTACAGCGTGGCCTCCTCCGCCCCGGCCCGGCACAGGACCGTGCCCCAGGGATCCACGGCAATGGAGTTGCCGTAGGACACGTAGGCCCCTGCCTCGTCCCGGGCGGGGGCGACGCCCACGGTGAAGCACTGGTTGTCCACGGCCCGCTGGCGGAACAGCAGCTCCCAGTGGGCCGGGCCGGTGGTCATGTTGAATGCCGCCGGTACGAAGATCACCCTGGCGCCCCGCAGGCACATGCACCGGGCCAGCTCCTCGAACCGCAGGTCGAAGCAGATGCAAAGACCCATGGTGCCGAATTTCGTCTTGAAGGTAGTGATGGAATCGCCGGGGGAGAAGGTGTCGGACTCCTTGAACCGCTGCCCGCCGGGCACATCGATGTCAAAGAGGTGGGCCTTGCGGTGCCGGGCCAGCTGGGCGCCGTCGGGGCCATAGACGAAGCAGGTGTTGTAGACTCTGCCGTCCTCCAGCTCCGGGATGGAGCCGCCGACTACATACATTCCCGTCTCCGCCGCCGTTTGGGACAGCATGGCCTGGGCGGGCCCGCCCGCCTCCTCACCATAGGGGCGGAAGCAGCGGTTTTCATAGGGGCAGCAGAACATCTCCGGCAGGACGGCAATATCCGCCCCTCCGGCCGCCGCCTGACGGAGCTTTTCGGCAGCGGTGCGGAGATTTCCCTCCCGGTCCGCCGTCACCGGCATCTGGATCAGTGCTACGCGCATGAATGATTCCTCCATTCCGCCGCTTTAAACGGCGCAGATTTATTTCCCGGCGTACTCCCGCAGTATCAGCTCCGTGGCGCCGCCGTCGGGGGAGCGGACCAGCCGCTTCACCTTTGGATGGCCTCGGTACTCGGCATCCAGAAAGTCCCGCAGGGCGGTGCCGCCGTGACAGCCGTGGATCAGCCGCAGGCGGTAAGTGCCGCCGCCTGCCCGGCGCAGCAGGGCGTCCACGGTGATTTTGGCCTGATAGGTGTTTTTCCCGTGGAGGTCCGCCGTGATGACCCCGGGACCGGCGTCAAAGACCCGCATATCCGGCACCCCCTCTCCCGCTTCCGGCCCGCTGCGGCGGGACCGTTTCTCTGATTGTAACACGGGGGTGGATGTGATACAATGCAGAAAAACGCAAGGAGGCGCACCATGGCAGTTTACACCGAGACAAAAACCTATCACACCAAGGCCCACATGGGTATGATCGACGTGACGGAGGACTTCCAGCACGCGGTGACGGAGGCCTGCCGCCTGCACGGCATCTCCGCCGGCATCATCACCGGCTTCACCACCGGCGGCGTGGCGGGCCTGACCACGCTGGAGTTCGAGCCGGGCATCGTCCACCACGATCTGAAGGAGGCCCTGGACGTATTCTCTCCTTATCTGGATGAGCATGGCCGCGTGATCCCCTACCAGCACCACAACACCTGGCACGACGACAACGGCTCCTCCCATATCAAGTCTGCCCTGCTGTCCCCCTTCATCACGGTGCCCTTTGTAAATGGAAAGATCACGGTAGGCCCCTGGCAGAACCTGACGCTGGTGGAGTGCGATACCCGGGACCGGGTCCGGGACATCGTGTTCCAGGTCATGGGGGAGTGAGCTGCATTTTTGCACATTGACGAAGAAAACCGGAAAAAACAGCTTGCATTTTGTGCAGGGTTGTGGTATCCTACCTCTGCTGCCGTAAATGGCATTGCCGCTTTAAAGGGGCAAATAGTAAAGGAGGCCGCGACATGGACAACCGGCTGGAAAAGAAATACGGACTGCCCACCGCCGTGTGCATGGTGGTGGGCATCGTCATTGGCTCCGGCGTATTTTTCAAGGCGGAGACGGTGCTGAACAAAACGGGGGGCAACATGCCGCTGGGCATTTTGGCCTGGGGGATCGTGGGCGCCATCATGATCATCTGCTCCTACGTATTCGCCACGATGGCCACCCGGTATGAGAAGGTCAACGGCCTGGTGGACTATGCCGAGGCCACCATGGGCCGCCGGTACGCCTATAACGTGGGCTGGTTCATGGCGGTGCTGTACACCCCCTGTCTGGTATCGGTGCTGGCCTGGATCTGCGCGCGGTACTTCTGCGTGCTGATCGGCTGGCAGGACCGGATTACCAGCGGCGCCTGCATGACCATCGCGGCGCTGTTTTTGTGCCTGGACTATACGCTCAACGCGCTCTCTCCCCGGCTGGCGGGCAAATTCCAGGTGTCCACCACCGTCATCAAGATGGTGCCCCTGGCGCTGATGGCCCTGGTGGGCACGGTAATCGGTCTTGCCAATGGCCATATGGCGGAGAATTTCGCCACCATGTCCACTGCCTCTATCTCCACCGGCCAGGGCCTTATGGCCTCCACTGTGGCGGTGGCCTTTGCCTACGAGGGCTGGATCCTGGCCACCTCCATCAATGCCGAGCTGAAGGACGCCAAGCGCAATCTCCCCCGGGCGCTGATCCTGGGCTCCTTTATCGTGGTGGCCACCTATATCCTCTATTATATCGGTCTCAACGGCACCGTTACTACGGAGGAACTCATGGCCAGCGGCGAGGCTGCCGCCAAGATGGCCTTCCAGCGGCTGCTGGGGCCCGTGGGCGGCGTGGCGGTATTCGCCCTGATCGTGGTGTCCTGCGCGGGTACGCTGAACGGCCTGATGCTCTCCTGCTGCCGGGGAATGTATGCCCTGGCTGTCCGGGGGGAGGGCCCCCGGCCGGACCTTTTCTCCCAGGTGGACCCGGTGACCAACATGCCCACCAACTCCGCCATCGTCAGCCTGGGGCTGGACGCGGTCTGGCTGCTGTTCTTCTACGGCGCCAACCTGGACAGCGGGTGGTTCGGTCCCTTCTGCTTCGACAGCTCCGAGCTGCCTATCATCACGCTGTACGCCATGTATGTGCCCATGTTTATCCAGTTCATGCGCAAGGCGAAGGATCTGAATGGCTTCCGCCGCTTCGTGATGCCGGCCCTGGGACTTTGCGGCTGCGGCTTCATGGTGTATGCCGCCTTCGCCGGCTACGGCAAAACGGTGTGGTTCTACCTCATCATCTACGCCGTGGTCATGGTGGTGGGCAACCTGCTCTACCGCCGGAAAGCGGATTGATCCGTAAAATTTTCAGAAAAAATTGGCTGGTTTGCCCCTTGACTTTCCGCGCAAAATGGGATATCATGCCCCATAGACAAAAGGGAGTAGCTGGCACAGCAATGTGTATCCAATGGCGTCAGTACGGGTGAAAACCCCGCTTTTGGATGGAAACGGCGAGACTTTTGCATCAATGCGGTGGCATTGGCGCAAAAGCCTCGCCTTTTTGATTGCCGCCGGGAAAGAGGGAAGCTATGGAAGGGAAAAAGGAGTTTTGGCAGCGCAGCCGGGTGGAGCTGTTCCGGGATCTGGAGAGCTCTGAAAGCGGCCTTACCGCCGACCAGGCCGCCAGGCGGCTGGAGCAGTACGGCCCCAATGAGCTGCGGGAGGAGGGCCGCAAGAGTGTGGCGCGGATCTTCCTGGAGCAGTATGCGGATTTTCTGGTGATCATTTTGATCCTGGCGGCGGCGGTGTCCGCGGTGCTGGGGGATGTGGAGAGCACCATCGTCATTCTGGTGGTCATCACCATGAACGCCATTTTGGGTACGGTCCAGACCGTGAAGGCCACGGCCTCCCTGGACAGCCTCCGGCAGATGTCCGCCCCCACGGCCAAGGTCCTGCGGGACGGCCATCTCATCCAGATCCCCGGCCGGGACGTGGTGCCCGGCGACGTGGTGGCCCTGGAGGCCGGCGACGCGGTCTGCGCCGACGGGCGGCTGCTGGAGTGCGCCAGCCTCAAGTGCGCTGAGAGCGCCCTGACCGGCGAGAGCCTGCCGGTGGAGAAGGAGTTGGGTGAGATCGCCGGGGAGGTGCCCCTGGGCGACCGGAAGAACATGGTGTTCTCCGGCAGCTTCGTCACCTACGGCCGGGGTCAGTTCCTGGTGACCGGCACCGGCATGCAAACGGAGATGGGCAAGATCGCCGCTCTGCTCAAGAGCACCGAGGAGAAGAAAACGCCCCTCCAGGTGAGTCTGGACCAGTTTGGCCGCAAACTCTCCATCGGCATTTTGATCATCTGCGCCGCGATTTTTGCCGTCAGCGTCTTTTTGCGCAAGGAGGATGTGGTCAATGCCTTCGTCTTTGCCGTGGCCCTGGCGGTGGCGGCCATCCCCGAGGCTCTGAGCTCCATCGTCACCATCGTCCTCTCCTTCGGCACCCAGAAGATGGCCCGGGAGAATGCCATCATCCGCAAGCTCCAGGCAGTGGAGGGCCTGGGCAGCGTGTCTGTGATCTGCTCCGACAAGACCGGCACCCTGACCCAGAACAAGATGACTGTTAAGGCCCTTTATACCGGCGGCAAGATCATCCGGGCGGAGGAGGCGGACTTCCGCGATCCCGTTCAGGAGCCCCTGCTGCGGACGGCACTGCTGTGCAGCGACGCCACTGTGGATGAGCACGGCGAGGTGGGCGATCCCACCGAGACGGCCCTGGTGCGCCTGGGCGAGGACTACGGCTTCGACGAGCTGGCCACCCGCAGCAAGTGGCCCCGGATCACAGAGATCCCCTTTGATTCCGACCGGAAGATGATGTCCACGGTCCACCAGCTCTCCGGGGGCCTTCTGATGGCCACCAAGGGCGCCGTGGACGTGCTGCTGGACCGGTGCGTCATCTCCGATGAGGAGCGGGCCCAGGTGGAGGCGGCCAACGAGCGCTTCTCCAGCCAGGGGCTGCGGGTCCTGGCCTTCGCCTGCCGGACGGTGACGAGCCCCGCCGTCAGCCTGGCCGATGAAAACGGACTGACGTTGCTGGGCCTCATTGCCATGATGGATCCGCCCCGTCCGGAGTCCAAAAAGGCCGTGGCGGAGTGTATCGCCGCCGGTATCCGGCCCATCATGATCACCGGCGACCACAAGGTCACCGCCGCTGCCATCGCTAAAGAGATCGGCATTTTGACCGAGGGCACCGAGGCGGTGGAGGGCGCTGTTATCGACAAGATGAGCGACGAGGAGCTCCAGGCCTTCGTCCCCAAGGTCAGTGTCTACGCCCGGGTGTCCCCGGAGCACAAGATCCGCATCGTCCGGGCCTGGCAGGAGCGGGGCAATCTGGTGGCCATGACCGGCGACGGCGTCAACGACGCCCCGGCCCTCAAGCAGGCGGACATCGGCGTGGCCATGGGCGTCACCGGCACCGAGGTGGCCAAGGACGCCGCCGGCATGGTGCTGACGGACGACAACTTCGCCACCATCGTCCAGGCGGTGAAGAACGGCCGCAACGTCTACGCCAACATCAAGCGCTCCATCCAGTTCCTGCTCTCCGGCAACGCCGCCGCCATCATCACGGTGCTGTACGCGTCGCTGCTGGCCCTGCCGGTGCCCTTTGCGGCGGTGCACCTGCTGTTCATCAACCTGCTGACAGATTCCCTGCCCGCCATCGCCCTGGGACTGGAGCCCCACACCGACGCCGTCATGCGGGAGAAGCCCCGCCCCCGGGAGGAGGGGATCCTGACCCGGGACTTCCTCACCAGCGTGGTGGTGGAGGGCGCGGTGATCTCTGCCGCCGTCATCACCGCCTTCCATCTGGGGCTCAGCGCCGGCGGCGCGGCCCTGGGCAGCACCATGGCCTTTGCCACGCTGTGCCTCAGCCGCCTGTTCCACGGGTTCGACTGCAAGTCCGTCCGGCCGGTGCTGCTGACCCGGCGGTTCTGGGACAACCGCTTTTTGCTGGGCGCCTTTGCCGTGGGCGTGGTGCTGCTGGGTGCGGTGCTGCTGATCCCGCCTCTGGAGCCGCTGTTCCAGGTGGCGGCACTGTCCGCCGGTCAGGTGGGCATCATCGTGGGACTGTCCTTCGGCAGCATGCTGGTGATCCAGCTGCTCAAAGCTCTTCTGCACGGAAAACGTGCGTAAATCTTCTGAAAATTGCCGGCCGGAGGGGGATTTCCCCTCCGGCCGGTGCCGCTTTTTCAGGGGCTTCCCTTTTTGGCGGTTTTTGCGTATAATAAGGGTAAAAGAGGAGGCGGGGCCGTGATCAATTCCACACTGTGCTATCTGGAGCGGGGGGACGAATACCTGATGCTCCACCGGGTCAAGAAAGCCCACGACCTCAACCGCGACAAGTGGATCGGCGTGGGCGGCAAGTTCCTGGAGGGGGAGAGCCCCGAGGACTGCATTCTCCGGGAGACCTGGGAGGAGACGGGCCTGACGCTGACGGACTACCGATACCGGGGGCTAGTGACCTTCGTGTCCAATGAGGCGCCTACGGAGTATATGCATCTGTTCACCGCCGCCGGCTGGACCGGCACGCCCCACCCCTGTGACGAGGGGGAGCTGGCCTGGATCAAAAAGGCGGACCTGCGCAGCCTCCCCATGTGGGAGGGGGACAAAATCTTTCTGGACCTGCTGGACCGGGATGTGCCCTTTTTCTCGCTGAAGCTGTGCTACGAGGGCGACCGGCTGACCGGCGCGGTGCTGAACGGCAGCGCGCTGCGCTGAAGAGCGGACAAGAGGAGGAGACGACATGAGCGGAAAGCTGTTGCTGTTCGGATTTGATACGCTGCCGGCGGTGCTGGCGGTGGAGTCCGCCGCGGGTCCCCTGGGGGCTGAGGTGGTGCCGGTGGCAAAGGCGGACTACAACAAGACCCTAGCGGTGCTGGCGGGACTGGACGACGATCCCGGGGCCGCCCTGCCCTATGCCGGCGGGCCTCTGGGAGGACGGATGCTGGTGCTGTGCGGCCTGGAGGACCGGCTGGACGCCCTGCTGCCGGCCCTGGCCGGGGCGGGCGCGGGGCCGGAGTGCCTGAAAGCGGTTCTCACGCCCCACAACCGCAGCTGGAGCGTCCTGCGGCTCCACCGGGAGCTGCTGCGGGAGCGGCAGGCCATGGAGGGCCGGGCATGAGGCTGCTGATCTCCGCGTGCCTTTTGGGCTGCCGCTGCCGGTACGACGGGGCCTCCAAGCCCCACCCTCTGGCGGTGGCCCTGGCGGAGCGGCATGAGCTGGTGCCGGTGTGCCCTGAGCAGCTGGGGGGCCTGGCCACGCCCCGCCCCCCCGCCGAGCGGCGGGGCGAGGCGGTTGTGACCGCCGCCGGGCTGGATGTGACAGAACAGTACCGCCGGGGTGCGGAGGAGGCGCTGACCCTGTGCCGCTTTTTCGGCTGTGAGGCCGCGGTGCTGAAGGAGCGCAGCCCCTCCTGCGGCCACGGGCGGATCTATGACGGTACCTTCACCGGCACATTGACCGCCGGGGACGGTGTCGCAGCGGAACTGCTGGCAGCTCAGGGGCTGGCGGTATATGGAGAATCCCAAATATCCGAACTGCTGAAATGACGAGGTCATACCACCTCGTCATTTTTTACAATTTTCTGCCGAGATTTTATGGGGCTCTCATGGAAAACCAGACTTGCAAAGGGAAGGAGGCTTCTGTATAATGAGGCAAATGACGGAGGAGGGAACACCATGCTGGCTCATCATCTGACGGCGGATCGGGCGGCGGTGTCCTCTTATTCCCATTTTTCCTTTTGACCGGCCAGGGGGCCGGTATTTTTTTGCCCGTGTTGTGAGAAGAGAACCCAATGAGTGAGAGGAGAAAACAAATGAACGAAAAAACTGCCGCTTCCCAGGCCCCCATCCGGGACGCCCGGACCCTGGGTGTGCCCAAAATGCTGATCCTGGGCCTCCAGCATATGTTCGCCATGTTCGGCGCCACGGTGCTGGTGCCCATCCTGGTCCAGAGCTACGGTCTGCCCCTGTCCATCCAGACCACGCTGTTTTTCGCCGGCTTCGGCACCCTCTTTTTCCATGTGTGCACCCGGCTGAAGGTCCCCGCCTTCCTCGGCTCCTCCTTTGCCTTCCTGGGCGGCTTCCAGGCCATGGCGGAGATGGATGCCGGCATCTACGCCACCATGGAGGTAGCTGAGAAGCTCCAGTACACCTGCGGCGGCATCGTGGTGGCAGGCCTTCTGTATGTGATCCTGGCCCTGGTCATCAAGGTCGTGGGCGTCCACCGGGTCATGCACTACCTGCCCCCCGTGGTCACCGGCCCCATCATCATCCTGATCGGATTGAACCTGGCCCCCTCCGCCGTGTCCAACGCCTCCACCTGCTGGTGGCTGGCCCTGGTGGCCATGGCCATCATCATTGTGGCCAATATCTGGGGCAAGGGCATGATCAAGATTATCCCCATCCTGCTGGGTGTGGTGGGGTCCTATGTAGTTGCCCTGGTGGCCGGCATGGTGGACTTCTCCGGCCTGGCGGACACCACGCTCCTCAGCGGCACGAATCCCATCCTGGGCTTCCAGCCCTTTGTGACGAATTTCGGCGGGAGCGTGGCGAAGTTCGATATTTCCGCCATTTTGGTCATGGCTCCCATCGCCATCGCCTCCATGATGGAGCACATCGGCGATATGTCCGCCATCTCCGCCACGGTGGGCGAGAACTTCATCGAGGACCCGGGCCTGCACCGGACCCTCATCGGCGACGGCGTCGCCACCTCCCTGGCGGGCCTCTTCGGCGGCCCCGCCAACACCACCTACGGGGAGAACA
>OLGB01004768.1_pt1 | contig 11209 bp, 7 predicted proteins | sample 1605691 | NCBI WGS metagenome assembly OLGB01 (sample SAMEA3888925, study PRJEB22519) | human gut metagenome | biome: human gut; feature: human-associated habitat; material: faeces | place: Denmark | collected 2010
TTTTATATGGTTGCTATTAAGACAATCGTACCCGATAACAAAGAATCTTTTGTTAAAATTTAAAATACAGACAGAAAATTTGACAAAAGACAAATTTAATTTTAAATTTGTCTTTAAAAGTTACCTCCCGAATCATATAATATTATTATATCTCATATACTAATATATTGATACTAAAATATAGAATTGTACTTCCTATGGCCCAGCCACAAAAACAGGCACATTTTTTGAAAGGACTTTTACCATGAACCGTCGTTTACGTTTTTTACTGCTGCTGTTAATAAGCTATGCCGAAGCGCAGAGCCTCCTGCGTCTGATCCTCTTTTTTACTTCCTGGCGCGAAACTTCGCTGCTGCCGATAGATTTGCTGGGCACCTTCGCCTGCGGCAGTTCGAAGCAAAAAGTCGATCCTTCGACCGGCTCATCAGTCAGATGGTTCTGCCCCCTACTTTGTTAGGCATGCTGGGCATATCCTATACCTCCCGTTTCCTGGGGCGCGATATCGCCAAAGTACCCGTAGGGGAAGAACGGGTTTTCATCGGCACATATCAAAGCCTCGGCTAGATTGAAGGGGATACGTTAACCGTATTGAAGCCCGGAAAACAGGCAGTGCCTTATCAAATCGAAGACTGGGAACAAAGCGACTATAAAAAAATCACCAACGATCCGGTCTTAGTAGACAAAGCTGTCTGTTGGTATCAGGGCGCCAGTTATTTATTTAAAAACGGACTGCTGAAAAATCCTGTAGTCAAAGAATAAAAAAGCTCTTCTGTCAATGTTTTCTCCGAATAGACGCGGATTCCATGCTGCCGCAACAGCGCAGCGGTAACCCCCTGTCCGGAGATTTTTCTTTGGGAAAACGTGCCGTCATAAATTGTCGCGGAACCGCAGGAAGGGCTGCTTTCTTTCAAAATGGCAATTTGTATGTTATGTTCCCGGGCCAGGCGCAACACGTTCTCCGCTCCCGCCAGGAAATACGTCGTCACATCAGCGCCCTGCACATTGACGACACGGCCGTCCGGTTGCCGTTCCGCCGGGGGACGAGGGATTGGCAAGCCCCCTGCCGCTTCCGGGCAAACGGAAATAAACCGGGAAGGGTTGGCGGCTGCCCACGCAGCCAGAAACTCCACCCGGTTATCTTCCCCATTGTATTTTACTTTTTCACCCAGCAAACAGGCGCTGATCAGAATTTTCGGTTCTTGCATTGTATCACACAATAAACTTTTAGTTCTTGCATTCGATTTCCAACAGGCAGTCGCCGCTTTCAATCCGGCCGGCTTCCTGCACGTGGATGGCGGTTACAATACCGCTTGTCGGCGCCGCAATAGTGGTTTCCATCTTCATCGCTTCGGTGACGATCAGCGGCATTCCCTTGATGACGCTTTGCCCCTTTTCCACCAGCAGCTTCACCACAGAGCCGGATAAGGTAGCGCCCACATGTCCCGGATTGCTCTTGTCCGCTTTTTTGCGCGCCACGTTGGTCGTCTTGGCGTTTTTATCAAAAATTTCCAATTCGCGGGGCATCCCGTTAAACTCAAAGGATACCGTCCGATTGCCGTTTTCGTCGGCTTCACCGATATGGGTCAGCTTGATGATCACCACTTTGCCTTTTTCCAGTTCCACATAAATTTCCTCACCGGGAACCATGCCGAAGAAGAAAGTCGGCGTGTCCAGAACGCTGACATCCCCGTACTCTTCACAGCGGGCCACCCACTTGCGGAATACATCCGGATACAGGCAGTAAGAAGAAACCGCTTCGTCCGTGACAGGCGCGTTCATCTCTTTCAGTTCCGCCCGCCTGGCCTCAAAATCCACCGGCGGCAGCACGGCGCCGGGACGCACGCTGATGGGTTTCTTCCCTTTCAAAATAATTTTCTGCAGATGCTGAGGGAATCCGCCGTAAGGCGTGCCGATACGGCCTTCAAAGAACTCGATGACGGATTTGGGGAAGTCCATCGTACTGCCGTTGGCATAGACATCTTCTTCCCGCAGTTCATTCTGCACCATATATAAGGTCATATCCCCCACCACTTTCGAGGACGGAGTTACCTTGATCACATCGCCGAACATCATGCTGACACGGTGGTACATATCTTTGATGTCTTCCCAGCGATCCAGCAGATTCAACGCCGCGGCCTGCTGTTTCAGGTTGGTATACTGCCCGCCCGGCATTTCGTGCACATACACTTCCGGATTGGGGAAATTTTCCGTTTTATCCGCCGCTTTATAATACGGACGCACGGTTTCCCAATAGCGGGAGAACTCATTCAGCGCCGTTACATCTAATTTCGGCCGGCGGGGATGTCCGTCCAGAGCATAGCACAAGCCTGCAGCAGAAGGCTGAGAGGTGCCGCAGCTCATGGCGCTCATGGCCACATCCACAATATCCACCCCGGCATCGATGGCCCGGGCATAGGTATAGATACTGTTGCCGCTGCCATCATGGGTATGCAGATGGATCGGCACCTGCACCGCATCTTTCAGCGCCGCCGTCAGTGCATAGGCTGCCTGAGGCTTCAACAGACCCGCCATATCTTTAATGGCAATGATATTGGCGCCGGCTCTTTCCAGCTCTTTCGCCATGTCCACATAATATTTTAAGGTATACTTATCCCGTTCGGAATCCAGGATATCACCGGTATAACACAGCGCAGGTTCCGCCACCTTGTTGCATTCCCGCACGGCTTCAATCGAAAGCCGCATATTGTCCAGACTGTTAAGAGAGTCAAAAATGCGGAATACATCGATCCCATTTTTGGCCGACAAACGGATAAACTCTTTTACCACGTTGTCGGGATAACTGGTATAGCCCACTGCGTTAGCGCCGCGGAGCAGCATCTGGAACAGAATATTCGGAGCCGCTTCCCGGAAATCCTGTAGCCGCTTCCAGGGGCTTTCATCCAGAAAACGATAAGCCACATCAAAGGTAGCCCCGCCCCAGCATTCAAAGGAGAACAGTTCCGGCAGTTTGCCCGCCGTATCCCGGATTACCCGCATCATATCCGTTGTACGCAGACGTGTAGCAAACAGCGATTGGTGGGCGTCACGGAAAGTCGTATCCGTGAGCAGCACCTCTTTTTGCTCCTGCACCCATTTTGCCAGCCCTTCCGGCCCCCGGGCGTCCAAAATCTGTTTGGCACCGGCCGGCAGTTCACCGCCGGCAAAAGGCTTCGGCAAGACCAGGGGAGCAAATTCCGGCTTCGGCTGCACGCCTACGTTGGCATACCCGTTCACCGTGATATCCGCAATATAATGGAGCAGTTTGGTCCCTCTGTCCCGGCTCTCCGGGAATTGGAACAGCTCCGGCGTCTCATCAATAAAGTTCGTCGTATACGATCCGTCAATAAACTTCGGACTTTGCAGCACATTTTCCAAAAAGGCAATATTGGTCTTGACACCGCGGATGCGAAATTCCTTCAGACAGCGCAGCATCTTGGTGATGGCGATTTTGTGGTTCAGTCCCCAGGTAGTGGCCTTAACCAGCAGCGAATCATAATAGGGGGTGATTACAGAGCCGGTAAAAGCGTTCCCCGCATCCAGACGGATCCCCATGCCGCCGCCGCTGCGATAGGCGATCAGCTTACCGGTATCCGGCATAAACCCATTGGCCGGGTCTTCCGTAGTAATACGGCACTGAATGGCTTCACCCCGGTACTTCAGATCTTTTTGTTCCGGAATCCCCACTTCCGGACTGTGGAGGCTGTACCCTTCCGCAATACGAATCTGGGACTGTACAATATCAATGCCGGTAATGGCTTCCGTAACGGTATGTTCTACCTGAATACGGGGATTCACTTCAATGAAGTAATAGTTGCCATCCCCGGTCACCAGAAATTCTACCGTACCGGCGCTGAGATAGTTGACATTTTTCATGAGCGCGACGGCCGAGCCGCAGATTTTTTCCCGCAGGGCCGGATCCACAAAAGCAGCCGGCGCTACCTCCACCACTTTCTGGTGACGGCGCTGGACGGAGCAGTCCCGTTCGAACAGGTGCATCACTTCGCCCTGTTCATCGGCCAGGATCTGCACTTCAATATGCTTGGGATCCTGCAAATATTTTTCCAGATAAATCTCTTCGCTGCCAAAGGCTTTCAGTGCCTCGGATTTAGCCAGGGTATAGGCTGTTTCCACTTCGGCCGCGCTGTTGACAGCCCGCATCCCGCGGCCGCCACCGCCATTGACTGCTTTGATGATGATAGGATAGCCATAGGTTTCGCCAAAATCCAGTACCTCTTTCACGGAAGACACCGGACCGTCGCTGCCGGGAATCATGGGGATTCCGGCTAATTTCGCCTGTTTACGGGCATTGACCTTATCCCCAAACATGATCAGATGCTCGACCCGGGGCCCGATGAAAATAAAGCCTTCTTCCTGACAACGCTTGGCCAGATCCGCATTTTCCGATAAGAATCCGTAGCCGGGATGGATGGCATCCACATTGTGTTCGTGAGCCACACGCATAATATCTTCAATATCCAGATACGCGTCGACCGGGCCTTTGCCTCTGCCGATCAGATAAGCCTCGTCAGCTTTATTACGATGTAACGATAATGTATCTTCTTTGGAAAAAACAGCAATGGTACGGATCCCCAGCTCATTGCAGGCACGAAATACACGAATTGCAATTTCACCTCGATTGGCGACCAGTACTGTCTTAATTTTTTTCATAGTGAGCCCCTCCTTAAATATTAGGTTTATTGTAGTACATGCAGCAGGTCAAATTCAACCATTTCGCCTCATGTATACATTATTCTTGTTTCCTTACGCGGAAAAGTGTAGGCAAAGCGAAGAAAAACACGCATATAAAAAAATGAAGCAAAGGTTTACTGCTTTACAGTATGTGATATAATGAAAAAATAAAATTAACCGCCACAAGCAAAACAAAGGTGACGTAATCATGGCAGAACCTGCACGTTCTGCCCGGAAGTACCATAAAAAACACAAATGGTATATATAATATGGCAATGCCGATATGAAACAAAACAAAGGATACACTACTATGACAGAAATTAACGACAACCGACAACCGAAAAGTCTTTTCCTATATATCATCGATCATCTGGATAAGAATGGCTGTTATGACGCAGCGCCCCTGGCAGACGCGCCGGAGCGCCCCTATTCCTATGGTGCGGAAGATGCGGCGCTTTTTCACCCCAAAGCAGAAGACGGCGACCTGGAAGAAGCCAAAAACGTTTACCTGCTTTTAAAAGCCTGGATGCAAGACCCCTCGGTGAAGACCAAGCAGCTTTTGTATGCGAAACTCCGATCGATCCGTGTCATCACGGTATTCTTTCCTCTGGCAGCACAGCTGCGCGGAGAAAAACTGCCTTTTGATCTGCTGCACCTGGCGCAGGAATGGCTCTATACCGCAGCCGACAGGGAAGTACTGAAATTTGTCTATCTTCTGTGCGGCCTTCTGAATCTGGAACACGTGCGTAAATCCTATTCCGAAAATTTATACCGCGATCTGTTCACCGTAGCGCGCTGCGAAGAATTTACCATTTTTCTCTGTCTGGCCTGTCAATTAAGCGACGTTCGCCCGCAAAAAGAGCTTTGGTATCTGGCCCGCCGCACCTCCGGCTGGGGCAAGGCCCTCCTTCTGGTCATGCTGAACTACAATACCCCCAGCCAACAGGACTGGTTGTTAAAAAACGGTCTGGATATGAAGATCCTGTGGCCGTCTCTGGCTCCGGTCGTCATCAAAGAAAGCCGTTTATTCCAGCTGCTGCAGCAGGAGCAAATTGACGCGGAAACCTACAATGCCGCAGCCAAGTCCATCATCACCTATCTCATGCTGCTGGCCCCGGCAGAAGGCATGCCGGAACCGGGTTTCGAGCAGTCGCTTGACATGCCGATACAAATTGCGCTGTCGCCTTTGTTGCAGGAGTTTCTGCGCCATGCCCGGCACTATGCCGTTACGCCAAAATCTCTGCTCACGATTTTTGCCATACGGGACAGGCTGGAGCTGCTTTCGACCGAGAAAGACGGCGCCTTCCTGAATCCCAATGAAACACAACGCCTTATCGGCCTCTGCGACAGTCTCATCTACACGAAAAACTGGGAACCGGAGATCCGTTCCGGACTTTTCGACAGCAACGGCGACCTGGCGCCGGATATCGTTGATTTTGCGGCAGATATCGGCATCGACATCTGGCCTTCCGTGATGGAATTTTTTAACAGTCATCCGAAAAACGTCGTGGCGCTGCGTTACCTGATGTTTGCCGAAGACTGGGACAATGAAAGTCGTACCGCCACCCGCCGCCAGCTGTTTCTGGAATGTGCGGAAGCCCACATCGCAGACTATATAAACGAAGAAGATATCCTGGTCAATCTGGCCCATTATCTGCAAAACTTTCCCGGAGAGGGAAGTCTGATCCTGACCACCTGCCTCACGTCCATCTACGAACATGCGAGAGCTATTGCCGCCATCTCCCTGAGCCACTGGCCCAAAGAAGCGTTGACCCCTGCCATAAAGACCGCTGTGATTCAGGCCATCCATTTAAATGACAACCCCTTTATCGCAGCCATGCTGGAGTCTTTATTAAGCGATCCGCCGCCGACCTCCCCGAAGTTGGATCAGGCCAGAGAACAAAAATAAGGCACGAATCCCGGGGGAAACCCTGCTAAGTTTCAACTCCCGGAAAATTCCCATTCGGAAAACATTATATAAATACCGTCCGGTCCTTCGCGCGAAGATCAGACGGTATTTTAATTTTTCTTTTATAATTATGTTTTAAATTATGTTTTGCTTTTCTACAAACTACGGCTTACTTTACCTCCGCTACCAGCGCTACAGATTCCTCCATCGCTTCTTCTTCCGGCAAAAGTCCGTTCACTGTTTCCACATCGCCCGCTTCCACGTGTTTAAAGTAGCGCCGTGTTTCCGCCGCGACCACGCCGGACAGAGCCAACAGGGCAATCAGGTTCGGAATGGCCATCAAACCATTAACAATATCAGCCAGAATCCAGATCGCTTCCAGTTTCAGGAAGGCGCCCATCGCTACCAGAACGATAAAGATAACGCGGTACGGCATAATGGCTTTCACTCCGGCCAGATACACGATGCACCGTTCGCCATAGTAGTTCCAGCCCAGAATCGTTGTGAAAGCAAACAGCACCAGGGCTACCATCAGGACGATTTTGCCATATTCCGGATAGCCCTGTAAAAATGCAGCCTGAGTCAGCGCCGCTCCGTTCAGATCCCCCTGCCAGAGTCCGGACACAACCAGCGTCAGGCCGGTTAAGGAGCAGATAATAATGGTATCAATAAAGGTCCCCGTCATGGATACCAGTCCCTGTTCCGCAGGCCATTTTGTCTTTGCCGCAGCCGCCACGATAGGGGCAGAGCCCAGACCGGATTCATTGGAAAAGACGCCGCGTGCGATACCGGACCGCATAGCCAGCATGACAGTCGCGCCGGCAAAGCCGCCGGCCGCAGCGGTAGGAGTAAAAGCATCATGCAATACTTCCATAAACGCCGCCGGCACTTTATCAATAAACATTAAAAGAAAACCTACGGTCGCTATAAAATAGACCAACGCCATAGCCGGCACGATTTTACTGGCTACCGAAGCGATAGACTGCAAACCGCCGATGGTAACAGCAGCCACTAACAAGGTCAGGATAATCGCCGTATACATGGGATCTAACCCAATGGAAAGCCTGGTAATATCTACGATTGCGTTGACCTGGGCGAAGGTACCGATGCCGAAATAGGCTACCAGCACACCGGCGCCGGCAAAGAATACAGCCAGGGGCTTCCATTTTTTGCCCATACCTTTTTCAATATAGAACATAGGACCGCCGGCAATCTCACCGTGTTCATCTACACCACGATACTTTACGGCCAGCAGACCTTCCGCATATTTGGTAGCCATACCGAAGAAAGCGGCGACCCACATCCAGAACAACGCCCCGGGGCCGCCCGCTTTGACGGCCGTTGCCACACCGACAATATTACCGGTACCGATGGTAGCGGCTAAAGCGGTGCACAAGGCTTTAAAAGAAGACGTATCGCCTGCTCCCAGGCTCTTTGCCTTAAAAATCAGACCTAACGCCCTGGGCAGCTTGCCAATCTGCAAGAAACGCAGCCGCGCGCTTAAAATAATGCCGGTGCCTACCAGCAAAACCAACAGCGGCGGCCCCCAGACAAAGCTGTCAATCGCATTTAATAACTCCAAATCCATGTTCTTCTCCTCCTACACTTTGTAGCTTAAATTTTGAAGATCTTTCACCATTGTGCTGACTGCTGCACAACGGGATCCGATCCGACTCAACAAACTAAAAAAACTTATCTCCAACGATTCCGGAGATAAGTTTACAAGTCAAAGTAACAGGAAATTATCCTGTTTTTGTCTCTGTCCTTTTGCCTGAGAGATAAGATTACATTAAAATCTGTAACCGTGCACCTTCGGCGCCCTTGCGGGACTCTCCAGAGTTGTGTCCGCTTATGGTTCCGCTTTCGTACTAAAAGCGCCTGAGAGTTTAGCTCCTTCGGCAGGCTTACGCCGTTCTCCCATAAGTTTCATTCACGCATGTTCAGTTGTGATAGACATATTATACACTAATTGAGGACAATTGCAAGCAGTTTTTCAAAAATACGAAAATATTTTACGAATTGCGAAACAAGACGCAACGATTGCAGAAGCATACCGAAAGCTGCCCTTCAGTACACGATCAATACACGCCGCGATCGGAAACAAGCGATCTACGCTTCCGTCCACTCTGTATGAAACACGCCTTCCCGATCCACCCGCTGATACGTATGGGCGCCAAAATAATCCCTCTGCGCCTGTAACAGACAGGCATTACTGCGCGCCGTGCGATACGCGTCAAAATAAGACAGGGCACTGCTGAGAGCCACCACGGGCATGCCTTGTTCCACAGCCAAAGCCACCACTCGGCCCCAGCCCGGGCGTGCGCTACGCAGCGCCTCCGCAAAGAACGGGCAGGACAAAAGGTTGCTCAGGCCCGGCTTTTCACTGAAAGCCGCGCTTACATCATCTAAAAATCCGGCCCGGATAATACAACCGCCCCGCCAGATCTTGGCAATGGCCGCCATATCCAGCTTCCAGCCATAGGCAGAAGCGGCCCCGTGTAAAAGATTAAATCCCTGGGCATAGGCACAGATCTTCGCTCCATACAAAGTATGACGCAGATCTTCCAACAGCGCTTCTTTTTCCTGCGGTGAAAAAGGCGCTTTGGTCTGTTCCTCCTGCGCCGTTTTTCGCCCCGGTAAAGAACAATAAATCTCTTCCAGCGCCAGACGCCCTTCTTTCTGGGCGCTCATGGTACGGGCAAACACAGCTTCCGTAATAGTAGGAACAGGAATCCCTAATTCCAAAGCATTTTGCCCGGTCCATTTTCCGGTACCCTTTTGCCCGGCCACATCCTGGATCACATCCACCATAGGCAGGCCGGTAGCCGAATCCTTTTTCCGCAGGATCTGCGCCGTGATCTCCACCAGGTAAGAGGACAGCTCGCTGTGGTTCCACTGTTCCCACACAGCCGCCATTTCCTCCGTCGTCATGTGCAGGATACAGCGCATGACCGTACTGGTATCCGCAATCAGCTGCATATCCGCATATTCAATGCCATTATGCACCATTTTTACATAGTGACCGGCGCCGTCCTGGCCGATATAGGTCACGCAAGGCTCCTGCCCGCTATGCCCCGCTTTGGCGGCAATAGCACGCAAAATCGGCTCCAACTGCAGGAAAGCCTTTTCACTGCCCCCCGGCATAAGACTGGGGCCGTGCAATGCCCCTTCCTCACCGCCGCTGACTCCCATGCCGACAAACTCTATACCCTGTTCTGCCAGCCGGGCATGCCGACGGCGGGTATCTTCAAAGAAGGAATTACCGCCGTCGATCACGATATCGCCCTTGTCCAGCAAAGGAAGCAGTTTGTCCAGCAAAGCATCCACCGGCGCGCCGGCCTTCACCATCAGGATCATTTTACGGGGCCGTTCCAGTTTTTCCACCAGTTCTTCCAGACTATACGCAGCCGTCAGGTTGGCATCGCTGCCAAACGCCTGCATAAACTGCCGGGTCTTTGCTTCCGTACGGTTATACACCAGCGTTGCAATCTGTTTCCCGGCCAAATTACGGGCCAGATTGGCGCCCATAACTGCCAGCCCGATCAATCCGATTTTTGCCTGCCCCATGAAATATCTCCCTCTGTCATTGCGTTATGGTACGGTATCGTAACCGTACGTTACAATCCTCCGAATCTTACTTCCCTGCACTTTTACGCAAAGAACGCGGCACAAACCCACCGCCATCCGTTCATCCGTTGCAGCAGCCGGTTATTTCTTTACAGCCTTATTCCAGGCTTCCAGCAACCGACCGCGGTTATCGCCGGACCACTGGAAATCATATTTCAATAACTTGGCGTCTTTGAAAGCCATCGCTTCTTTTGGCGGATTGGCTTCCGGATTGGTCAGGAACTGATAGGAGTTGTTCTTCTGTCCCAATTCCTGTGCTTTCTTCGTCAGGCACCAGTCAATAAACTTCTGCGCCGCTTCTTTCTGAGGCGCGTTTTTCAGCATAGCCACCGCGCCTAATTCAAAGCAGGTACCGTCTTCCGGCATGGAAAGCTGCACATTCGTATTGCCTTCCTTCATCAGACGGATCCCATTATGCAGATACGTGATTCCAATGGCGCATTCGCCTAAAGCGGCAGAACGAGCCGGCGCAGCCCCTGCCTTGGTATATTGTTTGACCTGTTTATCTAATTTAGCCAGATAATCCAGGCCCTTTTCTTCGCCCAGACGCTGTACAGTAGCCGATACGACCACATAGCCGGTGGAAGCGGAGCCCGGGTTGCCCATCACGATCTGTCCCTTGAATTCCGGTTTCAGCAGATCATCCCAGGATTTCGGCGGCTGCGCCTTGTGTTCTTCAAACCAGCGTTTATCAAGGATAAAGCCCAGGTAGCCCTGGTAGATGCCTGTCCAGAACCCGTCGGCATCCTTAAAGTCCGCTTTGATTTTTTCTGCGTTAGGCGATTTATAAGCATCCAACAGCCCTTCTTTTTTCGCCATAATAAAGCTGTCCGCGCTGCCCCCATACCAGATGCTGGCCTGGGGATTATTTTTTTCCGCCCGGATACGGCTTAAGGTTTCGCCGCCGGACATCCGCACGAATTTTACTTTGATGCCGGTATCCTTTTCAAACTCTGACGCCACTACTTTGGCTGCCTGCTCTAC
>OLGB01004776.1_pt1 | contig 11191 bp, 11 predicted proteins | sample 1605691 | NCBI WGS metagenome assembly OLGB01 (sample SAMEA3888925, study PRJEB22519) | human gut metagenome | biome: human gut; feature: human-associated habitat; material: faeces | place: Denmark | collected 2010
GCTGACCTCTTGAATGCCATTCAAGCGCTCTCCCAGCTGAGCTATACCCCCATATGCGTTCCGGCGGTTTTCTTGGTTTCCCGCGCTCAGAACATGGACTAGTATAGCAAGATGATCCCGAAATGTCAACACCCAATTTTCATTTTTCGCAAAACTTTTGAAAAGCCGGTCACGGCTCCAGCCGGAAGGTCAGCAGGACCGGATTGTGGTCCGACCAGGCGAAGCCGGTGTCCACCACCGAGGCGGCCTCCACCGTCACGTTTTCGGAGACCAGGAAGCCGTCCACCGTCAGCACGAAGCTCTCACCGGGCACATAGGGCCCGTCGGCGTTGCGGCAGCTGGGGACCGGATTCGCCGCGCCGGCGTCCGGCACCTCCAGGCGGATGCCGCCGCTCAGCAGCTCCTCCGGGAAGGGCTGGGCCCAGGTCTGGCCCTCCCCCGCCACGCCGAACACCGCGGCGGAGTCCTCCCACAGGTCCTTGTTGAAGTCGCCGCCGCAGACGGCGTAATTCCCGGCGGCGTACTCCGCCGCCATGTCCGCCGCCAGCAGCTTCACCTGCTCCGTGGCCACGGTGCCGTCGGAGGTGTAGGCCGACAGATGCACATTGTAGAGGCACAGCTCCCGTCCATCCGCCACCGGCACCCGGGTGACCGTGTAGCACCGGTCCAGATCCAGATACCGGGTCAGCCCCGCCTCCACCGGCAGGCTCCGGCGGACGGAGCCGGTGACCTCGCAGGCCGAAAAGGTCATGATGCCGGAGCGAGACGCCCCGTGGGGACAGGTCAGGGGCCAGAGCAGGTACGGGGAGTCATAGTTCTGGGCGCTGACCCAGACCATGTCTCCGCCCAGGGCCTCCGCCGCCATCTGCTGCTCATCCACATGGTAGCTGCGGGTGGCGTCGGCGTCCACCTCCTGTAAAAAGACGAAGTCCGGGGCCTGGCCCGCCGCCGTCTCCAGGGCGCCGGTCACATTGGCCCGGGCGGCCTCCTCGGAAAACGCCCGGGAGTAGTCCCCGCCGTCCATGAAGAAGCCGTAGTCGGGACTGTACGCCCCGAAGCCGATGTTGTAGGACAGCAGCTTGTAGCTCCGGTCCGTCTCCGCCGGGCCGCCGCCCTGGCCGTTGACGGTCAGGGTCTGCCAGTCCTCCACCCGGTAATAGGTCAGAAGGGCGTAGCAGAGATAACCCAGCACCGCCGCCAGCACCAGTGCCAGCGCCGCCGTCGGAATTTTCCACCACAGTCCCCTTCTCTTCACTGAACACACCTCACATTATATTTGTATCTGCACCATGGAATTCTACACCCGGTCGGATGGGAATGCAAGAGGCGCTTCCGTGATATCCAGGAAGTCCGGCTCCGCCTCCAGGGGGAACCGGGCGGGGATGCCCCGCTCCACCAGCCGGGGCAGGTCCACATACCGCACCCGCTGACTGTGGTAGGTGGTCCAGTAGAACCGCCGGGACCGGGCGCAGGCCGCGGCGGTATAAAGGGTGTACTCCCAGGGCGGGTCCTCCTCCAGCCGCACCGCGCCCAGAGGGAAGGCGGCGGATTGCAGCAGCCGCAGCAGCCGGGCAATCCCCTCGGCCTCAGTGCGGCCGGGCTGGGCGTAGCGCCGCAGGAAGGCCAGCCGCACGAACCGGGAGGGCGAACTCCAGTCCCCGGGCAGACCCTGGCCGCCGGTGCCGGAGAAACAGGGCTCCAGATCCTCCGCCAGCGCCGCGGGCCCCCGGTCCAGGTCCCGGACGGCGGCGTAGTTGAGCAGATTCGTCCGCTGCCAGGGATAGCCGGGGCTGTTGGTCAGGACGCCCAGGGCGTCCCGGCAGATCCGCAACCCCTCCGCCTCCGGCTCGATGACCACGCTCTCCCCGGTCCCGTCGGTGAAGGCCCAGTGGACTGTGGGCACCGCCCCCAGCAGCGGCAGGGCGGCGACGGTCACCTCCCGCTCCAGTACCTCCACCACCTCCGCCACGCTTGCGCAGCGGGCCAGGAGGTGATACACCGCTCCCCCCGGCGGCAGGGGGATGGTGCCGGGCCGGACCGTCTCCGGATAATGGGCAAAGCCCCGGTAGTTCAGCTGGCCGCCCATGAGGCCCATCTGGTTGACCCCCTCGTACAGCATGGGCATCCCCGGCACCGCCAGGGTCCCCACGCCCACGGCGCCCCAGCGGGCCGTCAGGGCGCCGCCATAGACCGTCCCCGGCGGCAGAAAGGTCACCTGGGTATCCGGAGGCAGACAGTTCAGATCGAAGTTCCGCCCCCACAGGGGTCCGCCCTCCTCCGCTGCCCAGGAAAGGCAGCTGCATCCCATCTCCTGTGATCGTTTCATCGGCTCCTCCTCTCCCCGGGACCGGCCCGGAGGCTTTTCTCTCACCTTTCCCGATTCAGGTTATTTTCAAACTGCCGCTATGCCGCTTTTTTCCTTTTTCGTAACCTTTTCATTGATACAACCCACTGAAATTTCAAGGTTTTTCGGTGGAGCGGAAGTTTTTTCGTCATCGCCTGTTACCCATTGTTGACAAAACGGAAAAATTCTGTTACAATTCGGTTACAAACTTTTTGAAGGAGTGTTTCCATGGCAGAAACCAAGTCCGCGAAAGCGGAAGGTCTGATGTACAAGGGCCATCCTCTCCGCCGGGTCGAAAACCTGATCTACTACGGGACGATGGCTGAGAAATATATCATCATGATGCAGATTCTGGACACCAAGACGGAACAGGATCTGGAGGTGGCCACCAAGGTCTCCGTTCAGCTGCAGCTAACGGATCCGGACTTGAAGTCCCGGGACCGGGTGGTCAAAAAAAGCGAAAAAGACAGCCTGTATGCCGCCATGGACGTGGCCGCCGTCTGGCTGGACCGTGCTCTGGCCGGTAAGTAAGCGGCCCCACTTCCCCACGCGATACAAAAGAACGGCGAAAGGAAGCGTACACCCCCATGACACATTTTGCAGGTAAGGCAGTCAAAGTTGCTCTGATTTCCGGTTTATCCGTATTTCTGCTGGGCGCCACCGCCCTGGCAGCGGAAGGTGAAATCGCCATCGGAGCGGGCTGCACCACCGGTTCTTCCCTGAGAATGCGGGCAGAGGCCTCTACGGATTCCTCCATCGTCACCACTCTGGACAAGAGTGTGGCGGTTGCCATTCTGGACGACAGCATCGACGGCTGGTACAAGATCAGCTATAACGGCAATACCGGCTATGTCTCCGGTGACTACCTGACTGTGGATCAGGACAATATCTTCACCACCTACGGCCGGGTCAACGCCAGCGGCGTCAATGTCCGCTCTGATCCCTCTACTGAGAGCAGTTCTCTCGCCACCGTGGACGAGGGCACCATTGTCACCGTTAATGCCCTGGTGGACGGCTGGTACGACGTCACCTGCGAATACGGCACCGAAGGCTACATCCGCAGCGATTTCCTGGACCTGACGGAGTCTGCTTCTGACAACAGCGATATCGTGGCCACCGCTAAGCAGTATCTGGGCGTGCGCTATGTCTACGGCGGCGCCTCCCCCAGCGGCTTTGACTGCTCCGGCTTCACCATGTACATCTACAAGCAGTACGGCTACTCCCTGCCCCACACCGCCACTGGCCAGTGGCAGAGCGGTCTGGGTACCCGGATCTGGGGCATCAGCGCCCTGCAGCCCGGCGACCTGGTGTTCTTCAACGATCCCGCCCGCAACGCCGGCAAGGCCTGCTCTCACGCCGGCATCTACATCGGTAACGGTCAGTTCATCCACTCCTCCTCTTCTTCCAGCGGCGGCGTGATCATCAGCGACCTGACCAGCGGTTATTACAATACATACTTCGTGAGCGGTATCCACGTCTGATCCAACTGCAAACCAACAGCGGCACGCGTCATACGCGTGCCGCTGTTTTCTTATTGCCGTGGGATCCGGGCCAGTTCTCTTTCCAACTCCTCGTAGAACCGGGCCACATGACGCCCGTCCGCCAGGGCGTGGTGGACCAGCAGCGTCACCGGCAGCACCGTCCGCCCCTCCCGGAGACCGTACCGCCCCCAGGTGATTCGGGGATTGCTGTCCGCCGGGGCGGGCGTGGGCTGAGTCAGGGCCGTGTAGCGCAGCCAGGGAAGGCAGGAAACGAACAGCAGGCTCTCGCTCTCCGCTCCGTCCTCCAGCGTGGGCTCCGCGGCAGCCCGGACCTGTTCCGCCGCCGCATAGGGCAAAAATTCCATCAGCGGCCGGTCCGCCGTCAGGCGGCAGTAGCAGTAGCTGCCGTCCGGCAGGGCCACCGTGTGGGAGGAGGGACACTGGTCGTACTCCACCACTTCCCCGCCCCGGAGGCGGCGCCGCAGCTCCGGCACGGCGTTGGCCGCCCGGACGGAGGCATACAGCATCGCCAGGAAAAAGCTGGTCCCCGTCCGCCGGGTCCAGTCCAGCACCTCCGTCACATCCACCTCCGCCGTGACACCCAGGTACGGGTTGGCAAAATCCCGGAAGTACGCAAACTGCTCCCGGCGGGGGTCCCGCTCCATATCCACAAATTTCCACGCCATGGGCCTACCTCCCTTTGCAGGGATTATACCACAGCCGGAGCCGGAGGGAAACCCCTCACAGCCAGCTCAGCAGGCGCCCCGCCTCCAGGGCCGCCAGGGTCCGCACCCCGTCAAAGTCCACATAGGGGTTGTAGACAGCCTCCAGGGCATCGTGGGAGGCCTTGGCCTCCCGGAGGGCAGCGATGCCTTCCTCCCGCAGCAGTGCCGCCATGCGGGTCTGGAAGCGCAGCCGGGCGCGGCCCTCCCGCTGCTCCGCCATGGCGTCCAGCCGCACCCGGCGGTAGGGGCGCCGCCCGTACTCCATGCCCGGCCGGGAGGTGATAAAGCCCAGGCCCAGCCCCGGGATCAGCAGGTGCTCGATCCGCTCCGGCTCCTCCGGGGCGCAGCAGGCGATGGTGTCCCACCCCCGCTCCGCCGCCCGGGCGCGGATCTGCGCAAAGAGCTCACCCGCCAGCTCCGCGCTGTCGGCAAACTCATAGACCCGGGGGCACAGGGCGTCCACGCTGTCAAAGCGCCAGACATAGCCCTGCCAGGTGACGCTGCCCAGAAAGCGGCGGACCGTGCGGCCGTTCTGCTCCCCCTTCTGCCGCAGCTCCCGGGAGAGAATCCCCTCCACCCGACGGCGGGCACGGTCGGCGTCAAAGCCGCGGCGCACCGCAGCAAAGGCGTCCAGCTCCACCTGCCGGGCGGCTTTCAGGTTCCGGTAGGCCCGGACATAGGCCGCCTGATAAGCGTGGGTATGGGTCTTCACCTCTCCGGCCGCGGCCTTGGCGGCGGTCAGATCGTAAAACCTGCCCAGGTCCACATACCGGTCCACTGCTGCCGGATACCGGGGCTCCACCACATGGGGGCTGGTGCCGTCCACCACGGCGCACCGCAGATCCGGCAGCACAACGCCGTCCAGAGAGTCCGGGTCCCCAGAGCACCACAGGTACACCACCGGCGTCCCTGCCGCCTCCATGGCGCGGCCAATCTCCCGCATGAAGGTGTTCTTCCCCACACCGGGGCCGCCCTTGAGCACCATCAGGTCATAGGTATCCTCCAGATCCGTGATCTGGGAAAAAAGATTCTGAAAGCCCTCGCCGCTGTTGGCGCCCAGAAAGAAATTCGTTACCAGAGCCATACGCTCCCCTCCAAGTCTGATCTTACCTCAGGCTATGCGAAAAGGACTTGACCCGACAGCGGAATGTTGGGAATTTCCGGAAAGCCGCAAAAAAAGCCCGCCGGAAGGAAATTGCCTCTGTATTTTTCGACAGTTTCTGCTATAATGGAAACGATCATATCCCAGGACAGGAGCCTTGCCATGGATGAGCAATATACCTCTGTATTCACTGAAGAAGAGCGGGCCGCCCGCCGACGGGCGCGGCAGGAAGCCCGAAAGGCCAAGCTGCGGGCCCGGCGGCGGCGACAGCTGCAGATCTTCCTACCCTGTGCCCTGGTGGCGGTGCTGGCTGTGAGCCTGCTGCTGGGCAGCAAGGCCGGCCACACCCCGGAGGAAGAGGAAGTGGCCGGTATTGATCTGGCGGCCGAAGAGAGTTTTTCCGCCGAGCCGCCTGTGGCAGAGGAACCGCAGATCCCCTCCGGCTATACCGCCACCGATGGCACCGTTCAGCTGGGCGAGGAGCTGCCCAGCGTCTACGCGGTGCTGATCGACCTGGACAGCCATGAGATCCTAGCGGAAAAGGGCGCGGACACGGTGATCTATCCCGCCTCCATGACCAAGATCCTGACCGTCCTGGTGGCCGCCGAGGCCATCGAGGAAGCCGATCTGGACGACACCTTCACCATGACCCGGGAGATCACCGACTACTGCTACGTCAACGGGTGCAGCGTGGTTGGGCTGATGGTGGACGAGACCGTCACCGTCCGGGAGCTGTTCTACGGCACCATCCTCCCCTCCGGCGCCGACGCGGCCGTGGGCCTTGCCACCTATGTGGCCGGATCCCACGAGGCCTTTGTGGAGATGATGAACGACAAGCTGGAGGAACTGGGCCTCTCCGACACCGCCCACTTCACCAACTGCGTGGGGCTGTTTGACGAGGCCCACGCCTGCACCGTCTCCGACATGGCCGCCATTCTGGAGGCCGCTATGGGCAACGATCTGTGCCGGGAGGTGCTGGGCGCCCATACCTACGAGACCGCCCCCACCACGGACCATCCGGAGGGACAGGTCCTCTCCAACTGGTTCCTGCGGCGGATCGAGGACAAGGACACCGGCGGACTGACCGTCATGGGCGCCAAGACCGGCTATGTGGTCCAGTCCGGCAACTGCGCCGCCAGCTGGGCCCAGGCTCCGGACGGCCACCAGTACCTCTGCGTCACCGCCGACGCGTACAGCTCCTGGCGGGCCATCTACGACCACGCGGAACTGTACAAGACCTACTGCGCGGAGAGCGCGGAAACCGATGCAGCCGAAGCGGCGTCCCAAAACGGGACGCCGCTTTGATATTATGGAAACCATCCAGGCACAGGGCCGGTGAGATCTCTGCCGTCTCCCCGGTCCTCTCCTGTCCGGGCGGCGAAGCGCGCCTTCCGGCGCGCAGAAAAGCGGCGTCCCCTGTTGGGGACGCCGCTTTACCATCTGCCCGGTCTTTCTCAGAACCCGCGCCGCTTCAGATCGGCCACGAGATTGACATAAAATTCCCGCACATCAAAGCCGGGGATGTTCTCCCGGTTCAGATCTACCACGTCCCCGTGGGAGATGCCCCGCTTCCCCGAGGGCTCCAGCAGCGTGAAGCGGCTGCCCCACTTGGCAGAGTCCACCGCCACCAGGCCATCGTTGCGGCCGTCGAAATACCGGACGATGGGGTGGGTCATGTTCAGAGGAAACTTGCCATGCTGGGCCTTCTCGCAGTAGGACATGACACTCTCATACACCACGCCGGGATCGTCGGGGGTGACGGCGTTCCGCTCTTCGCAGGCAGAGGCGGTCAGATCCGTCACCGCCGCCAGAAAGTCCGGATTTTCGTCGCCGAGACGCTTTAGAGTGGCGTTATAGGTGTCCGCGATGCGTTGGCGCATAGCCTGGGGGATCTTGTCCAGCAGGTACTCCGCAAAGACGCAGCCCCGGTGGGGGGTGTTGATGGTGGTGAGGGTGGCCACATAGGGCGCCATGCCGCAGTGGGCGATGGCCGCCCGGCTGTCCAGCCCTCCCTTGGAGTGGGCGATGATATTCACCTTGCCGCATCCGGTCTCCTCCACGATCCGGCGGATGCGGGCGGCCAGCTCCTTCCCGCTGTCCTCCACCGCCGCAGCAGACTGCTGCCCGCCGTAGTAGACTGTGGCGCCATTGCGGGTCAGCTCTCTGGGGATGCGGCCCCAATAGTTGACATAACGAAAGTCCCGAAAGAACACCCCGTGGACCATCAGGAGGGGGTATCTCGTCTTGCAGATCTCACTCTCCGCCCGGGCGGCGTCGATCTCCCATTTCTCCGTCTCAAACTCCACCTCATCAGAGGCGATGCGGATGATCTTGCAGAGATACCAGATGTTGACCAGCGGGATCCAGCCGCACAGGGCGGCCAGGACGCGGTGCTTCAGGCCCAGCTGAACAGAAGTTATGTAAACTCTTATCATGCCGGCCCAAAAGACGGCCGCCTCCACTGCCACCACCAGGAGCACATGGGCAGGGATGCCCAGCCAGACGATCCCGTCCACGCCCGCCCACGGGGTCAGCAGGCAGAAAAACCACAGCGTGGTGACCAGGTCCGCCGTGGCCGTCACCAGGAACAACCGCAGCAGCTCCACTCCGGCGGCCAGCTGCCGGATCCGACGGGTAGGCAGCGGCGACCGCCCCAAGGGACGCACCAGGACCAGCGTCAGCAACGCCAGAAGGATCAGGCTTGCCAGCAAAAAGCAGCCCCCAGTCACTTGGTAATACAGCGGTAGCGAGCAGAGCACCGCCACCAGATTGGAGGCGGTCAGAATCACCAGGGTCCAGAGCCCCCGGCGCAGCCATTTTCTCATCTCTCCCCCTCCTCTTTGTCTCTGTCACAGAAAGAATGCGTTCTCCTTGGGCTCCGTGAAATTCTGCTCCAGCATGGCCACGTGGCTCAGGAACGCCGGGTCATCAAAGTACTTGGCGTGCTTGGTGCACTTGCGGACGCAGGCGTGGCACTTGATGCAGGTACCGGGGACCAGGGCCGGGTGCTCCGGGTCGATGGCCCCCATGGGACAGAAGCGGGCGCAGGCGCCGCAATCGGTGCACTTGCCCAGGTCCGTCTGGGGCTTGGCCTTGAGGAACTTGGCGGGCTGGCCATCGGTGCCCTTGGGCACATAGTAGGGGGCCGCAGCGTCCCCGGGCACCGCCACCGGGGCGGGCAGCTCTGTCAAGCTCTTTACCTTGTCAGCGATCTGTCCGGCAAAGGTCTCCATGGCCCGCTTGTCGTCCCAGTCGGGGCGTCCGTCGGCCAGGGCATCTGTGAAAGCGTGGCGGCAGGCGAAGGCCGCGCCGGCCACGGTGTGGAAGCCGTCCCCCTCCAGTACGGCGCACAGCTCCGCCAGAGCGTTGTCGTAGCTGCGGTTGCCAAAGGTCACCACGGCAACCGCCAGAGCGCCGCAGCCGTGGAGTTTTCCCTGGAAATCCGGCAGGATCTTGTTGGGCAGCTTGCCCGCATAAGTGGGCAGCCCGACGACCACCAGATCCCCCGCGCGGAACTGCCGCGGCTGCGCGCGGGCGTTCTGCGGCGTGAGATCCACCATGCGGCAGCCTTGCCCCAGTCCGTCCGCCAGTCCCGCTGCAAGGCGCTCCACCACCCTGCGGGTATTGCCGGTGGCGCTCCAGTACACGCCCCACACCTGCTTGCATTCCATGAAAACCGCCTCCCTTTTTGCCGCGGCCGTCCCGCGCCGCGCATAAAACAAAAACGGACCGCGCCGGCTAAGGGGCCGTCCCGCGCCAAGCCTCCCCGTCCGCAGGGTCCTCCGGCAGCGGCACCCGGCGGTGCTCCACCGGGCCCCACTCGGGCAGCGGCAGGTTCTGCATCGCGCCGAAGACCCGGTTTTTCAGGCCCGGATAGCGCCCGTCCAGCGCCCGGATCAGCTCCTTGATCTCCTGCCGCTTGGTGTTCCCGTCCGCCGGGCAGGGGTTGAAGACCACCGGCAGGCGGCCGCGCTGGGCCGCGTTGCGCAGCATTCCCTCCCCGCAGTAGAGCAGGGGCCGGATCTGAGTGATGCCGGTGCGGTCCAGATAGGTCACCGGCTGAAAGCAGGACAGCCGTCCCTCATAGATCAGGGAAAGGAAGAAGGTCTCCACCGCATCGTCGAAGTGGTGGCCCAGGGCGATCTTCCGGATGCCCCGCTCGGCCAGCGCGTTGTGGAGGGCGCCCCGGCGCATTTTGGCGCACATGGAGCAGGGATTTTTCTCCTTCCGGAGATCAAAAATGATGTGATGGATCTCGGAGGGAAGCAGGGTGAAGGGCACGTCCAGCGTCCGGCACAGCTGCGCCACACCGGTGAAGTCCATCCCCTCTCCCCCGTCCACACGGCCCATGTCCAGGGTGAAGGCCTCCACCGTGAAGGGCTTGGGATAAAACGCCCGCAGTTTGGCCAGCGCCACCAGCAGCGTCAGGGAATCCTTCCCGCCGGACACCCCTACGGCCACCCGGTCCCCGGCCTGGATCATGTCGTAATCCTCCACACAGCGGCGGACATAGCTCAGGATCTTGTTCATAGGCACCTCAAAATTCAAAAATTAAAAGAGAGCATTCAAGCGTATCGATGAGAAAAACAGCGATTTCAAGAGATTTTATCTTTCTAAATTAAAAATTCCAAAAAGAAGGTTGACACCCCGGAACTACCGTATTATAATACAAAACGCTCCAATCGTCCAGATTGGGGCGACTATTGTGTTTAAGCAATTTTTGAAGATAGAAAGCGAAATTGGAGGTTTCACCATGTCCACTTTTATGGCCAACAAGGGGAACATCGTCCGCAAGTGGTATATCCTCGACGCGGCGGGCAAGCCCCTGGGCAAGACTGCCGCCGCTGCGGCCACCCTGCTGCGCGGCAAGCATAAGCCTGAGTACACCCCCCATGCCGACTGCGGCGACTTTGTCGTCATCGTCAACGCCGAGAAGGCCGTTCTGACCGGCAAGAAGCTGGAGCAGAAGTATTACCGCACCCACTCCGGCTGGGTGGGCGGCCTGAAGGAGACCAAGTACCGCCTGCTGATGCAGCAGAAGCCCGAGCTGGCCATGCGCGTGGCCGTCCGCGGCATGATGCCCCGCAACATCGTCACCAAGGACTCTCTGAAGCGTCTGCACATCTACGCCGGCGAGCAGCACGATCATGCCGCTCAGAAGCCCGAGCTGGTCAAGTAAGGAGGAGAAAGAGAATGTATCAGTCCAAGAACCCCTACAAGTACGGCACTGGCCGCCGCAAGTCCTCCGTGGCCCGCGTGCATCTGTTTGAGAACGGCACCGGCTCCATCACCATCAACGGCCGCGACATCGACGAGTACTTCGGTCTGGAGACGCTGAAGATGGTGGTCCGTCAGCCCCTGAACGCCACCAGCACCCTGGGCAAGGTGGACATTGTTGCCACCGTCGAGGGCGGCGGCGTGTCCGGTCAGGCCGGTGCCCTGCGTCACGGCATCAGCCGCGCTCTGCTGCTGGTGAACCCTGAATACCGCGCCATCCTGAAGAAGGCCGGCTTCCTGACCCGCGATCCTCGTATGAAGG
>OLGB01004778.1_pt1 | contig 11188 bp, 8 predicted proteins | sample 1605691 | NCBI WGS metagenome assembly OLGB01 (sample SAMEA3888925, study PRJEB22519) | human gut metagenome | biome: human gut; feature: human-associated habitat; material: faeces | place: Denmark | collected 2010
CAGGAATCATTATATCACCGGCAAGCGGCGATCAGATTGTCTCCATGTATCGGGCGATCTATGATGAAAGTGGGAATCCTGCAGGACTTGTTGGAGGAGGAATTTATACGGCAGGTCTTGTCAATAAACTGGACAGCCTTGGAATGAATGGAATGGAACATGCAACTTACTGCATGATTAATGTAAAGGATCATAAATATATTTTTCACAATCAGCCGGAAATGGTTGCTACAGAAACAGAGGAAGAGTATCTGCTGCAGTTATGTGAGAAATATAAGGATACCCCCAATTCTGTTGGCGGTTATGTCGAGCACAAAGAGAATGGAAAAGACTATATTGACTCCTATTATTACATGGCAGACCGTGGATGGCTGTTTATTATTAAAGACAGTTACGAGGAATTGTTTGATTCAGCAATAACCATGCGGACAAATCTGATACTTTTGTGTGCAGCTATTCTGCTTGTGCTTGGGGTGGTTTCCGTGATCATTATAAACCGGATGATGCGGCCGATGAAACCGATCGAAAACGGAATCCTCGCGCTACAGCAATTTGATATCAAAGAAAATGATGAAATAGAAAAGCATTATACAAGAAAGGACGAGTTGGGAAGTATTTCAAGAGCAACAGGTACACTGATCCGTTCGTTGAGAGATATTGTCCAGACTCTTCGGGAGTGCTGCGGCACTTTGCATGGAAAAGCGGATGATTTACAGAATTCAGCAGTAGAACTCGTAGATGATATGACGGATCAGACGGCGACAACGGAGCAGCTGTCTGCCTCTCTGGAAAGCACAAATGATGCGATTGCCCATGTGTATGAAGAAATAGGGAATATCAATGCCATTGTGGAGAGCATTATGAAAGAAATCCGGGATTCAGATGATATGAGCAGAAAAGTGAAAGTAAATGCAATGGAGATGCAGTCAAGTGCCAGGGAAGCATATGAAAAAGGAAAGGAAGAGCTGAAAACAACCAGAACTTCTGTTAAAAATGCAATTTCCAGTCTGAATGGGTTATCAAAAATTAATCAGCTGGCAATGGAAATACTGAGTATTGCAAATAAAACGAATCTTTTATCTCTTAATGCGTCCATTGAAGCAGCAAGAGCCGGCGAGGCCGGAAAGGGCTTTGCTGTTGTTGCGGGTGAAATCGGCGCACTTGCTGATACATCCAAATTAACGGCAACCAATATCCAGCAGATTTGTGCGGAAGCAAATGACAGTATTGACAGTGTTAATAATTGCTTTAATGATATGATGGGTTATATGGAACAAAGTGTTGTACGGCAGTTTGAAAATTTTGCAAGTCAGTCAACGGATAACCGGTCGGCTGCGGAAGTAATTAAGAAACAGTTGGATGAAATAAATATCGCAATCGGGCAGCTGGAACAGTCAGTCAGTCAGATTGGCGAGCACATAGAAGATGTCCATGAAATTACCCAACAGGATCGGGAAGCAATAGGCGGCATTGTACATAAGAATGAAAAGCTTGCTGTAGTGGCAGATACGATCCGGAATCAGGCGCAGGAGAATCAGAATATTGCACGGCAGTTGGCAGAAATTGTGGATCAGTTTGAAATGTAGTATTGTGTATGAAAGGCCGTTCTTATCATGTGTTGTATCCTGGTGGTTACAATTTTGTACGGCTTGCGTTTGCAAAACCCGATAAACTATAGTTTATCGGGTTTTCAGTTAGAGTCTTTCGGGTTGTTTACACGTGGTGAAAAGGTATAATAAAATCATCAAATGTTTCTAAAACAAACAAGAGGGAGGCAAATATGAAACTGAAAAAATTAACAGCTTTATTACTTGGCGTTACCATGACAGTAACCATGCTGGCTGGCTGCGGTGGCGCTACAACAACAGATGACAGTAGTACATCATCTACAACAGAGACTACAACCGAGTCTTCTGACACAGCAGGAGATTCCACAACAGAAGAGGCGAAAACTTCTTATTCAGAAGACGAAATTTCAGATTTCACCATGTTCATTACCATGCCGGGTTCTGAAATTAATGATGATAATGAAATTGCCCAGATGATTGGCGAGAAGTGGGGCGTTCGTATTAAAGAGACATGGTTAACAGGACAGACTGCATCAGAAGCAACCGGTATGTTAATTGCAAGTGATGAATATCCGGATTATATTGACAGCGATGACATGTCACTCCTGGTAGATGCAGGAGCACTCATCCCGTTGGATGACTATATTGATCAGTATCCGGAATTTAAAGAAAAATGGTTCACAGAAGATGAATGGGAAAAGTTCCGTCAGCCTGATGGACATATCTACTGGATCAATCCTTTCGGAAATACGAAGGGTGAACCTACTGCAACAACACATAATGACGAAGCATTCTGGATTCAGGTAAGAGTTCTTGAGTGGGCCGGATATCCGGAAATCAAGACCATGGATCAGTATTTCCAGGTAATCGAAGATTACATGGCAGCAAATCCGACCATGGAAGATGGAACACCGAATATCCCTTATACCATTCTCTGTGAAGACTGGAGATACTTCTGCCTTGAAAATGCAGGACAGTTCCTCGGTGGACATCCGAATGATGGATCTGTTATTGTTAATAAGGATACGATGACAGTTGAGGATTACAATACTTCTGACGATACTGTTAAGTACTTCAAGAAGCTGAACGAAGAATATCAGAAGGGCTTTGTAGATCCTGAAAGCTTTACCCAGACCTATGATGAATATATTGCCAAGCTTTCCACAGGTCGTGTACTTGGTATGGTAGACCAGTGGTGGGATTTTGCATACACTGTGAATGATGTATTCAAACAGCAGGGACTTGACGAAAAGGGATGCAACTATGTTCCTCTTGGATTAACCACAGAAGAGGGAATGGAAAACAGATGGCATACATACGATGATACGGTTAACCAGGCTTCCGGTGTTGCTATTACCAAGGATTGTAAGGATCCGGATAAGGCATTCAAATTTATCGTTGATTGTGCAATGGATCAGGAACTGCATGATTTAAGATTCTGGGGTGTTAAGGATGTAGATTATACCGTTGATGAAAATGGTTTATATGCAAGAACAGAGGAACAGAGAATGAACTTGTCAGATACCGCATATCAGGCATCTCATCGTTGTCAGTATTCTTATATGCCTCAGTGGGGTGGTACCAGTGATGATGGAATTAATGCAAACAAGCCGGAAGAACAGCCTGCAGAATTCCAGGTAGATATGGCACAGCCGTTAAAGGACTGCTTTGCAGCATATGGTGCAGGAAACTATGTAGATATGATTGGTTCTGTAGTTGAGACAAATGGACCGTGGTTCCCCATGTACAGTTATTCTAATAACTTCACCACAGGGACTCCTGGTGGTGTGGCATGGACAAAGATGGGTGAAATTAAGCATGAGTACTTACCCAAGGTTGTAATGGCCAGTGATTTCGAAACCGGGTGGGCTGAGTATATGGATGCATATAATGCTTGCAAACCTGAAGATTTCATTAGTGAGATGCAGGCAATTCTGGATACCTTTAAGTAGGAGATAGAGACTGCAGCATTCAAAATGATTGTGTGAGGAAAGCGGCAGTAGGATTCGGTAAGAAAACTATTGCCGCTTCCTTATTACAAGTTAGGAGCGGATATATGAGTCAGGGCGTAGCTAAAGTGAAAAAAGACAAAAAGATAACATGGAAAGAAATTAAAAGACAGAAATTTCTGCTGATCGTTTCCTTCTTTATGATGATTTATGGAATCATCTTTTACTACTGGCCATTAACCGGATGGCTGATGGCATTCCAGAATTATAAACCCAAGGATGGATTGCTGGGATCTAAATTTGTGGGACTTGCAAAGTTCCAGTTCCTGTTTCAGGATGCAACCTTTTTACGGGTTATCCGTAATACATTTTGTATGGGTGTGCTGAATCTGGTGACATCCACAATTATGGCAATACTATTTGCCATTCTGCTAAATGAAATTCGTGCCACGAAACCGAAAAAGGTAATACAGACAATTTCCTATTTACCTCATTTCCTTTCCTGGATTATTGTTACCGGTATTTTACATGATGCGTTATCTTCTACCGGTATTATCAACGAATTATTGATGAAAGCTGGACTTATTGACCGCGCAATTGACTTCTTTGCGCATCCCCAATATTTCTGGTGGATTGTAGCATTTGCAAACTGCTGGAAGGAAACCGGATGGAATGCCATTATTTATCTGGCAGCCATTACCTCCATTGATCCGTGTCTGTATGAAGCAGCATCCATTGATGGAGCCGGAAGATGGGCAAAGATTAAATATATAACATTACCGGGTATTAAGCCTACGATCATGATTTTGTTACTGATGAATGTAGGTAATGTACTGAATGCAGGATTTGAAGTACAGTATCTGTTAGGTAATGGCCTGATTAAGAGTGTATCGGATACCATTGATATCTATGTTCTTACCTGGGGTATCAGTCAGAATGACTTCTCATTAGGTACTGCAGCCGGAATATTTAAGAGTGTAGTCAGCATTGCACTGATTCTGGTCGCTAATTTTGCTGCAAAACGTATGGGCGAAGAAAGGTTATTCTAGGAGGTAGAGACATGAAAAAGAGAAAGACATCCCTTGCGGATAAGATATTCGTAGTTTTAAATACTTTGTTCATGATTGCCTTTGTTGTAATCACCTTATATCCGGTATTGAATACCCTGGCAATTTCCCTTAATGATGGTATTGATGCAGTAAGAGGCGGCATTTATTTATGGCCGAGAAAGTTTACGTTAAATAACTACAAGACGGTGCTTACCAAGCAGAATATGCTTCAGGGCGCTTACATAACCGTATTAAGAACGATAATCGGAACACTGCTTTCCCTGGTAACCAATGCGCTTTTGGCATTTGTGGTCAGCAGAAAGCGTTTTATGTTCAAGTCCCAGTTATCTCTGTTCTGGGTAATTACCATGTATGTAAACGGCGGTATGATTCCAATCTTTATGTTATACAGAAACCTGCACCTGACCGGAACCTTCTGGGTATATGTTATTCCCGGAACAATCAGTGCATTTAATATGCTGGTATTAAGAACCTATATGCAGGGACTTCCGGATTCCCTCGAAGAATCTGCACAGTTGGATGGTGCAGGATACTGGACGATATTTATTAAAATCATATCTCCGTTATGTAAACCGGTATATGCGACTGTTGCCCTGTTCGTTGCAGTATATCAGTGGAATTCCTGGTTCGATGCCATGCTGTATAACAGAATGAAAGGTGAGTATACAACTCTGCAGTATGAGCTGATGAAATTATTATCTTCCGTAATGCAGCAGAGCGGAAGCGCAGCAAATGCCTCCGCAGCCGGAGCAAGCTCAGCAGCAGTAACACCTGTTACTGTAAGGTCCGCAGCAACGATTGCAACCATGCTTCCGATCATCTGCCTGTATCCGTTCTTACAAAGATACTTCGTAACCGGACTTACCATCGGTGGTGTTAAGGAGTAAGATAATCAAAAATGCTTATGCAAGCTCTACAGGAAAATGAAATATATAGAGAGATAATGATAAAATCCGTAGCCTGATAGGCTGCGGATTTTTTAAGTGGATTTTATCAGGAAAGTAAGGTACACTGTAACTGTTCAGAGTTATGCAGATTTGTTTTAGGCAGATGTCTGTATTCAGATGGAATTACAAATATTACTTCATAAAAATGGGGGAACAGAATGAATATTGTCTTATTATCAGGAGGATCAGGAAAGCGCTTATGGCCTTTATCCAACGATATCCGGTCCAAACAGTTTATCAAGATTTTTAAGAAGGAAGACGGAGAATACGAATCCATGGTGCAGCGGGTCTACCGTCAGATTAAGACGGTGGATGCGGAAGCGACTGTTACGATTGCAACATCGAAGTCACAGGTATCCGCCATCCATAACCAGCTTGGTGAAGAGGTTTCCGTCTGTGTGGAGCCGTGCCGCCGTGATACCTTTCCTGCCATTGCGCTTGCCGCAGCTTATCTTAAGGATGTGAAGCACATTTCAGAGAAGGAGGCTGTTGCGGTGTGCCCTGTGGATCCGTATGTGGATGAGGATTACTTCGAAACCGTAAAGGAACTGGCACACCTCGCAGAGCGGGGAGAGGCAAACCTGGTGCTGATGGGAATTGAACCGACGTATCCAAGTGAAAAGTATGGCTATGTGATTCCGGAGAGCAAGGAGCGGGTGAGCAAGGTTTCTACCTTTAAGGAGAAGCCGACTGCCGATGTGGCAAAGGAATATATTGCAAAGGGTGCACTGTGGAATGGTGGTGTATTCGCTTTCCGGCTGGGATATCTCATTCAGAAGGCACATGAGCTCATTGACTTTACGGATTATCAGGATCTGTTTGCAAAGTATGAAGCCCTACAGAAGATCAGCTTTGATTATGCGGTCGGGGAGAAAGAGCCTGATATCAGTGTATTGCGCTTTGCCGGACAATGGAAGGATCTTGGAACCTGGAATACCCTGACAGAGGCTATGGAAGACGCGAGCATCGGAGAGGCCATTTTCAATGAGAAGTGCAGCAATGTCCATGTCATTAATGAACTGGATGTTCCGGTACTGTGTATGGGATTACAGGATGTTGTGGTTTCAGCAAGCCCGGAGGGGATTCTGGTTTCTGACAAGGAACAGTCAAGCTACATCAAGCCCTTTGTAGATAAAATTGACCAGCAGATCATGTTTGCGGAGAAGTCGTGGGGAAGCTTCCGCGTACTTGACATTGAAGATGAGAGCATGACAATCAAGGTGACTCTGATGCCGGGGCATAAGATGAATTATCACAGCCATGAGCACCGCGACGAGGTCTGGACGATTGTTCAGGGAAACGGACAGGCAATCCTTGATGATGAGATAAAGGACGTCAGACCGGGGGATGTCCTGACGATGAAAGCCGGCTGCAAACATACAATTGCAGCAGTCACAGAACTGAAACTGATCGAGGTTCAGCTTGGAAAAGAGATCAGTGTAAAGGACAAGATCAAATATTAAATAGTTTCTGACGAAAAAGCAAAGAAATTTTGGAAAAACCCTTGCATTTCCTTATGAGAAGTGTTAATCTGACTATAGTTACAAAGATTTACCAGTTACAGTGGACTTGCGAGTCCACTGTTTTTTTGAGTAGAACCATACCTGTGCACTTAAGGAATGCAGGTTGGAGATGCAGCATGAGTTTAGTGCAGCAGGCAGAGTATGGATTGAAGGCAGGCAAAGAATTTAGGAGGAAGAATGTCAAAGAGAGAGTTTTATGAAGCAAGGACAGAGGAATTGTTAAAGCCGATCGTGGAATCAGCCGGTGTGGAAATCTACGATGTGGAGTATGTGAAGGAAGGAAGCGACTTTTATCTTCGCTGCTACATTGACAGGGACGGCGGCGTGAACATTCAGGATTGTGAGACGGTGAGCCGTGCACTTTCCGATCAGCTTGATGCAGAGGATTATATCGAGGATGCCTATATTCTGGAGGTGAGCTCTCCGGGACTTGGCAGAACCTTAAAGAAGGAGAAGCATCTTTCAAAGAGCATCGGGATGGAAGTCGAATTAAAGACGTTTAAACCGGTGAACGGTTCAAAGGATTTTGAAGGAGTCCTGAAGGCATTTGATAATGATACACTGACATTAACCGTTGAAGATGATCAGGATCTGGTTTTTCAGAGAAAAGATATTGCAGTTATAAAATTGGCACTGGATTTTTAGTCCAAATACAAGCAGAAAGGATACGAAAATGAACAAAGAATTAATGGAAGCACTTGATATTTTGGAAAAGGAGAAGGAAATCAGCAAAGAGACTTTATTTGAGTCAATTGAGAATTCCCTTTACACTGCATGCGAAAAGCATTTTGGCAGAGCAGACAATATCAAGGTAGAGATTGACCGTGAAACCTGTGATTTCCTATGCTATGCAGAGAAGGAAGTTGTAGAAACCGCAGATGATGTGGAAGATGATCTGTTACAGATTTCCTTAGAGGATGCACAGAAGATTAAAGCAACTGCAAAGGTTGGTGACATCATTCATGTAGAGATCAAGTCCAAGGAATTCGGACGTATCGCAACCCAGAATGCGAAGAGTGTGATTTTGCAGAAGATCCGTGAAGAAGAAAGAAATGTAATCTTCAATCAGTACTATGCGAAAGAAAAAGATGTGGTTACCGGAATTGTACAGAGATATATCGGACGTAACATCAGCGTAAACTTAGGTAAGGCCGATGGTATTTTAAATGAAAGTGAAATGGTAAAGGGTGAGCACTTCCGCCCGACCGAGCGAATCAAGGTTTATATTCTGGAGGTAAAGAACGGCTCCAAGGGACCGAGAATCCTGGTAAGCCGCACCCATCCGGAGCTGGTAAAGCGTCTGTTTGAAGCAGAGGTTACCGAAATTAAAGATGGAACCGTAGAGATTATGAGCATTGCAAGAGAGGCAGGAAGCAGAACCAAGATGGCTGTCCGTTCCAACAATCCGAACGTAGATGCGGTCGGTGCCTGCGTTGGTATGAATGGAGCGAGAGTAAATTCCATTGTGGATGAGCTTCGTGGAGAGAAGATTGATATTATCAACTGGGATGAAAACCCCGGTAATCTGATCCAGAATGCATTATCTCCTGCAAAGATCGTTGCTGTATTTGCAGATCCGGATGAAAAGACTGCCAAGGTGGTTGTTCCGGATTACCAGTTATCTCTTGCCATTGGTAAGGAAGGACAGAATGCAAGACTTGCTGCCAGACTGACCGGATACAAGATCGATATCAAGAGTGAGACACAGGCAAAGGATGCGCCGGGCTTCCGTTATGAGGACTATGTGTACGAGGATGAAGAATATGATGAGGATGCCGAGTATGCAGATGATGAGTATCTGACAGAAGAAGGTCAGGAAGGTATGGATGAAGTACCCTCTGAAGAATAAAGGTGGTTTGGTATGGCAAAAAAGATTCCCTTAAGACAGTGTGTGGGATGCGGAGAAATGAAAAGCAAGAAGGAAATGATGCGCGTCCTGAAAACACCGGAGGATGAAATCGTATTAGATTTGACCGGAAAGAAAAATGGAAGAGGCGCATATCTTTGTATCTCGAGAGAGTGCCTTAAAAAGGCACGGAAGAATAAAGGATTGGAACGGTCTTTCAAAATGAGTATTCCGAATGAAGTATATGACAGCCTGGAAAAGGAGTATGACGAGAATGAATGATCCTGTGCAGATGAAGAAGGTGTTGTCTTTACTGGGGCTCGCTGCGAGGGGGAGAAATCTGGTAAGCGGCGAATTCTCCACGGAGAATGCAGTAAAGGACGGGAGTGCATGTCTGGTGATCATCAGCGAAGATGCATCCGCAAACACGAAAAAGTTATTTACAGATAAATGCAGTTTTTATGAGGTTCCCATTTATACCTTAGGGACAAAGGAAATGCTTGGAAAGGCAATCGGGAAGGAAATGCGGGCATCCCTTGCGGTGACGGATCCGGGGCTTTCTGACAGCATCATGAAACATCTGCAGACAATTCAGGAATGATACAGATAGCATTTGGAGTTCATTTGGAGTGAATAAGACGGAGGTAAATAAATGTCGAAAATCAAAGTGCATGAATTAGCAAAGGAGCTGGAGAAGCAGAGCAGGGAAGTGATTGCATTTCTTCAGGAAAAAGGAATAGAAGTAAAGGCAGCACAGAGCTCTGTGGAGGAAGATGCAGCAGAAATGGTCCGTAAAGCATTCGGTGCCGCAAAAAAAGCAGATGTCAAGGCAGAGGTGAAGCCCGAAGCCAAGGCAGAAGCAAAGCCGGAAGCAAAGGAAGAAACAAAGACAGATGTGAAGCCTGAAGTGAAACCGGAGGTAAAATCAGAAGCCAAAGCAGAACCTTCCAAAGAAGTGAGGAAGGAAGCACCGAAAGCAGAGGAAAAGCAGGCAGCTCCTGTGAAAAAGAAAAAGATTATTTTTGTAAGTAATCCGCATAATAGTAATATACCGGGACAGCGTTCACAGGGTGAGCGCAGACAGGGGCAGAATAATCGCCAGGGGAATAATAATTACAATGGAAGACCGGGACAGAACAGGGAAGTTCCCCACAAGATTATTAAGCCTCTTACGGCTCCGTCCCAGATGGAGACTTCCACAAGTGATTTCAAGCAGAATTCCAGAAAAATGGATGAAGCAAGAGCCGAACTTCGTGCTTCCGAAAAGCGTGCCGCCGAAGAACGTGAACAGGCCGCCCAGAGAGCAGCAAGGTCTGAAAATCCCCGTCCGGATAACCGGGGACAGAATCGTCCGGATAACCGGAATGACAACCGTAACGATAACCGTGGTGAAAACAGACCCGGAAACAGACCGGACAACAGAGACGGAAGGGATCAAAGAAACGATAGAAATGACAGAAATGACAGAAATCAGAGATTTGGTCAGAACAATCAGGGAGAGAGGAATAACAACCGAAGACCTGAAAACGGGAATCGCTTTAACAACCAGAATGGCAAGGGAGATTTCCGTAATAACGGCGGTGATGGGAACCGTAACCGCGGCGATTTCAATAATAACCGCGGTGAGAGAAGCAATGGAGGGCAGGACTCTCGATTTAAGCGGAATGAAAAGCCGGGTAAGAGTTTCGCTCAGGATACCCCGCCGGTTAAGGATGACAAGCGCAGAGAGGAAGAAAAGCGCAGAATCAGTCAGGAGAAGGATAAGAGATCCAAGAAGGATTTCATGTATGAAGAGGACGAAGCAGCTTTAAAGAACAAGAATAAAGCAGGACGCTTCATTAAGCCGGAGAAGAAGGCAGAGGAGCCGGCAGAAGAGCAGATCAAGGTCATCACCATTCCGGAATCCTTAACCATCAAGGATCTGGCAGATAAGATGAAGCTGCAGCCTTCCGCAATTATTAAAAAGCTGTTCCTGCAGGGACAGATCGTAACCGTAAACTCTGAAATTACCTTTGAGGATGCGGAGAACATTGCCATTGACTATGACATCATCTGTGAGAGAGAAGTTAAGGTGGATGTCATTGAAGAGCTGTTAAAGGAAGACGAAGAAAAGGAAGAGGATCTTGTGAGCAGACCGCCCGTTATCTGTGTTATGGGTCATGTTGATCATGGTAAAACCTCCCTCCTCGATGCAATCCGTAAGACCAATGTGACCGATAAGGAAGCAGGGGGTATTACCCAGCATATCGGTGCTTACACCGTAAATGTGGGCGGACAGTCCATTA
>OLGB01004784.1_pt1 | contig 11170 bp, 8 predicted proteins | sample 1605691 | NCBI WGS metagenome assembly OLGB01 (sample SAMEA3888925, study PRJEB22519) | human gut metagenome | biome: human gut; feature: human-associated habitat; material: faeces | place: Denmark | collected 2010
CCAGCACCACCTTCAGCTGGGTGGTGGCGTGGATGTTCACCACCTTGTTGTGGCGGTCCTCGCTGCGGCGATCCTCACGGCGGTCGTCCTTGCGGTCGTCAAACAGGGAACGGGAGGACTCCTTTACCGGCTCCTCAAAATCGTCCTCATAATCATAATCCTCATCATCGTAGGGATGAATGATCTTCTTCAGCTCGTCCATCAGGCCCATGTGCAATACCTCCCGCGTATTATTTGGAATAGTCTCTTGCGCCAAAAATGGCGGTGCCCACGCGGACCATGTTGGCTCCCGCGCGAATGGCATCGGCAAAATCGCCGCTCATACCCATAGAAAGATATTCTAATCCATTATCGTACATTTTTCTGTTTATGTCAACATATAGTGCCTGTACTTTTTGAAAATATACCACATTTTCTTCCCGTGTGGCGTCCGCCGGGGGTATGGTCATCAGTCCCCGCACCCGCACATGGCCCATTTCCTTCGCCTGTGCCGCTGCGTTTTCCACCTCCTGCGGCGCAAAGCCGCTTTTGGCCGCCTCGCCGCCGATGTTCACCTCCAGCAGGATATCCTGCACGATGCCCAGCTTTTCCGCCTGCTTGTCCACCTCGGCCAGCAGCTCCGGCGAGCCGATGGACTGGATCAGGGCCACCTTGCCCACCACCTGCTTCACCTTGTTGCGCTGCAAGTGGCCGATGAAATGCAGCGGCGCGCCGCGATAGGCGTCCTCCGCCAGCTTTGCGGTCATCTCCTGCACCCGGTTCTCGCCCAAGGCGTCGATGCCGGCGGCGATGGCCTCCTGGCAGGCGGCGGCATCGTTCATCTTGCTGGCGCCCACCAGCGTGATATCCGCCCCGGTGCGGCCCGTCTCCCGTGCCGCCGCGTCGATCTCGGCGCGGATCGCTTCCAAATTTTCCCGAATAGACATCGCTTGTGCCTCCTTGTCTCTTTCGTATCTAAGCCGCGTGCGCCCGCTGGAGGCGGGTGCCGCCGTGTTTATCGGATGACCTTGCCGTCATACAGCTCGCCGGACGTGGCGATGACCTGATCACCGGAGCGCAGGGTCTGTGTGTCCCGCACGCCCTCGGCGGGCTTCACCAGCGCGTAGCCCTCCCCCTGATATACCAGCTCGATCGGCCGGAAGGAGGCGTTCTCGCCGTCCACACAGTACACGCCGGTGGTGCCGTCCGCGCTGACCCGCAGCGCGTCGGCCGGTACCCGCAGTCCCTGATAGGTGTGCAGCACCGCGTCCGCCGCCTGATGACGCAGCAGCGTGGTCTGTGCCAGATACCGTGTGCTGGACAGCACCACCGCCGCCTGACCGTTCTCCTCCCGGGACACGGACACCACGCTCATGCGGATGCTCTGGTCAAAGCCCTTGGCCAGGCGTACATCCACCCGGCCCATATCCTTCAGCGCCGCCGCCTGCTCCGCCGGCAGCACCACCGCATAGTACCAGGTGTCGCCGTAGATCAGCTTGCCCACGTTGCTCTGCTCCGCCGCCGCCTTCACGCCGTTCAGCTTGCCCGGCGTCACGTCCTCCAGAAATGCCTCCGTCAGCACGCTCTCGTACCCGTCGCACACGGCGGAATAGGTGCCGGAGGCCTTGGCGGTCACGGTCTTCGCGCCGGACAGCGCGGCTTTCTGCTGCTGTATCTCACTCTCCACCGACTTGATCTGGGCCTGTATCTCCTCCTGTGACGTATAGCTCCCGTGGTCCCGCTTCAGCACGGCGGCCTTCAGCGCCGCCAGGTCGCTCTCCGCCGCGGCATAGTCCCCGGCGCTCAGCGTCTGGCGCAGGGTCAGGATGTCGCCGGTGATGGACGTGTCCAGCTTCAGCGCCGCATCCGGGTCCAGATAGGACGTCAGGGCGAACTGTAGCTGCTGCAGCTGCAGCTCCAGCGTCTCGATCCGGCTGACGGTCTGCAAAGCGCTGTCGTCGCTGTACACCGTGGCCACCGTCTCGCCGGCGGCCACCCGCTGGCCCTCCTGCACGGCCCGGGACACGGTGCCGGTCTGGCCGGGCAGCGGCTCCTCCGTCCGCACCAGCCAGCCCTCCATGGAGATAACGTCCTCCGCCTGTGCCTCATAGACCAGCGTGATGGTCATCGGGTCGGCAAAGTAGTTGTATACCTGCGCGGCGAAGTACACCAGCACCGCCGCCAGCACCGCGATAGGCAGCACCTTCAAAAGCGGCGACGAGCGCTTGTTGTTCCCCGCCGGGATGTTCGTGTTGTTGTCTGGGGTAGTATTCATGGGCTTTCCTCTTTGTCTATGTTCTCTTACTCCGCGTCCTCCCACAGCGTGACATTCCGCGCCGGCGCGATGGTGGAGATGGCGTGCTTGTAGATCACCTGCTGCCGCCCCTCGCTGTCCAGCACCACCACGAAGCAGTCGAACCCCGTGATGACGCCCCGCAGCTGAAAGCCGTTCACCAGGAACAGCGTCACCGGCACGTTCTCCTTCCGGGCCTTGGTAAGAAAGATATCCTGTAAGTTGTTTGTCTTCTGCATGATCGTCCACTCCTTGTATGTCTGTACGGACGATATGCACAACATCTGCCTCCGCCCGCCGCTATCAGCATACCCCGGCGGACAGGAGGAATTCTGTCGCATTTTGTAACCCCGCCGAAAAATCCGGCGTTTTTTCCCATACTATCCAGTGGATGGCCTCGTTGCGCCGCAGCCAGGTCAGCTGCCGCTTGGCGTACTGCCGTGACCGCAGCTTCACCTCCGCGATGGCCTCGGCCACGGTGGCGCGGCCCTCGGCCACCGCCAGAAACTGCTTGTACCCGATGGCCTGCAGGGCCGTGGCGCCCCGGGGCAGGCCGCTTTGCAGCAGTGTCTCCACCTCCTGCAAAAGCCCCTGTGCCACCATCGCATCCACCCGCCGGTCGATGCGCTCCTTCATGTCCTCCCGGTCCCGGAAGGCCAGGCCGATGTACGCCGCGTCGTACCGGGGCGGTGCCTCCCGGCTCCGCCGGTCGTGCGCCCCGATGGTCTCCCCCGTCTCGTAATAGACCTCCAGCGCCCGGACGATCCGCTTTTCGTCCCGCAGGTGCAGCCGCGCCGCGCTCTCCGGGTCCACAGCCCGCAGCGCCTCCAGCAGCGCCTCCGCGCCGTCCTTCGCCAGCTTTTCCTGCAATTCCCGGCGTATCTCCCCGCCCTGGCTGCCGGCGGCAAAGTCCTGCCCCCGCACCAGCGCGTCCAGATACAGCCCCGTGCCCCCCACCAGCACCGGCCGCTTTCCCCGCCGCAGGATGTCCTGCACACACGCGTCCGCCTCCCGGACATACCGGGCCACGGACCAGCTCTCCGCCGGGTCCGCCACGGCCACCATGTGGTGGGGCACGCCCTCCATCTCCTCCGCCGTGGGGGCGGCGGTGCCGACGGTCATGCCCCGGTATATCTGCATGGAGTCCACGGACACCACCTCGCCGCCGAAGCGCTTGGCCAGCGCCACACCCATCTTCGTCTTGCCGCAGGCCGTGGGCCCCACCACGCAGACGACCTTGTTGTCCATGTCCTCACCTCGATCCGTTTTGGAAAGCGCCGCAGCGCCGTTATGGCCTGTAAAGTCGTGGATTTTTCGTTCTGCCGATGACGGGACGGTGCCGCTGTACTTTGTGTACAGCAAGCCGACCCGGCGATGGCAGAACGGAAGAGACGCGGCTTTACGCCCGTTTGAACATTTTTTCGATCTCGTATTCGCTAAGCTTCACCGCCACGGGCCGCCCGTGGGGGCAATAGCGCACCGCGCCGGACTGCACCTGCGCCGCCAGCGCCCGCAGCTCCGCCGGATCGCTGGTCATGCCGGCCTTGATGGCGCTCTTGCAGGCCACGGTGTGCAGCACCTCGTCCCGCAGGGCCGCCCGGTCCGCGCTGTGCAGGCGCAGCTTCTGCGCCAGCTCCTCCAGCGTGGCGGCGGCGTCCTCGGCCCGCACATCGTCGGGCACCTCCCGCACCAGCACCGTGCCGTCGCCGAAATCCTCGCACAGGAATCCGCAGTCCGCCAGCAGCTCCAGATCCTCCAGCACGGCGGTGTATTCCTCCGCCGCCAGCGTCACCGCCGCCGGCGTCAGCAGCAGCTGCCGCATGGGCGGCTCCGTGCGCGCCTTCAGCGCGTCGAACCGCATCCTCTCATGGGCGGCGTGCTTGTCGATGAGCCACACGTTCCGTTCCGCGTCCTCGCAGATGATATACGTCTTCAGCACCTCGCCCGCCACGCGCCAGGGCTGCTCCGCCGCGGCGGGGCCCTCCGGCATGGCGATCTCCTGCTGCTCCGGCTCCGCGGCCGGGGCAGGGGAGGGCGTCGTCTCCGGTCGTTCCGTCGTTTCCTCCGCCGGCGTGCGGGCCTCCGGCGGCGTGATGTGATACACCACGCCCGGCGCGGCCGGCGCCGTAAACGGCTTGTCCGGCTGGCGCACCACGTCGTGCACCGCCATCACCGGCGTGACCGGGGCGGGAACGGGCGCGGATCTGACCGGCTCCGTGGCCGCCGGTCTTGCGGGTGCCGAGCCGATGGCCTTCCCCGCGGGCAGCGTCGCCGCCTGCGAAGGCTTTGGCGCATCCGGCCGTTTCAGGAATTCCTGTGCCGTCATGGTCTGATAGAAGGGCTTTTCCGCCGCTTTTGGCCGCCCCTCACCGTCCAGCGCGTCTTTCACGGTGTAGTGCACCGCGTCGAACACCGCTTTCTCGGCAGCGAATTTCACCACCGTCTTGGCCGGGTGGACGTTCACGTCCACCTCGTTCACCGGCAGCGTGATGTGCAGCACACAGCCGGGGAACTTCCCCTTCAGCAGCCGGTTGCGGTAGGCCTCCTCCACGGCGGCGGTCAGCAGCTGGCTTTTTACCAGCCGCCCGTTGACAAAGAACAGCTGCCGCGCCCGGGTGCCGTGCCCCGCGGCGGGACTGCTCACAAAGCCGCTGGCCCGCACATCGCCGCTGCCGCCGTCCACCTCCAGCAGACTTTTGGCAAAATCCCGGCCCAGGGCAGCGTAGATCGCTGACAGCAGCTGCCCGTCGCCGGGGGTGTGCAGCACCTCCTGCCCATCCCGCAGCAGCTTGAAGGACACCTCCGGATGGCTGAGCGCCAGCTGTGTCACCACAGCGGCAGCCGCCGCACCCTCGGCACTGTCCTTTTTCATGAATTTCATTCGCGCCGGGGTGTTGTAGAACAGGTCCCGCACGCACACGGTGGTGCCCTCCGGGCACCCGGCGGCCGTGACCTCACCGGGCACGCCGCCCTCCAGATGCAGGGACGCGCCGCTGTCGGCGCCCCGCGCACGGGAGAAAATATCCAGCCGTGACACGGCGGCGATGGCCGCCAGCGCCTCGCCCCGGAAGCCCAGCGTCCCGATAGCCGCCAGGTCCTCCGCCCGGCGCAGCTTGCTGGTGGCGTGGCGCAGAAACGCGGTAGGCAGCTGCTCCGGCGCGATGCCGCAGCCGTTGTCCGTCACCCGCAGATACGTCATGCCGCCGTGCTCCAGCTCCACGGATACGGCGGACGCCCCGGCGTCCAAAGCGTTCTCCAGCAGCTCCTTGCACACGCTGGCGGGGCGCTCCACCACCTCGCCGGCAGCGATGAGATCGGCGATATGGGCAGGCAGTTGTTGTATCTGCGGCATGGTATTCACTCCTTTTCTATTGCAGTTTGCTCTTCAGTTCATACAGCAGGTTCAGCGCCTCCAGGGGGCTCAGCGCGTCTACCTGCGTCCGGCGGAGGATATCCGCCACGGCGCCCTCGGCCATGCCCTCCAGGGATACCTGGTCCTCCCGCGCCGCCGGGGTGTGGGGCTGCCGGGGCTGGCTCTCCAGCTCCCGCAAGATCTCCCGCGCCCGCTTGAGCACCGTGTCCGGCAGGCCCGCCAGCTTGGCCACCTCGATGCCGTAGCTCCGGTCCGCACCGCCGGGGACGATTTTCCGCAGAAAGACGATATCCTCGCCCCGGGCGTGGACGGCCACGTTGTAGTTCCGCACGTTGGGCAGCTCCTGCTCCAGCGTGGTCAGCTCATGATAATGGGTGGCGAACAGCGTCTTGGCCTTCAGCTTCCCGGCGCAGTGCTCCAGCACCGCCCGGGCAATGGACATTCCGTCGAATGTAGACGTACCCCGGCCGATCTCATCCAGAATGAGCAGGCTGTTCTTCGTGGCGCAGCGAAGCAGCTCCGACACCTCGGTCATCTCCACCATGAAGGTGGACTGTCCCGCCGCCAGGTCATCGCTGGCGCCGATGCGGGTGAAAATGCGGTCCACCACGCCGATGTGCGCCCGCTGGGCGGGGACAAAGCACCCCACCTGGGCCATCAGCACGATCAGCGCCACCTGACGCATATAGGTGGACTTACCGGCCATGTTGGGACCGGTGATGATGGCCACCCGGTCCTCCTTTGCGCCCATATGGGTGTCGTTGGGCACAAAGAATGCGTCGCCCCGCACCTTTTCCACCACCGGATGGCGTCCCGCCGTGATCTCGATGACCCCGGACTCGTCCACCTCCGGCCGACAGTAATGGTTCTGGGCCGCCACCTCGGCAAAGGCGCACAGCGTGTCCAGCTGCGCGATCAGCGATGCCGCCAGCTGCACCCGCGTCACCTGTCCCGCCGCCTCTGTCCGCAGCGCGGCGAACAGGTCGTATTCCAGTGCCGCGTCCCGGTCATGGGCGGTGAGCACCTCGTGCTCCAGATCCTTCAGCTCCTGGGTGATATAGCGCTCGCCGTTCACCAGCGTCTGCTTGCGTATATAGTCCGCCGGCACCTGGTCCTTAAAGGAGTTGCTCACCTCGATATAGTACCCGAACACCTTGTTGTACCCCACCTTCAGGGTACGGATGCCGGTCTTTTCCTTCTCACGGGCCTCCAGCTGCGCGATAAACCCCTTGCCGCCGGAGAGTATCCCCCGCAGCCGGTCCACCTCATCGTCATAGCCCTCGCGGATCATGCCGCCCTCCCGGACGGAGAACGGCGGCTCGTCTACCAGCACGGCGGCAATGCGCCCGCTGATGTCCTCCAGCGTCTCCAGCTGCTCGTCCAGCTTTCCCAGTGCCCCTGTCCGGAACGGCGTCAGGCACCGCTTGATCTCCGGCAGGTGCTCCAGCGCCGCCCGCAGGTTCACCAGGTCCCTGGCTCCGGCGGTGCCGTAGACGATCCGGCTCATCAGCCGTTCCATGTCGCCCATGCCGGTCAGGGCCAGCCGCAGCTCCTGGCGGCCCACGGTGTTGTCCGTCAGCGCCGCCACGGCATTCAGCCGCCGGTCGATGGCCGCCACGTTCACCAGCGGCTGCTGCAGCCACATCCGCAGGTTCCGCGCGCCCATGGGCGTCTTGGTCTTATCCAGCACCCACAGCAGGCTGCCCTTCTTCTCCTTGCCCCGCAGCGTCTCCGTCAGCTCCAGATTGCGCCGCGCCGTCAGGTCCAGCTCCATGAACTGCCCCGTCCGGTACCACTCCAGCTTGTCCAGCTGCTTCACGTCGGTCTTCTGCGTCTCGTAGAGATACGTCAGCAGTCCGCCCAGCGCCAGCAGCGGTGCGCTCTCGTTCCGGGGCAGGTCCCGCAGCGCCGCCTCGCCGAATTGCAGCCGCACCTTCTTCTCCGCGTCCGATACGTCGAACCGTCCCTCCGCCAGCCTCTCCCGCCGGCAGGAAAAGCGCTCCTCCAGCGCGGCGGTCAGCGCCGGGTCGTCATAGGCCGCGGCGTTCATCACCGCCTCCGCCGGGGCGAAGCGCCCCAGCTCGTTGATCAGCCCCGTCAACCGCTGCGCCCCGGTGAACGCCGTCACCTGGGCCTGCCCGGTGGAGATGTCCGCCGCGCACAGTCCCGCCGCCGTCTCGCTGAGATACACGCCGCACAGATAGTTGCTGCGTCCCGCGTCCAGGCATGCCTCGTCCAGCACCGTGCCGGGGGTGACGGTGCGGATGATCTCCCGCTTCACCAGCCCCTTGGCCAGAGCCGGGTCCTCCATCTGCTCGCAGATGGACACCTTGTACCCCTTGGCGATCAGCCGCGCGATATACCCCTCGGCGGAGTGATACGGCACGCCGCACATGGGGATGCGCTCCTCGTCGGACTTGCTCTTGTCCTTGTCCCTGGTGGTCAGGGCCAGGTCCAGCTCCCTCGACGCCGTCCGGGCGTCCGGCCCGAACATCTCGTAAAAATCACCCAACCGGAAAAACAGCAGGGAGTCGGGGTGCTTCTCCTTCTCCTCCATATACTGCCGCATCATGGGTGTCAGCTCAGCCATAGCTCGGCTCCTTTCTCCCTCCGGGAAGTCTGCGCCTTACGGCGCGGGGCGCTCAGCCCAAAAAGCCCAGCAGGCCCAGAATGCCGAAGGTGGTGTACATCAGGCACATGACCACCAGCAGAATGGTGATGATGCTGTACATGGCGCTGGTTTTCTTCGTGTGCTTGTACTTGCGGATATAGAACAACGTGCCGCAGGTGATGCCCAGCGTCAGGGAGGACAGGTGGGTCATTACCGCGCTGTCCTTGAAGGCTGTCAGGCGCAGGATCAGGATCACCAGCACCACGGCAAACTCCGCGATCAGCGTCACATTCAGCCAGGTGGGCAGCTTCACCTTCTCCTGCTGGTTCACCTTCTCGGCCACCTTCTGGGCCATGTACGCGCCGGTGGTGTACCCGCCGTAGTTGCTGTTCTTCTTCTTGGAATGGATATTCTTATTGGGGTTGCCCTTGGCCTTGCGGATGGCCTCCTCCTGGTTGGCGTACTGGTTCACGTTGGCCTTGTAGCTGTTCTTTGCCATGGTTTTATTCTCCTTCTGTCGGTAGATTGGTAAGATAACGCCGCAGCATATCAAAAGCGTGGTGGGCGGACAGCGTCCGGATGCGCTCCCGATCGCCGCCCAATGTCAGATGCCGCACGGTCACGCCCTCCGGCGCGGAAAGCCCCACGAACACGGTGCCCACCGGGTTTCCCCGGTCATCCCCGTCGGGACCGGCCAGTCCGGTGACGGACACCGCCAGGTCCGCGCCTGTCAGCACCCGGACGCCCAGGGCCATAGCCCGGGCCACCTCCGCCGACACCGCGCCGCAGCGCGCCAGCAAATTCTCCGGCACGTGCAGCACCTGCTGCTTCACATGGTTCGTATAGCTGACTACGCCGCCCAGAAAGACCTGCGACGCGCCGGGGATATCCGTCAGCCGCTTGGCGATCAGTCCGCCGGTACAGCTCTCCGCCGCCGCCAGCGTCAGTCCCCGTTCCCGGCACAGCGTCAGCACCGTCTCCTCCAGCCCGGACACGTCCGCGCCGTAGAAATACGCGCCCAGCCGGGCCCTTACCTCCGCCAGCACCGGCGCCATCCGCGCCTCACAGGCACGCTCGTCCGCCCCGCGGGCGGACAGCTGCAGCATCACCTCGCCTGGCTTGGCATAGGGTGCCAGCGTCATGTCCGCCTCCCGCCGCAGCAGGTCGCCCAGCAGCTCCTGCACCTGCGGCTCCGTCAGGCCGAAGATATGCAGCGTGTGTGACCGCACCGTCTGTCCCCGGACCTGCTCCAGCCAGGGCAGCAGGCAGTGCTCGGCCATATAGCGGCACTCATGGGGCACGCCGGGCAGCAGCACGGCGGTGATCCCGCAGGCGGTAAAGGCGCAGCCGGGGGCCGTGCCCACCGGATTGCGGAACACGGTGCACCCCTCCGGCAGATAGGCCTGCTGCATATCGCATTCCGGCATCTCCCGGCGGAATACCCGGTCGAAATACCGCCGCATATCCTCCACCACCTCCTGGTGGAGCACCAGCGGCGTGTCCAGCGCGGCGCACACCGCTGTTTTCGTCATATCGTCGTAGGTGGGGCCCAGCCCGCCGGTGAACACCAGCAGCTCTGCCCGTCCCCTTGCGATGGTCACGGCCTTTTCCAGCCGCGCCGCGTCGTCGTCCACAGTGGTGTGGTACAGCACCTCCACGCCGGCGGCAGTCAGCAGCCGGGAGAGGAACACGGCATTCGTATTGGTCACGCCGCCGGTCAGCAGCTCGCTGCCCACGGCGATGATCTCCGCGGTACGGGGCATAGACGCGCCTCCTTATATCGTCGGTTTGATCCGGATCATCTCGCGTCCGGCCATGGCCCGCTGGCACAGGCCCTCCACATCCAGCGCGCTTTCGTACTCCCGCGTCTCCTCCACGCTGGGCTTCGTCTTGGGGTGCCGGGGCGTGAACACGGTGCAGCAGTCCTCATAGGGCAGGATGGACGTGTCGAAGGTGCCGATATGGCGGGCGATCTTCACGATCTCCTCCTTGTCCATGCCGATCAGGGGTCGCAGCACCGGCATGGTGGTCACGTCCTCGCTGACGGCCAGCGCCTGCATGGTCTGGCTGGCCACCTGACCCAGATTTTCTCCGGTGACCAGGGCGCGGCACCGCAGCTCCAGCGCCAGCATATTGGCCAGGCGCATCATGAACCGCCGCATGATCAGGGTAAAGTGATCCTCCGGGCACTTGCGGCGTATCTCCTCCTGAATTTCGGTAAAGGGGATGATGAACACCGCCAGCCGACCGCACCAGGGGGTCAGCTCCTCCGCCAGCTTCAGCACCTTCTCCCGGGCCAGCTCGCCGGTATAGGGCGGGGAGGCGAAGTGGATCATCTCCAGCTGTACGCCCCGCTTGGCGATCATATAGCTGGCCACCGGGCTGTCGATACCGCCGGACAGCAGACTCACCGCGTGGCCGCCCATGCCCAGGGGCAGGCCGCCCGCGGCGCTCTCGGCGGGTCCGTGGACGTAGGCCGCGTCCTCCCGTACCTCGATGTACACCGTCAGCTCCGGGTGGTGTACGTCCACCGTCAGGTGGGGGAAGGCGTCATGGAGCGCGCCGCCCACCCACTGGCTCAGCTGGATGCTGCCCATGGGGAAGGACTTGTCCGCCCGCTTGCTCTCCACCTTGAAGCTCTTGGCCGCGGTCAGCGCACCGCCCAGATAGGTCTTTGCCGTGTCGAAAATAGCCTCCTTGCTCTTCTCGCAGGGCAGCGCCCGGGTGATGGCGATGATGCCGAACACCTGCTTGCAGGCAGCGTAAGCCCCGGCTATGTCGCAGGTCTCCTCCGCCGGCTCCACATAGATAGTGGACTGGCGGGAATAAATCTTCCACTTGCCGAACCGCTGGGTGCGGCGGCGGATGTTGCTCATCAGCTTCATCTCAAAGCTGCGGCGGTTCAGGCCCTTCA
>OLGB01004785.1_pt1 | contig 11169 bp, 7 predicted proteins | sample 1605691 | NCBI WGS metagenome assembly OLGB01 (sample SAMEA3888925, study PRJEB22519) | human gut metagenome | biome: human gut; feature: human-associated habitat; material: faeces | place: Denmark | collected 2010
CTTTCTGTACGGTGCTGCCCATCATTGCCTTCATCTTTTCGATCTTCTTATCGAGTTTAGGGGTAGGTTGTCCATTCCGGGTTGCCTGCGCCTTGGCCTGCGTGAGCCGCTGGTATTGTTGTTTCAGTGAGAGTTCCTGCTTTGCCATGCTGTGCTCCTTTCTATTACAAGCCCCCTATTTTCTTTATAATATCAAATAATGTGCTTTTCTTCAAGCAATGCCCAGTTTCTTATAATACTCCTTATGAGAAAATTGGCGATGAAGTGCGGTCGTTGACGGATAAAGTACCGTTTGACATCCCCGACTCGTGGGAGTGGGTAAGACTGGGCACAGTCATTGAGCTTGAATCTGGGCAAGATTTGACACCGGATAAATACAATGATTGCGGAAAAGGCATTCCTTACATTACCGGGGCCTCAAATATCGAAAACGGAAATGTGTTAATTAATCGTTGGACGGAATATGGTCGGGCCTTTGCATATTGTGGAGACGTTTTGCTTACCTGCAAAGGCACAGTAGGCACGATGGCTGTCCTCCAAGAACCACAAGTACATATTGCCAGACAGATCATGGCCATTCGGCCAATCAGTGAGTTGTATGTGCCATACATTCAGCTTGTGCTGGAAACGCTTGTTGAGGATCTGAAAGCGGCGGCAAAGAGCATGATTCCAGGTATTGCCAGAGAGGATGTTTTGCAGTCACTCTTCCCGGTTCCTCCAGTCAGTGAACAGAAGCGAATCGTTCATAAGGTTTCAGAACTATCACCGTGTCTGGAACAATACGCTGCTGCCGATACAAAGCTGCTTTCATTGAATACGGGCTTCCCTGAAGCCCTCAAGAAGTCGATACTGCAAGAGGCAGTCCAGGGCAAGCTGGTACCGCAAGACCCGGCTGACGAGCCTGCAGAGGCTCTTTTGGAGCGTATCCGAGCGAAAAAACAGCAGCTCATCAAGGAAGGAAAAATCAAAAAGGATAAGCACGAATCCGTCATTTTCAGAAGGGATAATTCTCATTATGAAAAGCGTGGCTCAGAAGAGGTTTGCATCGACGATGAGATACCATTTGAAGTACCGCCCTCTTGGGCTTTAATAAGGTTGGACGACATAGGCATCTATAGAAAGGGACCCTTCGGCAGCAGCTTAACCAAGAGTATGTTCGTACCAAAGGGTGCTGATACAATAAAAGTGTATGAGCAAAAGAACGCTATTCAGAAGGACCACACTCTCGGAACATATTATATTACCCGCCAATATTACGAATCAAAAATGAGAAGTTTCACAGTCGAGCCGGGTGATATTCTTGTTAGCTGTGCAGGAACCATCGGGGAAACTTATGTCCTACCAGAGCAGATTGAGCTTGGCATTATAAATCAGGCTCTTATGCGAATGACAATTTTTGCGCCGATAGACTTGGATTACTTTCTCCTGTATTTCGACTATGTCCTAAAACAGACGGCAAAAGAGAGTAGTAAGGGTTCCGCCATAAAGAACATACCGCCATTCGAAATATTCAAGAAACTGATTCTGCCGCTCCCGCCATTAGAGGAGCAAAAACGCATAGTCGAGAAAGTGCGTGAACTCGAAAGTCTCTGCAATTCGCTATGTTCATAAACTCATTATTCTCATTATGAGAAGTTGGACGGTATGGAGCGCTGTATCGACGATGAACTACCCTTTGAGATCCCGGAATCGTGGGCGTGGGTGCGCTGGGGGGCAATCGCAGAATCTATTCAATACGGGTATAATGCACCGGCCAAACAGGAAGGACGCATCAGAATGGTTCGCATAAGCGATATCCATGAAAATACTGTAGCATGGAGTTCTGTCCCATTTTGTGATATTGATGATTCTGACATTCCTACATATCTGCTTCAGGCAAACGACATTCTATTTGCACGAACTGGTGGAACTGTAGGAAAATCATTCCTTGTTAGTGAAGTGCCATGTGAATCCATCTATGCTGGATATCTGATCCGTACTCGCTATAGTTCGCTCCTTTGCCCGCAATACTTGAAGTATTTCATGGAATCGCCGCTATATTGGCAACAGTTAAAAAGCGGGACAACCGCTACTGCACAGCCGAACTGCAATGGACAGACACTAGCAAAGATGCTGCTTCCACTTCCTCCGGCGAATGAGCAATTACGGATTGTTGATAACCTTACACGCACATTTGCCATAATAGAGAGAATGTAACAACCAGGCATACGCCATAGCCGTGCGTATGCCTGGTTTCCTTTTACCAATCTATGACCTCATCAACGATAGCCCGTTGCTCGGTCGAAGTTTTGCGGAGATAAATGCGGGTGGTTTCGATGCTTTCGTGGCCCATAAGATCAGCGAGGAATGCGATGTCATTGCAACGCTCCAAGAAGCTCTTTGCAAAGCGGTGACGGAAGGAGTGCGGATATACCACCACCGGATCGATGCCATACCGTACTGCCAGCTTTTTTAACTGCCCGGAGATTCCTCTTGTGGTGATCCGATCTCCATATTTGTTCAAAAAAATGAAGCCGCTTTCTTGGTGCTTATCGTTCAGCCAAGAAAGGGCTTCATTCTGCAGAGCTTTGGGTATGTATATTCGCCGGAGTTTTCCACCCTTCGAATACAGATCCAAATGCCCCAGCTTGATGTGTTCCACCTTGATCTGTATGAGCTCGCTGACCCGTGCGCCGGTTGCGGCCAGAAAGCGTATTACAAAATACCAGAACAGCTCGTCATCCCGTTTGAGGCAGGTTTTAAAATACTCATAGTCGGCCTCGCTGATGACATTTTCCAAAAAGGCTTTCTGCTGCACTCGCACAAACGGCATTTTCCAGCTCTCTTTGCCGATGCTCTCCAAGTAGCAGTTGATTGCCCTTAAACGCAGATTGACGGTCTTTGGCTTGTAGTTCTCTATCAACCACACCTTATACTCCCGCAGGTTCTTTTTGGTAATAGCATCGTATTGCGAACTGTATTGCCGGAGGGCAAAAAGGTACGATGCTATCGTGTTTTCTGAGAGGTTGGTGCCTCTCAAATGTCTTTCGAATTCGTTTATCATAGTGAAAGACCTCCTTTCACCATGATTATACCGTGTTCCTTTTACATCCCCTTGAGCAGCGGAAGTAATTCCTCAATCCGCTGGACGATGCGGTGCTGCTCGGCGAGTGGCGGCAACGGGATGTACACCTCATTTATATTTGCAACCGCCAGGCCTGGCTGCGCTGTGGCAGTGGCATATTGATTGAGGTTCAGTGCAGTGAGAAACAGGCAGGCCCAGGCAACACTAATTTGCGAATAGGTTTCGACGCAAACGGCGTGTTCTGTAGCATAAAATTCGCCGGTCGCTCTGTTGATATTTCCACACAGAGCACCTTGTCTGCCGATGATCGGATAATCACCGGTACGATTTGAACCGGCTACATACCCCCGAATGCCGTTTCCCCCGTAGCACGGATAGGAGCCAGAAAATGGGTTCTCGTGGATTTCTGCGGCTTGAATGTTCTTACCAGCTTGAAGAGTAAAGATTGTGCCAATCTTGCACCAGCACCAGTTTTCGGGTATTTCAAAGGGTAGTTCATCATCGATACAGCGCTCCACACCGTCCAACTTCTCATAATGAGAATTATCCCTTCTAAAAATGATGGATTCGTGCTTGCCCTTTTTGATTTTCCCTTCCTTGATGAGCCGCTGTTTCTCTGCTCGGATACGCTCCAGCAGAGCCTCTGCAGACTCGTCAGTCGGGTCTTGCGGTACCAGCTTGCCTTGGACTGCTTCTTGTAAAATGGACTTCTTTAGAGCTTCTGGGAAGGTCGCAGCCAATAAGTGTGATTTAGAGTGTGCAGCATCATAGCTCAAAAGGGATGAGCCTAATTTATCAAGCTTTTCTAATATCCGCTTTTGCTCCGAGATGGGAGGAATTGGCACAAAAAACTGTTCTAAGCTCTTTGCGGCAAGGTTGGGTTGTGCTGTTCCGTTATCGTATTTTCGGATTTCAGAGAAGAAAGCTGGGCTATCCAGCCACATCATGATGTAATCGGACAAAGCCTCATCCCCACATAGTGCACGCAAAATAACCAGAGAAGATGCAATTGCTCCTTTTTCAAAAGGATATTTTGCGTGTTTGCCTAGGGAGCCGCGAATACAAACAACAATGTCACCCTTTTCCAATTTTCCGTTCGCAAGTAGATTGTACTGTTCTTCGGTCACACATAGAAGGTTCGCATCATTGGTAACAGTATTTCCATCTAAATTGAGCGCACTAATAAACGGTATACCCGATGAGACTAATTTCTCTTTAGATGGGTAGTTTTTCCCTCGGTCACCATTCAGCACTAATGCTATCTGTGATAGTCGCACCCACTCCCACGAATCGGGGATGTCAAACGGCACCTCATCCGCCAGCGACCGTACTTCATCGCCGATTTTCTCATAAGGAGTATTATCGGCACCTTTGAAGATGACGGAGGGGTTCTTTTCGCGCTTGATTTTCTTCTCTTTGATGAGCCGCTCTTTCTCTGCATGGATGCGTTCCAGCAAAACGCTAGCGGGTTCGTCATTTGGGTCCTGCGGCACAAGCTTGCCCTGAACAGCCATCAGGAGAATGGAGTTTTTCAGTTGCTGCGCAGTCATTCGGCGGCCTCCTCCGTAATGTCAATGCCAAGGATATCGGTGATCTGGGCAAGGATGCGGTCAATGTCAGCATTCAGGCTGGCCCGTTTTTCCTGATACTGCAGAATCAGTTCCTTCGGCGGAAGGATCTCCTCCTCTTCATGAGGATAGCCGCAGAGATCAATATTGTAATTCCGCGCCTTCAGCTCTTCAACAGAGTATTTCTTCGCCTTGTCAAAGCCGCCAATAGTGATCTCCTCACGATTGTCCCACCACTCAACGGCCGGAGCAAAATGCTCCAGCTTCATGGGCTTCGTCTTGGAGAAGTTCTTATATCCTTCCGGCATATCCAAGCGGTAGAACCAAGTTTCCGTCGTGGGATGCGTCCGATCGAAGAACAGAATATTTGTCGTGATCGAGGTGTACGGTGCAAAAACGCTATGCGGCATGCGTATAATAGTGTGAAGGTTAAATTCAGATAGCAGTTTTTCCTTAATTGCAATCTTTGCATTATCAGTGCCGAACAGGAAACCATCGGGGAGAATGACAGCGGCACGGCCATTCTGTTTGAGTCGATACATAATCACGGACATGAAGAGGTCGGCAGTTTCACTACTTGCAAGATCTGCAGGAAAGTGATTCTTGACCTCTGTTTTTTCATGTCCGCCGTAAGGGGGATTCATAAGAATTACATCGAACTGATCTTCCTCGGTATAATCAAGCACATCCCGTAGAAGTGAGTTGTCATGATACACCATCGGAACATCAATACCGTGTAGCAGCATGTTCGTGATGCACAGAGTATACGGGAAAGGCTTCTTCTCAATCCCATAAATAGAGGTTGCATACTCCTGCTGGTCTTCTGCCGTTACGACCTGCTTACTCAGTTCATTCAACCAACTAGTCAGAAAGCCCCCTGTGCCGCACGCAAAGTCTGCGACCTTTTCGCCGAGCTTCGGTTTAATTGTCTTCGCCATAAAATCAGTCACAGCACGAGGCGTATAGAATTCACCAGAGGATCCGGCGCTCTGGAGTTCCCGTAAAATGGACTCATATATTTCCCCAAACGCATGGCTCTCCTCGTAATCATCCAAATCCAGGTCATCGATGATATTGATCACTTGGCGCAGCAAAACGCCGTCCTTCATGTAATTGTTCGCATCCTCAAATGTTGTCTTGACAATAGCCTTTTTGATGGGTGTTGCTGCAGTCACATTAAGCCCCTTCAGAGTTGGGAAGAGTTTATTATTCACAAAATCAAGAAGCGTGTCGCCCGTCATCGCCTTACCCGACTTATCATCAGCGGCCCAGTTATTCCAGCGGCATTCTTCTGGAATAATTGATGTATAGGGCCGATCTGTATATCGCCATTCCTCTTCCTTTGTATTGTAGACTTTCAAGAAAAGGATCCAGGCCATCTGCTCAATGCGCTGAGCGTCACCATTCACTCCCGCATCATTCCACATGATGTCCCGAATGCGCTTTACAAAACCTGTTAAACTACTCATGATTAACCCGCCTCATATAATTCATTCTCAAGTTCATGAACAGCTTCGTTATACTTATCCTCGCCGCCGAAGAACTTGAATATCCTCTGGATCTTCCCAAATTTTGCGAATTGTGGAGTTGTCAGAATAGCTTCATGCTCTAACTCGTAGATTCCGACATTCATATACTGATCCAGAAGCGCTTCCAAGACTTCTCTTGCCACCCCGCTATACTTGCTGAGGAAATCCCGCTTCTTCACATTGTTGGCTCTCTCTTTTCTGGTAAGTGGCTTTTTGTCAAAGGCAACATGGCAGATGAAATCGAAGTCATCTACATCGCTCATATGCTGATCCGCTTTCAGTGCTTCAAGGTCAATCCCCTTGCTGGCCAACAATTCTTGAATCTTCTTTTTCTTTTCCTCGGATGTCCACTGCCGAATAAAGTTGTCGAGGGAAGCGTATGTACCAATAATATTCGTTTTGGTGTAATCGACGATGCTCTCCTGCCGCAGGAGTTTTCCATTCGTATCATACACAGAGACCGTTTTATTGATTATGCGGACACGACACCCATTTTCATCAACAATGGGCTTTTCTTCTGGTGGATACGGTGGATCAACTGGGTCAGGGTCGGGATCTGGTTTAGGTCCAGGAGGACAGGGGCCAGGACCATGCTTTTCTCTCCCATAATCTTCATCAATTTCAATCGGGCCATCCCAATCAGGATCAGCAAAAAGGGCTGTAACACCGCGAATGTCCATAACTATAAAATGGGTCTTTCCATCTTTTTCGCGTATTCTTGTGCCTCTTCCGATAATCTGCTTAAACTCAGTCATTGAGTTGATCCACTCGTCTAAAACGATGAGCTTTGTCATCTTGCAGTCGGCTCCAGTTGACAACAGCTTAGATGTCGTTGCAATGACCGGCGTTTTCGACCCGACCGAAATGAAGTAGTCGAGTTTATCCTTGCCAAAAGTATCGTTGCCGGTAATGCGTACAACATAGTCGGGATACTTTTGCATCATATCAGGATTCTGCCTTGCGAGCTCATTTCTCATACGAAGTGCAGCATCTTCTGTTGCGCAGAACACAATGGTTTTGGACATCCGATCAGTCGCTTTGAGGTAGTCTGTTATTTCTTTTGCGACTTGGACAATGCGGTCTTCAATTATGATGTTATAGTCATAATCCCTGTTATTATAAATTCGGTCAGGGATCTCATGCCCGTAAATATCAAGTTGACCTTTCCGTGGGCGCCAACCATCGCCAATGTCGGTCGTTATATTGATGACTTTGAAAGGCGCCAGAAAACCATCCTCGATGCCATCTTTCAGGCTATAGACATATACCGGCTCGCCAAAATAATCTATGTTGGAAACATACTTAGTCTCTTTGGGTGTTGCGGTCATGCCGATCTGGGTTGCCGAGGAGAAATACTCCAAGATCTTCCGCCAATTGCTTTCCTTCTTGGCTGAGCCGCGATGACACTCATCAACGATTACGAGATCGAAAAAGTCTTTGCTGAATAGCTGAGCAAGACGTTCGACAGTCTCATCCCCATCTTCTGTATCGTCATCGTCTTTTCCCGCAAGTTGTTGGTAGAGTGAAAAGAATATCTCGTGCGAGGTAATCGTAAGAGGATCGTCCTTCACAAAATTGACTTTATGAATCGTTTTTTCGAGCGGAGCAAAATCCTGTTGGATTGATTGATCGACCAAGATGTTACGATCAGCCAAATACAATATTTTTTTCTTCATTCCGCTCTTTAGAAGGCGATATACAATTTGGAATGCAGTATAGGTTTTGCCTGTACCTGTGGCCATCACCAGCAAGATGCGATCTTGACCTCTGGCAATCGCATCAAGAGTCCTATTGACAGCGTTACGCTGATAATAGCGAGGGGGATATGTATTCTGCCCTGAATAGAACGGCTGCCGAATGACGGATTCCTCTTGCTGCGTGAGCCCTTCTCCATGGTTGGCTCCAGCCTTGAATCTCGCATAGAGAGCATCAGGAGCTGGAAAATCCTCCATAGAAATGCTGCGCTCTTCTCCGGTGAGGAAATCATGCTCCATAAAACCATCACCATTAGAACTGTAGGCAAATGGAATGTCCATCATTATGGCGTATTGCATTGCCTGCTGCAGCCCATCTCCGACAGCATGCTTGTTATCTTTCGCCTCAACGATTGCAATTGGAGTGCTTTCGTTCAAATATAGAATATAGTCTGCTTTCTTGGCTTCCTTGCGGGAGACCATATTTCCTCTCAAGTTGATTTGTCCATCTGTAATTCTTGTCTCCATTGTAATGAGACTAAGCGCCCACTTTTTTGTTATGGCAGGCGTAATAAACTGAAGCTTGATATCCTCTTCAGTCATCTGCCTTTTCGATAAGACTGCTGCCATGCGATTATCCTCCAAACTTCCGATAGTTGCTGATTATCAGAACTTGATGCATATAAGAATTATGCCAGAAACTGCTTTGTCGCAGCAAACAAGGCCTTTGCTCGTTGAATATGGAAAGCGCTCATTACTGGCCAGTCTTCCTCATTTTTGATGCTGACCTCTTTAATCTCATCGTAGACTTTGCAGGCTCTAACATCGTCTTGGCAGATCCAATGCAGGCTTTTTCCGTATGCTGCCTCAATTGCATCCCGGTTTTGCTCGAGGCGTTTATAGATTGCCCGGTTCTTTTGATAATCACCCTGATCAATAAAGATTTCGACACGAGCAGAGTCATAGTTCGCCACACAGCAAAGGTAAACTCCACTGCGAGCTGTGGCTCCCATGATAGAGTTATTCTTAGATGGGCTGATATTCAGGAAAGTACCCGTTGCCTCTTGAAGTGATGGAAGGACACTCTCCCAGTATTTCCGCCGGATCTTGTAACGTTCGATTTCTTCATCTGAACCAATGCCTTTGCTATCATCGAGGAAGAATACGAGATCGGACGGATCCTGCTTATATTGCTCGAAGAACTTCCGCAGCAGATTAACTTTATACTGAGTCGCGGTACCAGTCCAGATATAAATATTATCATCAATTTTTACACTGCTGGAGAATTCGTCTGGCGATCTGGTAACCTGAATCGACAGATCTACGCTATCATCAGCGTCGGCGAGGTAATTGAGATATGCCTTATTACCATTATGAAGTTCTTTTAGAACCTCGGTGTACATTTCTACCCACGAAGTTGTTTCATGCTCAATACCACGGAAGCGGTACTTCACGATGCTATGACCGGTAAGCGTGATATCATCATCCAGCGACACTTCCTCATACTGCTTCTGTGGCGGAGTATAGCTGCTATCAGCATAGGGCCACAGAGACATAGCTTGCTGTGTAAGGTATTTGCAGCGCTCTTCAAGTTCAGGTAGGCCCCAGTGTTCTTTCTGCGCAACCCATTGAGTCATTCTGATACCGCTCTGTAGATACCCATCCTCCATCGTTTTTTTCTCGCTGAAAGGAGCATTGCTATATTTTGAGTTATAGGCGGTAAGAGTCAGATTCGCCAAGGAGTGCAGCCACGCTCCATGAACAGTCTCTGCTTCTGTTCCAAGCTCACTAGTCCAAGCGGGAGTCAATTTCTGAGGCATAATATGTTCAATTGTGTACTCGCCGCTATCGAGGCGCCCATAGACATCCTTGTATTCGTTGCTGTCACCATTTTCCAGGCGTTCAAACAGATACGCTTTGTAACGCGGGAGCATAGCGTAGATATTCTTGGTCCGCAGGCAATCTGCAAAAGTCTCGTTATCAGGGTATGCGGCCTTTTCCTTTTTGGAGGTCAGTACATATTTCATTTTTTCAATGAAGTTGCTGTAGGTGCCGTCAAATCGCTTGATATCGGAACTCATTGTAAGGAATACCTTTGCAAGTGTATTGGAGGGTAGGTCACAAATGATACGGCGCAAAAGGTAGGATTCTACGATTCTGCATATTTCGGCAACCTCATCCAAGGTTAAGAGGCTGCTTTCCTGTAGCCTCATTACTTCCATCAGAAACGGTCTTGTGACGCTGCTTTCAAAACGATTCAAGCGGAAAAGAGACGACTTCAGCTTCGCAGGAAAACTTGGATGGCCAAACAGGAGCTTGTTATACCACTTAGCATAGCCTAGGAGATCTTTCATAATGGATTCCATTTCACCGGGCATCTTTTCGGCATATGCCTTAAACTCGGTGTAGATATCCTTCATCCCGGTGATCTTCTTCTGTTTGACGCTCAGGTAGTCGCGAATAAATGGACTTACATCATACGAATTGTTCTGTTTATTATAGCCGGCGTTTTTCTCAATGGGGTTCCAGTAGCTGTCATAGAACCGCTCTTGTTCTTCGATGTCAAGTCCCATCAGAACAAAGTTGCGGATCTTATCGCCCTCATTTAACTCGAGACCGGTTGAGTTAAGACTTTCAAAAACCAGTTGAGGATCATCATCTGGTGGTGTGAGTGTGATGTCAATTATTTGGAGTTTCTCTACCGCCTTATAAAGCTGATCGATAGTAATGGCTTGTTTCTGAATCTCATTGTAGAAAAAGAGATAGTTCTGAGTGATATTTGATGAACGATCAAAATCGGCCGGATCACCCCAGAGGCGATCGTATGCGTCCTGGTCGCCCTTGATAGGCTTGAGCTTGACTTTGCGCTTGCGAGGATTGATCTCATCCACCAGGTACTTTTTTGTAATCTGTGCGTATAGATCGTCATCTTCGGGGATTACTTTTCCTTCCTTAATCAGGTTGGCCATAGCCAGAAGGAGCAGGGAAACGGTCGTAATTCGCTGTTGACCGTCAATCACAAGGTAGTCAGAACTGCTCCCCATAGGATCGCTAACAGAGACAATTCCTCCAAAGAAATGCCAACGTTTTCTATCACGAATGGTACGAACAAGATCCTGATACAGTTTCCTGCAGTGTTCCTCGCGCCAATCATAGTTTCGCTGATAGACAGGAATGATCAGTTTGTCCGCGTTTTTCAAATAATGAGTAAGAAGTTTTCCTTGGCCGTTCATGATTTACCCTCCAGCCCATCAGTGGCGTTCTTCTTTCCGGGTTTCTTATATTTCTCGGAGTAACCGATATACTTTCCGCTC
>OLGB01004793.1_pt1 | contig 11155 bp, 11 predicted proteins | sample 1605691 | NCBI WGS metagenome assembly OLGB01 (sample SAMEA3888925, study PRJEB22519) | human gut metagenome | biome: human gut; feature: human-associated habitat; material: faeces | place: Denmark | collected 2010
GTAGCTCACCGTCCCCACTCCTCCTTGTATCTGGCGATCTGCTCGGGGGTGTCGGTTTCGATGCCGACCTCCTGGCACTCGGAAATGATGCCGTCCAGAAAGACGCTCATTTCTTTCGTGGAATATTCGCTGGTGCCTTTGATCGCCCGGTAATGAATGAACTTCTTCCCCTCGACATAACCGACGCCGGTTTCGGCGTAGTGCCGCGCCACCAGCGCGGGTGGTACGCCCTCCCGCAGGGAGAACAACACCTTCTTCGTTGAGGGAGACTGGATATATAACCTCATGGGACGCATCAATTTCGACGACTACGAGTCGCTGAACTACTTCCAGCGCGTGCTTCAGACTGCCGGCGTTTTTGCCATGCTGGAGGAGCGCGGCTGTCACGACGGCGACACGGTATCCATCTACGGGTTTGAATTTGATTTCGTCAAGTAAGCCCCGCGCAACGCGCAGGGATCCCCAAACAACGCGACAATCAATCATGAAGGAGAAAGCGGCATGAATATCTGGCACGACATTGACCCGGCGGAAATCACCCCGGAGGACTTCACCGCCGTGGTGGAAATACCGAGAGGCAGCTCCTGCAAGTATGAGCTGGACAAAAAAACAGGACTTGTCCGTCTGGACAGAGTCCTGTACACCGCCACGCACTACCCCGCCAACTACGGCTTTATTCCGCGCACACTCGCCGATGACGGCGACCCGCTGGATGTGTTGGTGCTGTGCGCCGAGTCCCTCTACCCGCTGACGCTGGTGCGCGTCGCCCCCATCGGCGCCATGCGCATGATAGACAGCGGCAAGCTGGACGACAAGATCATTGCCGTCCCCTTCTCCGACCCCACCTATCTGGGCGTCAAGTCCATGGATGAGCTGCCCCCGCACGTTCTGGCAGAAATACGGCACTTCTTCACGGTCTACAAACAGCTGGAGAACAAGCAGACCGCAGTCCGCGAGATGTTCAGCCGCGAGGAAGCCGTTGAAATCATCCGCACCTGCATCCGGCAGTACAGCGAAGCATTCAGCAAAAAAACGGAGGCGCGCCAGTTATGAATCGGTTACTGACCATGTTCCGGAACGGGCTGAAGCCTGCTTTCCGGCGGGAGCGCGTCATCTGCCGCGTCCTGGCGGCGTGGTGCCTGTTTGCGGCGTTCGTCCTGATGACCGGAAGCAGTGAGGAAACGCTCTTCACATCGCTCTCCGCCTTTGGCGCGGACGTTTCGACCGCTCTCCTGCTGGGCGGTATCGCGCTGAATTTTGCCCTGCTCTCGGTAGTCGCCGCACTGCTGCCCGCGCTGGAAACAGACTCGTGGTTCCTTTTGCTTGGCGCAACGGTCTGCGTTGCCCGGTGGCTGACAGATTACAGTAAGAAAGGAAAGAATGAATTCCTGTTCCTGCTGGCGGTGCTGGTCGCCTACACCTTCTTTCTCGTTTACTTCCTCCGGGTAAACCATCTCCTGCTGGACAAATGGCAACCCGGCAAGCGCACCGTCACAACCTTCGCGGTGGTGTGCGGACTGATCGGCGGCGGCGTTATTGCGGGCATCACCTGCCTGCGCTATGCCACCTTCTCCTCGCCCAACTTTGATTTCGGTCTGTTCTGCCAGATGTTCCACTACATGAAGGTCAAGGGACTGCCGCTCATTACCTGTGAGCGCAATGTTCTCCTGTCGCACTTCGTGGTACACCTGTCGCCCATCTACTACCTGATTCTTCCCTTCTACGCTCTGTTCCCCTCGCCCATGACCCTGCAGATTGCGCAGGCTGTATTGGTTGCAAGCGGCGTGATTCCGGTACTGCTGCTCTGCCGCCATTACAGGCTGGGCGGCAAGGCAACCATGCTGGTCTGCCTCATCTACTCGCTCTTCCCCGCCTTGGCAGGCAGCTGTTTTTACGATCTGCACGAGAACTGCTTCCTCACGCCCATACTCCTGTGGCTGTTCTGGAGCTTTGAAAAACAGAAGACCATACCTCTGTATATCTGCGCGGTGCTGCTCCTCATGGTCAAGGAGGACGCCGCGGTTTATCTGTTGCTGTTTGCGCTGTACCTCATTCTGTCGCGGCGGTCGCGCCTGCATGGCGCCATTATGGCGGTCATGGCGGTTCTTTGGTTCGGCATCGCCATGCTGATCCTGACCAAAACAAGCGCGCACTGGTCGGAATACTACGCCGGTCTCGGCGTGGAAGCCAATCCATCCATCGCGGGACCCATGATCAACCGCTTCAACAATCTGATTCCGGACGGCAGCGAGGGTCTGCTGGGCGCCGTGCGCACGGCGCTGGTAAACCCCGGCTACCTGCTGACCCAGCTGTTCACCACATCGAAAAACGGATGGGAAAAGTTCATTTACGTCCTGCAGATGATTCTGCCGCTCGGCTTTATCCCGTTCTGCTCCCGTAAGCCCTCGCGCTGGCTGCTGCTGACCCCCTGGCTGATGAATCTGCTGACCATGTACCAGTATCAGTACGACATCGGGTTCCAGTATCACTACGGCATCTCGGCGTTCCTTGTCTATGCCATGATCCTGAACCTGCCGGAGCTGAGGACACCTACGCGGCGCGGGCTGCTGTCTTTCGGGGCGGTGGCGTGCTGCTGCATCTACCTTGTGACCGTCATCCCCAAGCTCGGTTCCGGTATCGACCGCTGGAACAGCGGCAAGGATACCTATCGGCAGATGGACGAGATTCTGGATACCCTGCCAGAGGACGCCTCGCTGTGCGTCTCGACCATGCTTCTGGCGCACGTGCATGACCGCGATGTGCTGTATGAGGTGGGGTACAACATCACAACCGTCACGAAGGACGGCGTAAAGCAGAAGGGGCTTATACACAACGACGCAGACTATGTTGTGCTGGATCAGCGCTACAATAACACCGACTACCTGAACGTGTACCTTGCAAACGGCTATGAAAAGGATCCGGACTACGCGCAGTATGAGAAGCTGATTCTTGTCCTGCGGCGGGTCGCGGCGTAACGCCGGCGGGCGTAAGCGCCTATACTGAAACCGAAACACAAGGAGGTTTTTGCCATGTCGCATTTTGAATCCGTCGGGACGTCCGCCCTTGCGGGCGATCTGATCCAGCGCATCGGGGACGGCTGGATGCTCATTTCGGTCGCCAACCGGGAAACCGGCATCCCCAATGCCATGACCGCCAGCTGGGGCACGGTGGGCGTGCTGTGGAACAAGCCGGTGCTGACCTGCTTTATCCGTCCGCAACGCTTTTCCTACCCGCTCGCCTGCCGCGAGGCGAGGATGTCCTTTGCATTCCTGCCGGAGCAGTACCGCGCGGCGTTGCAGTACTGCGGCGCACACAGCGGGCGGGACGGCGACAAATTTGCCGCCGCCGGACTGACGCCCGCCTTCACATCGGATGACGACCCGGTTCCCTCCCCCGCCGAGGCATCCCTGGTCGTGGTAGGGCGCAAGCTGTACGAGGACGACCTGCGGGAAGGTAATTTCCTTGATCCTGCCCTGTTCCGCAACTATTCCCACAAGGATTTCCACCGCTTCTTCATCTGCGAAATCGAGCAGGTGTTGGCGAAGCGGGAAGGGTGACAGTCACACAAGTGACAGTCACACGATGTGACAGTCATGCAAGTGACAGTCACGCAAAAAAGAAAGGAAGACACCATGCAAACCCGTACCGAACACGATTCCATGGGCGAGATACAGGTGCCCGCAGACCGCTACTGGGGTGCGCAAACACAGCGCAGTCTGGACAATTTCCGCATCGGTGAACGGATGCCTGCCGAGATTATTCACGCCTTCGGTCTGCTCAAGAAAGCCGCCGCGCTGGCAAACCGGGAGCTTTGCCCCGCCCGCATGACCGAGGAGAAGCTGACCGTCATCCGGCAGGCGTGCGACGAGGTCGCCGCCGGAGCGCTGGATGACCACTTCCCGCTGGTCGTATTCCAGACCGGGAGCGGCACGCAGACCAACATGAACGCCAACGAGGTCATCAGCGCACGCGCGAATGAGCTTGCGGGGCAGCGGCTCTGCCATCCCAACGATGACGTGAATATGTCACAGTCCTCCAATGACACCTTCCCCACTGCCATGCACATTGCGGCACGGCTGGCTGTCCTGCACAGCCTGCTCCCGGCGATGGATCGCATGATTGCCGAGCTGATTCGCCTGGAGGAGGATAACCGCGGCATCGTCAAGACCGGTCGCACGCATCTGCAGGATGCCACGCCCATCGCCTTCTCGCAGGAAATATCCGGCTGGCGCGGAATGCTGGAGACAGATCGGCGGCAGATTCTCTCTGCCGCCGAGGAGCTGGCGCATCTGGCACTGGGCGGGACTGCCGTCGGCACCGGACTGAACGCCCCGGCTGGATTTGACACCCGCACGGCAGAAATACTGTCCGGGCTGACCGGCGAACACTTTATTCCGGATCCCAACAAATTTCACGCGCTGACCTCCAAGGATGAGTTGGTCTTTGCGCATGGAGCGCTGAAAGCGCTGGCTGCCGACCTCATGAAAATCGCCAACGATGTGCGGTGGCTGGCAAGCGGTCCGCGTTGCGGGCTGGGTGAGATCCGCATCCCGGAGAACGAACCGGGGTCGTCCATCATGCCCGGCAAGGTCAATCCGACTCAGTGCGAGGCTGTCACCATGGTGGCGGTGCAGGTCATGGCAAACGATGTTGCTGTCGGACTGGCGGCATCGCAGGGCAATTTTCAGCTCAACGTGTTCATGCCGGTCTGCATCGATAACTTCCTGCGTTCCGTCCGCCTGCTGACGGCGGCGATCGACTCCTTCCGGATCCACTGCCTTGCGGGACTCACAGCCGACCGCGAAAGAATGGCACACAATCTGCACGCCTCGCTCATGACCGTGACGGCGCTGACCCCCTACATCGGCTACGAGAACGCAGCGCGTGTAGCCAAGCTCGCCCACCGGGACTCGGTCACCCTGCGTGACGCCTGCCTGTCACTGGGCTACATGACCGCTGCGGAATTTGACCGCGTGTTCCACCCGGAGCAAATGGTCTGAGCAGCCCCGCGCAGTTGTTCCATTGCCATGGTGAAAGTCTGAACAGCGTATTTCGGTGATTGAGTCGGTCACAAAGGGCGTTTCCGGACATCAAATCCGGATAAAGGGGCTGTATCCGGCAGCGCACGACATCATCAAAAATGATGGAGGTTACATACAATGGATGAAGCAATCAAGAAAAAAGCAATTGTACAAGCAATGTCGGAGATTGAATGCTATCCGATCATTCAGGAAGACACCGATGTTCAAGAATACACTAAAGTCCCTTTGGGACAAATTTCTGCTATGGGAGCAATATTTGCCTCTGTTGCACCGGCGCTTCAAAATGCTGTTCAAAACATGACAACATCTGGCGCGGGTGAAAAACTTTACAAAATGATTGTTCCGAATGGAATAAAGGGCACAGTTAATTCGGTTGGTAATATCACTAACACCAGCGGTACAATCATTGGGCGCGCAAGATTTGTCGAAGCAGGCGCATCCACCGCAGGAACCGTTGCCCAGATAGATCCCACGGTCTTGCTTATGGCTGTTGCTATCACAGCTGTAACTAAAAAGCTCGATCAAATAGAAGCAGCACAGAAGGATATTATCGAATTTTTACAGTTGAAGGAAAAGGCAAAGCTGAGGGGGAATATTGCCGTTTTACAAGAAATCCTATACGAATACAAATATAATTGGGATAACGATAAATATAAGAACAACAAGCATATTCAAGTTCAGGAAATCAAGCGGGATGCTGAACAGAGCATAATTCTCTGCCGTAGTCAAATTGAAAAGAATGTCCGCAAGAAAGGCTGGTTACACAGCGACCAAAACGTCAAAGCAAAATTCAAAAAGTTCAGGATGAGTTTAAGGATTATGAGCTTGCGATGTACATTTTCTCCTTCTCGTCATTCCTTGAGGTAATGTTGCTTGAAAATTTTGGCTCGGAGTATCTGAATACGGTTACAGATAAGATTCAGTCGTATGCCAGTAAGTACCATGACCTTCGTGAGGAGTGTTATCAGATGATAGAAGGTGATTCCAAAACCTCTATCGAAGCGTATACTTTGAAGGGATTTGCAAGTTTGAGCAATTTGCTGGGAAAGGGTATTGCAAAGATACCAAAAATCAGCGACACTCAAATGGATGAGAAATTTATTGAGTTAGGTGACAAGGTGCAGAACAAAAGCGAAAAACGTACCGAAAGCACTATGGAATTTTTTGCGCATGAACAATGTACCTGTGTGAATCCGTTCATTGATAATATAAACATGGTGAACAGAATCTACAACGAGCCCATCGAATTGCTTTTCGACAACGACAATATATATTTCAGTTTGCCAGAAAGGCGTGTTCATAGCAACTTCCGAAATAATCGCCACCCTTGACAATTGCAGCAAAGAATGGTACAATATGGCATATGGGGTAGGAAGATAAGAAAAATGGGCAAAATGCCGCATAATGAGGCGAGGGAGTTGCTGGTTGAGAGCTACGAAAAAACGCATAACGCCGAGGAGATCGCCGAGATATTTGGTGTGAACAAATATACCGTCTACCACTCAAGGAAGCGGCAGAAATGCTTCGTGCCGCAGGCATAGAACTGCGGTATCTGCCGTGGTACCGTCCCGGCATGAATCCGATCGAGATACTGTGATCGAAGGTAAAAGTGCTTTTGCGCCAATGGGAATGCCGGGTTTCCGGACTTTTGCCGAAAATGGTGTCCCCGGCGTTTTCCGGCGTCAGTCGGCAGGATTGTACAGGCTGGTTTGGCATAGATGGATATTGTCTGTGAATTTGAACGTTTCTATAGAATACACATGTGGAAGTGGAATGCAATTGAAGTGGGAGATATTGCAAGATGTATAAAAACGTTATAAAGAGACTTATTGACTTTATTCTGTCGAGCATTGCCATAATCGTTTTGGCACTGCCGATGCTGATTATCTCTATTGTGATAAAGATAGACGATCCAGGCCCGGTTCTATTTAAGCAGAAACGAGTCGGTAAGAAGAAAAACGGCGAGATTACATATTTTATGATCTGGAAGTTTCGCAGCATGAAGGTATCCACACCGCGCGATACCCCTACACATCTTCTTGATAATCCGGAACAGTATATTACCCGTGTCGGTCGCTTTATCCGCAAGACCAGTCTTGATGAACTTCCTCAGTTTTATCAAGTGTTCACATCGAAACTGTCTTTAGTTGGTCCCAGACCCGCTTTATGGTCGCAAGAGGATTTAGTGGCAGAGCGTGAGAAGTACGGAGCGAATGATATTAAACCCGGCATCACAGGATGGGCGCAGATCAATGGTAGAGACGAGCTTGAAATTGATGTGAAAGCAAAGTTTGACGGTGAGTATGCCGCTGCCTTGAACGCAGGAAAATTCAAAGGCTTTGCGATGGATGTGAAGTGCTTCTTCGGCACCATCGCAGCGGTGCTGCGGCACGACGGTGTTGTGGAGGGCGGCACCGGCACCCTGCATGAGAACAATAAAAAATCTTGATTTATCCCCGGAAAAGCGTATAATAAAACAGTACAAGACTTTAAAGGAGGATTCCTATGGAACGCACCTATATCAATGAGGTCCAGAAGGAAATCGGCAGTACGGTCAAGGTGCAGGGCTTTATCGAGAACCTGCGCAACAGCAAATACATGGCCTTCATCGTGCTGAAGGATATTACCGGCAAACTGCAGATCACGGTCGAAAAGGCCGATCACCCCGATCTGGTGGATACCATCGACAAGCTCACTCCGGACTCCGTCATCACCGTCACCGGCAAGGTGATGGAAAACGACTACGTCAAGATGGGCGGCATCGAGATGATCCCCGAGTCCATTGAGATCGAGAGCATTGCCGACCCGCTGCCCATCGTGCGCAAGGAAATCGCAGCCACCAAGAAGAAGAAGGCTGTGGAGCGCTCCAGCATCGACCAGCGCATCGACTACCGCTGGATCGACCTGCGCACCGACGAGAACCAGCTGATGTTCAAGGCACAGAGCTGCTTCGTCAACGCCATGCGTCAGTTCCTGCTCGAGCGCAGCTTCATCGAGATCCACACCCCGAAGCTCATCGCTGCCGCCAGCGAGAGCGGCTCTGAGGTGTTCAAGGTGGACTACTTCGACCGCAACGCCTATCTGGCCCAGAGCCCTCAGTTCTATAAGCAGATGGCCATGGCCGCCGGCTTCGAGCGCATCTTTGAGACTGGCCCCGTCTTCCGCGCGGAGAAGAGCTACACCAATAAGCACTCCACCGAGTTCTCCGGCTTCGACCTCGAGTTTAGCTACATCACCTCTTACAAGGACGTCATGAAGATGGAGGAAGAGCTTCTGACTGCCGGTCTGAAGGCCGTCAAGGAGCAGTACGGCGAGCAGATCAAGGAGCTGTTTGGTCTGGAAGTCGTCGTCCCCACCACGCCGTTCCCTGTGGTCAAGCTGGCCGACCTGTACAAGGCTCTGGAAGAGGAGTTCGGCTACACTGTCGATGAGAGCGAGAAGGGCGACCTGACCACCGAGGCCGAGCGCTTGAGCTACGACTGGGTCAAGAAGCACTACGGCCACGAGTTCCTGTTCATCACCGACTACTCCGCCGAGAAGCGTGCGTTCTATCACATGCGCGACGAGAATGGTGTGCCCCAGGGCTACGACCTGATCTGGCGCGGTGTCGAGATCACCACCGGTGCCCAGCGTGAGCACCGCTACGAGGTGCTGAAGAAGCAGGCAGAGGAAAAGGGCCTGGCCGAGGACGTCAAGTTCTATCTGGAGTTCTTCCAGTATGGCTGCCCGCCCCACGGCGGCTTCGGTCTGGGCATCGACCGCCTGACCATGCTGCTGTGCGGCCTGAGCATCAAGGACGCAGAGTTCCTGTTCCGCGGCCCCAACCGTCTGACCCCGTGATTTATCCCATCTGAAGCTGCAAGCCGGAACGATCTGCGGATCGTTCCGGCTTTTTTGGACCCGAAAAAGGAGGAAAACGATGAAGCGTCTGATCGCAGACATCCACATGCACACCCTTGCCAGCGGCCATGCCTATGGCACCATCCGGGAGATGGCAGCGGCCGCAAAGGAACAACAGCTGCAGCTCATCGGCATCAGTGAGCATGCCCCGGGCATCCCCGGAACGGTGGACCCGTTCTATTACGGGAACCTGCGCGTGATCCCCCGCGTGATCGACGGTGTGGAGATCCTGCACGGGTGCGAGATCAATGTGCTCAACGGCGGCAGGCTCTCGCTGGAACAGAAGTATATCGACCGATTGGACTATGCCATTGTGGGCATCCATGGGCTGTGCTACCAGAACGAAGGCACTGACGGCAACACCACGAACCTCATCGAGTGCATGAAAAACCCGAAGGTGAAGCTGGTGTCCCACCCGGACGACGACCACACCCCGCTGGATTACCCCCGGCTGGTGCAGGCTGCCCTTCAGTACCATGTGGCGCTGGAGGTCAACAACAGCTCTCTGGTCAAAAAGGACCAGCGACTCAACTGCTACCAGAACTACCGCACCATGCTGGCTCTGTGCCAGCAATACCGGGTGCCTATTGTTGTGGACTCGGACGCGCACGACCCCAGCTGGGTGGGCCGGCAGGACCTGGCCTGTGCGCTGCTGGAGAGCGTGGGCTTTGACGAAGAGCTGGTCCTGAACGCGGACCTTGCCCGCCTGAAAAGCTTCCTCGGCGTGGAATAAGAACGCCGCCCCTTTCATACGATACAACGAGCGGACCGGCACAACGTCCGGTGCACGGCGCAAACGGGAAGGGGAGAGCAGGTTTGGACAAACAGGAGCAACAGGGCATCTGCCGCGAGATCGGCGCACGCACCGGCGGAGACATCTACATCGGGGTGGTGGGTCCGGTGCGTAGCGGCAAGTCCACCTTTATCAAGCGCTTTATGGAGCAGCTGGTGCTGCCCGCCATGAGCACCGAGGCGGTCCGTCTGCGGGCACGGGATGAGCTGCCGCAGTCGGCGGCAGGGCGCACCATCATGACCACGGAACCAAAGTTCATTCCGGAAACGGCGGTGCCGCTGCAATTAGAAGGCGGTGGTGTCTGTCGGGTACGGCTCATCGACTGTGTGGGCTATATGGTGGAGGGGGCCATGGGCCACGAGGAAAACGAAAAGCCCCGCATGGTCAAAAGTCCGTGGTTCGACGAGGAAGTACCCTTTGACCTTGCCGCTGAGACCGGCACCCGCCGGGTGATCCGGGAGCACTCCACCATCGGCATCGTCATCACCACCGACGGCACCGTCAGCGACATCCCGCGTGCGGGGTACGCCAAAACCGAAAAGCGGGTCATTGAAGAGCTGGATGCACTGGGCAAACCCTACGTCATCCTGCTCAACAGCACCCGCCCGGACGCCCCGGAAACAAAGCAGCTGGCCGAGGGCATGGCACGGGACTACCACCATGCCGTTTTGCCGGTGAGCTGCGTGGATTTGGACGCCGCCGCGCTGGGGGATATTTTGCGGCAGGTGCTGTACGAATTCCCGGTGCGGGAGCTGGATCTGGCCCTGCCCCGGTGGGTCAACCGGCTGGAGAACGGCCACTGGCTGCAGGCACAGGTGTACACCGCTGCGATGCAGCTGGCAGAGAACATCGCCCGCATGAAGGACGTCCCGTCCGGCACAGATGGGCCGCTGCTGGACTGCGATGCCGTGCAGCGCTCCGCCGTGAGCGGCATGGATCTGGCACAGGGCAGTGTGCGGGTGGTTGTGGAGCTGAAGCCGGAGATCTTCTATCAGGTGCTCAGCGAACAGACCGGGCTGGAGATCGGCGACGAAGCGGGCCTGATGCCCTGCATTCTGGAACTGGCCCATGCCAAACGGGAGTACGAAAAGGTGCGCAGTGCGCTGGAACAGGTGGAAGCCACCGGCTACGGCATCGTGATGCCCTCCATCGGGGAGCTGCAGCTGGAGCAGCCGGAGATCGTGCAGCAGGGCGGGCGCTACGGCGTCCGGCTGGAAGCCTGTGCGCCGTCCATCCACATGATGAAGGCAACCATCCACACCGAGATCAGCCCCATTGTGGGCACCGAGAAGCAGAGCGAAGATCTGGTGCGCAGCCTGCTGGCAGATTTTGCGGATGACCCGGTCAAGCTGTGGCAGTCCAACATCTTTGGCAAAAGCCTGCATGAGTTGGTGAACGACGGGCTGCAGAACAAGCTGCT
>OLGB01004794.1_pt1 | contig 11155 bp, 9 predicted proteins | sample 1605691 | NCBI WGS metagenome assembly OLGB01 (sample SAMEA3888925, study PRJEB22519) | human gut metagenome | biome: human gut; feature: human-associated habitat; material: faeces | place: Denmark | collected 2010
TGTTTCTTATTTTATTTATTTTGTATTCGATTATTGTTATGACTCTTATTAATAAAGTAAATATTGTTGATGATGGGGAGAGAATAAGTTCCGGTAATTCTTTAATGAGTTCTTCAAATGTTAGAAATATTCTTCTGATTGGCACTGATTCCAGAGGAGAGGACAGGGGACGTTCAGATTCAATGATTCTTCTTTCCATTAACAGTAAAACTAACAAAATAAACATGGTTTCGTTAATGAGGGATACATATGTTCAGGTTCCTGGATATGGCGGTTGCAAGCTTAATGCTGCTTATTCCTACGGCGGTCCTGAGCTTTTGATGGATACAATAGAAGATAATTTTTATATTGAAATTGACGATTATGTAACGGTAAACTTTATATCGTTTGCTAATATTGTGGATGCAGTAGGCGGTGTTGAAATTGAAGTGAATGACAGCGAGGCAGATGCTATAAATGCTTTGCTGGACAGTAAAGAGGGCGTTTCTATGTTTGGACAGCCGGATGAAAATGATTATCTTAACGGCGGCGGAACCTATAAATTGAATGGTAAACAGGCTCTGTGTTATTCAAGACTTAGAAAAGTCGGAAATGCTGATTTTGAAAGAACAGAACGGCAAAGAAAAGTATTAAGCGGTATTTTAAAAAATGCTGCGACTCTGAATCCGCTGAAATTAAGTTCTTTTGCCGGAGAAGCTCTTCCTTCTATGACAACTAATATGAGTAAAGGAAGCATGTACTTACTTTCTCTTAGATTACCGCTTTTATTAGTTGGTTATGATATAGAGCAGATCAGAATACCGGCGGAGGATACTTATTGGGGATCAGATATTGACGGTCAATCGGTCCTTGAAATAGATTATGACGCTAATATTGATATAATAAAAAAAGAATTATATAAAGCCCAAAAATACGATATCGTTTCTTTTGATATTTTTGATACTTTAATTGAACGTAATGTAGAAAAACCAACGGATATTTTTTTTCAGGTAGGAGTTGGCTGTTTTTCTAATTATGAAATGGCAATGGATTTTCAAAAGCGTAGAATTATAGCTGAGCATATTGCTAGAAATATATCAAAAACAGGAGAAGTGAATTTAGATGATATATATAACGCTTTGGAAGGTTACGACTTTGAAACTTGTAAAAAATTGAAAAATGAAGAAATCCACACGGAAATAAACTCGTGCTATCCGCGTAGTCAAATTGTGGAGTTATTTAATGAACTGAAAAATATGGGAGTTCCATTAGTGTTGATTTCTGATATGTATTTACCCAAAAACTGTTTGATAAAAATATTAACTAAATGTGGAATAGATGGATACAAGGCATTATTTGTTTCTAATGAATATGGATGTGATAAAATAAGTGGTGACTTGTTTAAGATTGTACACAAAGAATGGAGAATAAAGGATGTTGCACATTTACATTATGGTGATAGTATAAAGGCTGACATATTAGGAGCAAGAAAAGCTAAAGTCACACCATGTCTTGTTCTTAAAAGGAATTGGTTCAAACTTTTTATTAATAAATTATATGAAAGTATTGGAAGTAAATGTAGATGATATTGGTATGGGAGGTGTTTATGCTTTGGTAAAAAACTTGATACTCAATAAAGGAGAAAAGCTTCGAATAGATATAGCGGCTATAGAGCCTTTTGAAAATCCTGATAATATTGAATATTTAAAAAACTTGGGGTGTGTTGTCTACTATATTGGATATAAGAAAAATAAGATATTAAAGCAATTGTATTGTATTAATAATTTATACAATTTGCTTAAAGAACATCAGTATGATTGTGTACACATTCATGCTGATGTAGCAAATAAATTATTGGTGCCAGGAATAGCTTGTAATATAGCAAGAGTGAAAAAAATAATTTTGCATTCTCATGCTTCAAGTGTAGATGGGAAAAAACGCTGGATGAAATACATTTATCATTGGATATGTCGAAATCTGTTAAAATATACAGCAACAGATTTTGTTTCTTGTTCCGATTTAGCATCTCAATGGATGTTTCCTAATATTGATGCACATAGAGTAAAAAAGATAAATAATGGTGTAAGGTTGAATCAATTTAGATTTAATACTGTGATACGTCAAGAGGTTCGAAATAGACTAGGTATTAGAGATTGTTTTGTAATAGGACATGTTGGACGTTTTGCATATCAGAAAAATCATGAATATTTGATTGATGTATTTGCAAAAGTTAAGAAAATTGTGCCATCAGCCATTCTTTTGTTAGTAGGTGAAGGAGATTTACGGAATGTAGTAGAGCAAAAAGTAATATCATTAGGTTTAATAAATGATGTGATTTTTTATGGGATCAGTTATAATGTATCTGAGCTGTTTCAAGCTATGGATGTGTTCTTGTTACCTTCACATTTTGAAGGATTACCTATTGTTGGAGTAGAGGCACAAGCAGCTGGATTGCCTGTTCTTTTTTCTTCGGCAATAACAAAAGAAGCAAAACTAATAAATGAAGTTTATTATTTGCCTGTTGATGAAAGAAGTAAAGATATGTGGGTGAAACAGATAGTAGAATTACAGAGACATAGACGGTATGATACATATAGTGAATTGGAACGATGTGGATTTGATATCCATCAAACAGTAGAGGAATTAATGAATTTATATAAAATATAGCTTGTATCGTAAAAATAAAATATTAGAGAAATATATCTGTTTAAATATTAATACCTATGGATATCAAAATTTTAGTGGCCACGCACAAGGACTACTTCATGCCTCATGATGACGGATTGTATCTGCCGATAAAGGTGGGCAATGCTCTGTCTCGTTTAGAAGGACGTTTTCAGGGAGATGACACGGGTGAGAACATTTCAGAAAAAAATCCGTATTATTGCGAATTGATAGCCTTATATTGGGGATGGAAAAATTTGAATTCAGACTATATTGGACTAGTTCACTATCGAAGGCACTTTTGCTTAAAACGCATCGGGAACAATTGGGAAAGTGTACTAACAAGGAAGCAAGCGGAATATCTATGTCAAAATTATGATATAATTCTCCCGGTGAAACGTCGTTATTGGATAGAAACGCTAGCTTCTCACTATTGTCATACTCATGATATCCGTCATTTGGAACTTACTCGAGAAATTATAGCAACAGATTATCCTCAATATTTATTAACTTATGATAAGGTATTGAAGCGACGGAGTGCACATATGTTTAATATGTTTGTGATGAAAAAAGAATGGGTAGATAAGTATTGTACATGGTTATTTGACATTTTGTCTCAATTGGAAAAACGGATAGATTTGAGAGGAATGGATTCGTTTCAAGCTAGATTATTTGGACGGGTAAGTGAATTATTATTAGATGTTTGGATAGAAGCCAATCAATTGAAATATAAAGAAATTAAGTATGTCCCTATAGGTCCTTATCATTTTTGGAAGAAAGTTGGAGCATTCTTGAATGCCAAGCTGTATGGAAAACAATACAATGCAAGTGTGTAAATGGAGTTTACCAATAAAGAGGTGGGGAGTATTGCTATTCCTTTTGGGAAATATGTTGGTGACATATGGTCAATACATGTATGGTACGACTGGTTTGCTTCAGATGCCTAGTGCTGACATGCAACGTGATAAGACTTTTATGATAGGGGGAAGTGTTTTGGCACCTCAAATCATACCTTCTAAAGAATGGTGGGGAAATTATTATACGTTTAACTATTACATAAATATAACTGTTTTTCCTTGGTTGGAAATAGGGTATGATTGTGTACTGGTGAAAGCTAAACCTGGAATTTATCATTGGGTACCTTCCACTTATGGAAAATTCGTTAACCAGGATCGTTCCTTTCATGGGCGGTTGAGGGTTTGGAAAGAAAGCTGGTGGAAGGACTGGACCCCACAGGTAGTGTTCGGGTTGAATGACCCGGGATCCGGATCATGGGAGGGCGGTGCGTCTAGTTTTGATCAGAGAACAAACGGTTTCTTCTGTCGGTATTATGTAGCAGCGACAAAGCATATCAATTTTCAGCAGTATGGGCAATTGGGAGTTCATGTGGCATATGCTTGGAAAATGAAGCGGATTGATGAATTGAAAGGTAGGCAGCGGAATGTTAAAGGTTTATGTGTGGGTATGAATTATCGATTTGATTTGCCGTATAATGGAACATGGACTAGAAGTGCTCTTAATGGCTTGAACCTAATGGCTGAGTATGATAGTGAGAGTGTTAATGTCGGATTTCACTATTCCTTTTGGAAAGACTATATCAATGCTATAGTAGAACTGAATCGCTGTAAATACTTTTCTGGTGGTTTGGTCTTTAAACTTCATTTAAGATAATAAAAAACGCTTATTAGTAGGACTTTCCAAATAGTACTCGTTTCTTTCTGGTTAAAAAACATAATATCATCTTCAAAAGTGGTTTAATAACGGTAAACTTTTGAAACCAATATTTGATGAAATTAAGTCTTGTCACAGAATCATCCATGAACATGTCATATTGCATTGTATCTAATGCCGTTCTGTCAAAAATGCATATCTATGGCTATGAATCAGAAGAATCAAGAGATTACTTTCTGATTGGAGAAAGATAAGGAAGTGTCTGGACTGTTTGGATCCGAATCTGTTGGAAACAGCGTTGTCTAAAGAATATTCTAGCTTGGAAGAATTCTATAAGTCACTTCATGAAAAGTTGTAAGAACAGTTAAGCCGTGATAAAAGTAAGATTTTGAACTATCGGAAAGAATTAGAGAAAGAGCGTTTCAGACGTATGGAATTATTTTTAGAAAAGAAATGTTTAAAGAACTTTTTCTAACATTTTAAATATTTGTAAATCAGCGATTCTTATCTTATTTTTTGTGACATAAGACAAAAGGGTTACACAGAACTGAAGTGCAGGCAATTGGAAAGCTTTCTCCTTCAAAAGAGCAATAAATGTTTTTCCTTGAAGCGTACTGTAACGGTACTTACAGCGTTGTTCATTCAGGAAAAATGACTTTCTTTGTTGTTGTTATTAAAGAGAATGGGGCGGAGAAATAGAAAGAGAACAAGCAAAAGGTTAAGGCAGAACACCACTTGTCCGCCTTAGTCCCATCTAATTAGGAGAAACAATGGTCATGAGCCTAATTGAAAATACGTATATAGACAAGCTTTGTTTAGTGAGTAATACAATTGGGTAACAAGAGTGCAATTTGAATGGCATAAATTGGTTATATTTGTGAAACGGTGAAAGACTATGCGAAGCGCATTAGGGAAGCAATGAATGGTAACTATAATAAATAAAAATATGGCACATTATGATTATCTTATAGTTGGTTCTGGACTTTATGGAGCTACATTTGCCTATCGCGCAAAGCGGATGGGTAAAAAATGTCTTGTGATAGACAAACGTTCCCATTTAGGAGGCAATGTGTATTGTGAGCAGATTGCAGGAATAAACGTGCATAAATATGGAGCACATATTTTCCATACCTCAAACAGGATGGTGTGGAATTTTGTGAACTCGATAGTAGAATTCAATCGCTATACAAATTCGCCTATAGCAAACTACAAGGGAGAACTATATAATTTGCCATTCAATATGAATACATTTAACTCTCTATGGGGAGTAAAGACTCCTGCTGAAGCTCAAGTGAAGATTGACGAGCAGAGAGCTGAGGCTGTGGCTACTTTGGGGGGGCGTGATCCGCAGAACCTTGAAGAGCAGGCTCTGTGTTTGGTGGGGAAGGATATGTTCCAGAAGTTTATTAAGGAGTATACGGAAAAACAATGGGGGCGCAGATGTAATGAACTGCCCGCATTTATCATTAAGCGTCTGCCATTCCGTTTTATGTATGACAATAATTATTTCAACGACCCCTATCAAGGTATTCCTATCGGAGGATACAATTGCCTCATCAATGCTTTATTGAAAGGCATTGACGTCCGTATAGGAGTAGATTATATAGAACATCGTCAGGAATTAGATGCCTTAGCCGAAAAAGTGCTTTACACTGGCTGCATAGATGAGTATTTTAATTACGCCTGTGGCCCCTTAGAATATCGTAGCCTGCGTTTTGAGCATAAACATCTAAAAGATATCGAAGATTTCCAAGGAAATGCAGTTGTCAATTATACAGCACGCGAAATACCCTACACCCGTATCATTGAGCACAAGCATTTCGAGTTTGGCAAGCAACCCTCCACAATCATCACCTATGAATATCCCGATGATTTTGAAAAAGGGAAAGAGCCCTATTATCCCGTAAACGACGAAGACAATACTAAAATATTCAAAAAGTATCAGGCACTTGCACAAAAAGAGAAAAACGTATTGTTTGGAGGAAGGCTGGCTCAATATACATACGCCGATATGGATGATACAGTGGCAGCGGCACTAAAACTATGGAAAGATTCAAGAATCATATCCGCACAATAAACAATTACCTTGGAATCTTCTGCAATAGCAGATTATTGTTCCAATGCTTCTTTATCTATATACCTCCAGCGCTGCGACCACCACAAGCCACCCATAAGGCAAAACCTCCGCATACAGCTCCGCCAAAAAGTATTCCTTATGCGTTTCAAACAGATGGTTTGAATATCCGGATGTTCAATACCGCCAATAATATAGTTCAAAAGCGGATAATCCGAATGGATGATACAAAGTTTACTCATTACCTATAATAATATTCGATACCTCTTAAATTCTTCCTCCTTTCAGCCTTACTTCAGAATTTATATTATATAATCGGTCCGTAAGTGTTTTACGCCCATGCGTTTAGAAAGGAGTTCTGCTAATCTTTACAAATCTTCTTAAAGAACTCCGGTATGGTAGTATCCACATAAATAAATCCATCCTTGCAGAGTTTGTCAAAAGTCGGGCTTCCTATGACGCGTTCATATTCCATTTCCAGCTTGCCTTCTTTATACAGCTGGTAAAAGTAACGCCAGTGGCGACCACCATGCTTGCTGCTATGCTGCTCCAACTGCTTACCGCCATTTATCATCTTCTCCATAAAGTGCTGCTTGCCACGTATATTGTAATGGTAGACGCGTATCTTCCCAAACTCCGACCGTTTAGGAAACATAGTCACCTTATGATTTCCCATAGAAATCTGAAGGTAACAAGTGGCACGATGAATAACTTTCTTATTCTGACGTTCGAACAAAGAATAAAGAGACAAATCATATAACTCCGGCTCGGAAACTGCCTTCACCATTTTATCCCATTGCCAGAAGGGCTTGCCTTCTTCCGGATAAACGCTTCTCATCTCACAATTCAGCACATTGACATGAGTGGCGGATAATTCCGTCTTAAGATTACCGGAAGGCGAATACCACAATTCGTCTGCATCGGCATTAATCACCCAGTCAGCTTTATAAACAGTTTTGGCTTTCCAAATCATACGGTCCACCCATTCTTTCTGCTCATAGTTAGTGGCTGTTTCTTCGATGACTTCTTTCACCCAGCCTTTTTCCTTGTATTTCCGGATAATCTCCGAAGTGCGATCCGTAGAATTATTGTCGGTAATGATAAACCCATCTACCCCCATCGCTTTATGGAACAATAGATTATCCTCCAACACATCCTCCTCATTCTTCACCAGCAGCGTCATTATCAGCCGTGGAGAAGGGGTTAGCCGAAAAGCCTTAAAACTTTCGGCGAGGGCAAAACCTACCTTTTTCAATAAATACAAACTCATCGTTTACAGGCATTAATTGATTGCTACGGTTAACCAACCGGCAGGGTAAATATTCGGAGTCTCACAATGACGGAACCAACGGTTCGGAGCAATGACAATCTTATCCTCACGAGGATTCAGCCAGGCTCCCCACCAACTGAATGTGCTGTTGCAAATAATATGGTGGCGGCAACAACTCATCAGCATCATATCCTGCCAGCTGTCCTCACCCTTATTCCAGTCAACATAAACAACATTCTCCAGCGGAAGGTTCTCCCTAACCCAGGGTATGTCGTCCGAGAACACATAATAAGAAGGATGATTCATCCGCTGATTCATCTCGGCTATAGCATTCTGATAATAAGGCAACTGGCATATACTTCCTGTGGTTTCCCAATGTTTCGGCAGCAGATAGTCGCCCCGACGGATATGTAAAGACACGGCATTCGCATCCGACCCGATCTGTTCCAGCAGCCGGAGGCTCCGCTCGTTAGCATTCCGTTTATCAAAAGTAAAAGCTTCCCGCACATCATCCTTTATATCCGCAAAAAACCGTTCGGACTGATAAAAGCCTTTAAAATAGAGTAAAGGCCAAAAATATTTCTTTTCAAAAGCCCGCAGACTATCGGGAGCTTGCTTACGCTCATATATCTTCTTGAAAAAAAGGAATTCAATCACCTTCTTCAAAGGCTGGTTAATACAGAACTCCGTATGCGGAAGATTGAACACACGATGCATCTCATAACCATAGTGCACCTTATAATGAACCATATCCGAAAGGTCTATGCGCACTTTTGGAAAACGCTTCTTCATCCGCAGATAAAAAGCATAGATAAACATTTGATTTCCTAAACCACCTGTTACTTTAATAAGTCTCATCGTCCAATCGTTTTTTTTACATATCCTACTTCATTATCCCAAGCTTTTCGTGTATACCGTCACGATACGCTTTCCATAATTTGGAGACATCGCTCCAGCGCCAGGCATCCGCAAAGGGAGAGGTAATCAAAGCTACAAGAATATATCCCATCACCCCATTAAAGCCACGGAGGTATCTGACCGCCACATTACGCCCATAATGGTGATTAAGATAAGTAGAATTGCGTATTTGATAAAAACGTTTCCATTTTTTCTTTCTGCCACGCTCGCTCCAGCTGTCATTTGAAAAGAATTTCTCTTTATCCATCAGAGCTGTAGGGACATATACAATCTTAAACCCGGCTTGCACAGTACGAAAACAATAATCTGTATCATCGCAGAATATAAAGAGTTCTTTGTTGGGAAGTCCAACCTTTTCAACCACCGCGCGCCGTATAAGTGGTCCTTCAAATGCAGTTCCCTTAATTTCGGTAGGACCGGTCACCACTTGCTTCGCCAGTTTCTTGCTATACATTGAGGCGAACGGATTTGTCAGGTTATATTCTTGGAAATCATGAGTAAAAAGCTTGCCGTCCTGAAGCCTGCGGGGAGCAAGAATACCAATATCCGAACGGCCGGCTTCAGCCAACAGTCCCTCCAGACAGTCTGCCCGCGGAAAGACATCATCATCCATACACCATATCCAGTCTGCGCCGGCCCGGCAGGCATATTCCATACCTGTATAGAATCCTCCCGCACCTCCTACATTCGACTGATGAATAACGATAAGCCCTGTTTGCCCCTTCAACCATTCAGCTGTTCCATCCGTACTTCCATTATTTACTACTACAATAGAAGATATCGGCTTATTTTGTTGCAAACAACGTATATTCCTTTTCAGCAAGTCCAAGCGGTTATATGTCACCACTACGGCTATAATGTTCATGGCAGACTCCTTTCTTAATAAAGATCATCTATTTTTCCGGTTTGCTTACTCCGATAAGCAGCCATCAATTCACAACACTTCTCAACATCAAAACCACGTATCTTGGCATACTCTTCGGCCATATACCGGTGCATTTGAGGGGAAGCCGGCAAACGCTCAAAGTTCTTGCAACCGGCTTTCATGCTTACATGACCGATATGCATCCGGTTCAAATCTACAATTTCTATCTTGATTGTGCCATCGGCCTGCTTCTGAAAAAGAATATTCCCGCGACCGTAGTCCTTATGCGCATAGCCATTTTCATGCAGAATAGCAGTAGTCCGTCCGATAGCCCGCAAAACCTCTTCAGAATAATCAATTTGCCGTTCGAATAAATCAGAATAAATATAAGGACATGTGGACAAACAGCTGACATAATAACTTCTATTAAACGAAAGTCCGGAACGTTCATCCATCCAAGCCACCGGCTGTGGAGTTCCGACCCCCATTTCAAGAAAGCGCTTCGCATACAAATAGGAGCGTTTTGCCTTTGAGGCACGAAAAATCCCATAGATAAAACGATTTATCAGATTGGGCTGGTGGAACGATTTCACCACATAAGTCCGCCCTCCACATTCCATCTTTCTCAGTTCATTGCGCCCTTTATGAATCACCACGCCTTCACCTCTAAGGAAACGCGCTGACAACGATTTGATGAAACACTCCAAATCCTTATAATCCGGATGGACAGCCAATACACATGGATGAAAAAAACGATATATAGCGGCCATCAGCCCCTGCTCTTTTATCATAATAAATCTATCTAAGTCTTTATAGACAATGTCATCTCACAGCATTAGAGACAACGGAATTCGCAACAAATATAAGTAATATTTAAAATACATCCAAACTTTTACAAAAAGCGGAACAATGCTCAAATCTTATCCAGCCCCTTTGTATATTTCAACCAATAATACTTCAACGGATTCTTATATTTCAATTGTTTCCACGGACGACTGCCATGTGGACGGTGCCACACAGGAAGTGTAGTAAACAGATAATTCTGGAATCCCTCTTTCAACGACTGATGAGAAATGGTCACATCATGCCAGTTCTTTTCAGGGTCTAACTGATGGAAATCAAAGGAACGGAGAAACTTCAACGTCAGGAGCGAGCAACAGAAGCTACAATGCTTTTTCTCAGGAAACACCTGGTTTTCGCGTCCTTTTGCAAACAAATAGGGATAGTTTATCTCCCCCTTCTCATCTACGGTGACAGCAGCGGCAATGCCGCAATCTCCCCTTTCCAAAGCGCCATCGAACAACGCCTGCAAAGTATTGTTCTTCACTACGACATCAGACTCCACTATAATCAGTCCGGCCTCTTCCGCAACAGCCCGCTCTTGCGCCATTTGCAGAACCTGCAAATAATTAGGCGAAGGATGATTTGTGATATCCGCAAGATTCACCAGTTCAAAGCCCAGTCTTGCGGAAGCTTCCTGCAATCTGGCCGTATTCTCCTCCGTACTGAAATCATTATAAATGGTATAGGTAAAAGGAGTTTTAAAGTCAGATGCCATAATAGCATCTACCGTCTGTAAAGTCAATTCTATGGAGTCCTTTACAGGCGTAATGATATGGATACACTTCATTCCTTATAACTGTTTTTTCTTTATTCTACAAACCGTGATATTTGTACAAGTTGACAAAGTTATGTATTATTTGGCACACAGCCA
>OLGB01004804.1_pt1 | contig 11129 bp, 10 predicted proteins | sample 1605691 | NCBI WGS metagenome assembly OLGB01 (sample SAMEA3888925, study PRJEB22519) | human gut metagenome | biome: human gut; feature: human-associated habitat; material: faeces | place: Denmark | collected 2010
CGGCGGATCTCCGCCCGTTCCAGAGGGTCGGCATTTCCCAGTCCGTGGTCATTGTCGGTAAAGTATAGGACATCGGTTCCTATACTCTCCAGACACTCCCGACAGAGATCTTCCGCCGACTCGATCCGCCGGCCGGTATCCACATAGAGGGGATCCAGCCCAATGGCCAGCCAAACATAGCCGACTTTATCTGACCATAACAACTCATAGTCCGGGCACTGTCGAAGATGTTCCGCAAATACCTTGCTGACTTTGTCAAGTTCCTTCTTTTCAGTTTCTGTGTAGATCACGACATTTTCCTCCTTAATCTATATGCATCCTCTTTATGAAGAAGCGATAGCAGAGCAGATGTGGACTTCTATTGTGCTGTATGATACTATGAAACGGAAAGCAAATTGCTGAAACTCTATAGTTGTCATAGAAGGAGACTACCATGCAGAAGAGGATCCTGATTCACGGCTCCGGTCACAAAGCTGCCAGTTGGAAAGAGACAATCTCGTATCTGAATCACCGGGAGGATATTTTGTGTCCGGAACTTGCCAATCTATTGAATGGACGAGAGGCCAGCTATTCCAATCTTCGTACCGCTTTTGCGGAATACTGCACCCATGCCGGTGAGTCGATTCATCTGTGTGGCCTCTCCTTGGGGGGGATTTTGGCCCTGGACTATGCACTGGAACACCCAGAACAGGTTGAGACATTGGTGTTGATCGGTACGCCCTACAAGGTTCCCAAGGCAGCCTTTGCGTTGCAGAATCTTGTATTCCGGTTCCTTCCAAAGTCAATGTTTACATCCATGGCTTTTGATAAGAAGGACACCTTTGCGCTTGGAAACACGATGAAGGATCTGGATTTCAGTGGTAGGTTAGGTGAGATCCAATGTCCCACCCTGATCCTCTGTGGTGAGAAAGACAGTGCGAACCTGAAATCAGCCCACTTTCTGGCTCAACACATCCAGGGGGCGAACCTGCAGGTTCTGGAAGGAATTGGTCATGTGGTGAATGAGGAAGCGCCAAAGGTATTAGCCCGGCAGTTAAATGAGTTCTATGTGCACTATAACTGACGGCCGAATTGTGAACAAAGGAGATCATAGTCTATGCCGTACATTCAGTATCAGGGAAAGTGTATCCTTTTATGAAGAGCACAGGCAAGAAATCTCCACATAACAAGCATTACCAAAGAGGGCGTACCGCAATCCTTGCGGTACGCCCCTTTACAATTTACTGAGTGCCAGACATCACATTGCCGCTAAATCATCAAGCAGATGAAGAGGATGAAGCAGCCGTCCTTCACATCCGCGTCCAAAGTTCCATGATACCGCTCCGCGATCTCCCGCATACCGGGAATACCAAATCCATGGGAGAATTTGTCCGCCTTGGTGGTGGACAGGTCGGGGTTAACTTCTCCGCCCACAGGGTTCTCCAGGCGCAGCATGAGCAGGCCCTTATCCACCCTACATCGGAGGGTAATCTTCTTTACCGCTGCATTTTGTACGCCCTCGATGGCGTTATCCAAGGCATTTCCCAACAGGGCAACCAAATCGGTATCTGCTACCGGCAGATCTTTAGGGAGAGACACAGCAAAGTCTGCCGTGATCCCCGCTTGTTCCATGGCCTCAGCCTTGGCGGAGAGTACCACATTGGCAGACTCATTTTCACAAAAGCGTCTGACTCCCTGCAGGGCCTGGGAACCAGCCATTTGCTCCAGGTAGCCAACGGCTCCTTGTGTATCTCCTCTCTCCAAGAGGCCCTGAACGACCGTCAGGTGGTTTCTCATGTCATGACGGAGCTGCCGCACCTGGCGCTCCTGCTGCTGCAGGCCCTGGTAGTAGACCTCTCGCAGCCCTGCCAGTTGACTGGCTCGCTCCAACCGCTCATGATCTGCCAGAATCAGAATGGCAACCAACAGCACAAGGGAGGTCACCAGCACGAAGGGCAGAACCAAAAGCCCCTGATTCAGTGCCAGTGTGTTGACGGCGGCGGACTCATATTTTTGAAAGGTCAGCAGCACCACAGCGATGAGAGCACATAGGGGCATGGACGCAAGCCCCAGCACCACCTGCCACAGCCGCCGGGTGAGATGGACTTGCTCCGCCGGGAACCGCCGACGCAAAAGCAGCCAAAAAGCGCCGAAGATTGCTGTTCGCAGAAGCCTTACCAGCAGGTCGTAAAGGCGGTCGGTATCCACGGCTTGTACATAGGTGTCCACCAGGGCACAGACGGACATTTCCAGGCAGAAGAAAACGACGCAGACCGTCAGCCGTCCCACCCAGTCTCCCCTTGTGCAGAGAAAGAACAACAGAAAGTAGATTGGCAGCGTGTAGAGAAGGTTGGGATCTCCGATCCAGATTACCATACCGCTGCTGAAAGCAAGAGTCAGCAGGAATACGGCTTTCCACAGGCCGCCTTTCCGAAACATAACGAAAGGCCGGCACAGACGGTATAGGAAGAAGCCGTTGGCCAGAATGTCAATCCACCAGAGTCCATAGAACCAGATATTCCAAAGCACTGTTCCCAACGATCAGCCCTCCAGTTCCGCTTGCGCCAAGGCCAGCAGGGCGGATCGCTGACAGGAGCGGCTGACAGGCAGCCGCTCCCCATTCCGCAGGATTACCTCTCCGCTCTCCATTCGGTCCACAGCCCCGGCGCGAACCAGATATCGCTGATGCACACGTACAAACGCGGCCCCGATCTCCTCTGCCACTGCGTCCAATTTACCATAAAAGGTGTAGGTCCGCCCCTCTGTGACGCACTGAACCTGACGCCGGTCCGACGCAAAGTAGAGAATGTTGGAAATGGGAACACGATAATAGGTATCTCCGTTTCGGCAGATGTAAGCCCGATCCAACTCCCGAACCAGCGCCCCCTGTGCCCGATCCAGCACTGCTTCCAACTGCTCCTGCTTGGGAGGCTTCATCAAATACCCCAGGGCCCCCACACTGTAGCCGTCAAAGACATGGTCGGCATATCCGGTGACAAATACCATCTGGAGACCGGCATCTGCCGCCCGGAGCCGCCGGGCAGTCTCCATGCCGTCCAGCTCATGAAGCTCCATATCTAAGAAAATGAGATCCAACTCACCGATGTGATGATCATACCAGCGAAGCAGGGTTTCCCCGGAAGAAAATTCAAAAAACTGTCCCTGCACCTTTCGAGCCTCTAAAATGCGTTCCAGCAAAGACCGGAGCACAAGGCGCGCGTCCGCCAAGTCATCGCAGATTCCGATTCGCAGCATTCCATCACCTCGGTTTTCAAATTGCTGGCCTCATTCTATCACAGGGCCGGTATTCTGCCAAACCAAACTTGACAGGAAAAGGTTCAAAAATGACATCCCATCTCTTGTTGCCGTAAAATTTAACAGCAAAACCGCCGCAAGTGACATGGCCGTTTGCGATACGCTCCCCTTCCCGCCATACTGAATTCAAGCAAATATCGTTTTGCCTTGAAGCCTACGGCGCGAAAGGAGTTTATCATGCTGACTGTCAACGATCTGCACAAATCTTACCAGGTGGGGAGGGCCACCTATGAGGTTCTGAAGGGCGTATCCCTTCAAGTGGAGAAGGGAGAATTCGTGGCCGTCATGGGTCCTTCCGGTTCCGGCAAGACCACCCTCTTAAACTGCATCTCCTGCTACATCCCCGCCGACAGCGGTACCATCACCTTGGGTGACACAGAACTGGCACACCTGGAGGAGAACGCCCTGGCCCAGGTCCGCAACCGGCAGCTGGGTTTTGTGTTTCAGGACTTCCTGCTGCTGGATGGTCTCTCCGTTCGGGAGAACATTCTCCTGCCCGCCATCATCGGCGGCAGCGTCAACTCCCAGACCGAGGAGCGAGCTGATCAACTGTGCGATGTATTCGGTATCGGCCATATCCGGAATAAGTACCCGGCGGAGATCTCCGGCGGCGAAAAGCAGCGCACGGCCGTGGCCCGTGCCCTTATCAACCGTCCGTTACTGATCCTGGCCGATGAGCCCACCGGCAATCTGGACTCCAAGTCCTCCCGGGCGGTGATCCGCTCCTTTGAACAGGCCCGGGATGCTCTGGAGGCTACCATATTCATGGTGACCCACGACTCCTTTGCCGCCTCCTTCTGTGACCGGGTGGTGATCCTCCGGGACGGGGTGGTGTGGCAGTCCCTGGAGCGGGGCAGTGTGGAGCGCAGTACCTTTCAGGACCGGTTGCTGGACGCTATCCGGGATATGGGGAAGGAGTGAGGCAGCCATGACCACCTTTTCTCAGGTTTATGCCGCCCTGCGGCGAAAGAATAAGGGGCAGTATGTCCTCCTGGCGGGATGCAGTTTTTTCTCCGTTCTGCTGATCACCGCCTACGCCTGCATGATGCGAGCCCCCACAATCCTCTCTGTTTTGCCGGAGGGCGGCGATTCCCGCAAACAGGTAATGATGGTGTTCGTCCTGGCCGTCATCGGCTGCGCCGTGTTCACCACCTATGCCGCTGGGCTGTTCTTCCGGCAGAAATCCCGAGAGACCGGAGTATTTTTGGCCCTGGGAGCCACTCGCCGCCAACTGCAAACGGAATTGGGTAAGGAATTGGCCCTGATCTCCCTGTGCTCCTGCGCTGCCGGGGCCATATTAGGCGGCCCTCTGGCCCGGGGGATCTGGCAGCTGTTCCGCCTTTTCCTGGTGGATTCCCAGGAGATGGCCCTCGCCTTTGACCCAGAGGCCTATCTCCTGTCCTTTGCCTTTGCCGCCTATGTGGTGGTGATGCTGTTTTTATTGGGAGGCCGGGCTATTCGCCGCACCAACATCATCGACATCGTCCAGGAGTCTCACACCTCCGAACCCATCCGGGAAGTCAAGAGGTGGTGCGGTCCCGTGGGCATCATTCTGGTGGCCGTTGGCGCCCTGGCAGGGTATCTGATGCCCTCTTTCTTCATTCAGGTACTCCGCTGGTATCCGCCCTCTGTGCTGGACGCCGTCTTTTACCTGCCGGCGCTTGTCGGCATGTATATGATGCTGCTCCACACGGTGGTCAACGGCTGGCGGAAGCGCCACAAGTACCGGGATATTATCGCCACATCGATGATGAAATTCCAGGGCCGTCAGACCGTGCGGAATATGCTGGTCATGACGCTGCTGATTGTCGGAGCCTATTTCGCCGCTTTTTACGCCCCCATGCTCTCCACCAACTCCGCGTACAGTTTTGCCAGCCGCCCGGTGGATTTTGAATACCACTGGCGGAATGACCAGGGGCTGCCGGACCAGGCCGAGGTGGAGGCTCTGGCAGAGGAGTACAATATAGATATCACCTCCTGGCAGGAGGTGGGGGCCGCCACTTTGGCTGGGGACGGCTATGTCCAGGTCGAACAGGACAACGGGGCTCTCGGCACCACCTACAATGTAAAGTATCAGGAGGTGGCGTCCGGCGCCACCTTTTTCTCCGAGTCCGCCTGGAACGCCCTTACCGGACAAAATATTGATCTGGCTCCCGGCACCTGCGCCAATGTACTGGACGATGAGGGCGGAAGCGACTATCTCTCCGGCGGTGATGTGACCGTGGTTACCAACATGGTTACCAGAGAAAGACTGGCTGTCACTCCGGCCGAGCCTCTGTGCTACACCATGCTGCTGGGCTCCTATGTGTTGGATGATGATGACTACGCCGCCATCACCGATGGCCTGACCGCCCTCTGGCGGGAGACCTGGGTGTTCTTCAATGTGGCGGATGTGGACGCCAGTTATCCCTTTGCCAAGGCCCTGTTCAACGAGATCGTGGATCGTTCCGGCGATGAAGTGCTGCAGCTGGACGCCTACGACCTGGTGGCCAAGACGCTGGCAGAGGAAGCCGGCGAGCCCTATGACTTTGACCGGGAGAACCTGACCGCCCTCGGCTTCCCGACCATGGAGCGGGAGGACAGGGACAGCACGGAGTTTCGCAACTACTGGCTCTACATGCCCCAGTTCCGGGTGTTGGATCAGAACGACTTTGTCACCACCATGGCGGTGTTCCTGATGCTGTTCATCTTCATCGCCCTGATCTGCTTCGCGGCAGTCATCGTCATCGCCTTCACCCGGTGCATGACCATTGCCCTCACCAACCGACGTGTCTATGATGACCTACGGCATCTGGGCGCTCCCAACGCCTACCTGTTCCGATCTGTGAAAGGGCAGGTGTCCAAGGTATTCCTGGTACCGGCTATCGTTGGAACTGCAATCATTTCCGCGTTCTATGTCATGATCATGTACTTCAACGACAACCGGTTTACCCCCGGTGAAATAGCCGGTATGGGCACCTGCGCCGCGGTGATTGTCCTGCTCTCCCTGGTACTCTACCGCGTATATCAGTTTACCCGGAAATGCGTCTGTCACAGTCTGGGGATTTGATGCGTCGGGACCCCGCACACAAAAATATAGGCGGACGGCCTGTATGGGGCCGTCCGCCTTCTTTCAGTAAATGGGGAGAATCATGCTGACACAGAGGTTCTTGTCAGCCCCCTGCTCAAACCGCACCGTCCCACCGTGGGTCGCGGCAATCTGGGCCACCAGCCGCAGGCCGGTTCCGTGGGGGGCTCCGCCATCCGGATCCAGTTGGCGGTCAGCATTTACCGGCCCACGCCCCGCCGCTGTACCACCCCTCACGAACAGGACAAGGTTTGTTCCTGTACACCGAGCTCCAAGCCGGATGGTGCCGCCGGGGGCGTTGTGCCGCACGCAGTTGGTGAGCAGATTGTTGATGGCCCGCCGCAGCAGGAAGGGATCGGCTTCGATTGGCGGCAGGGCTGTCTCCGGCAGATCCATTTCCAATTCAAAGCCCTCTGCCAGTCCGCCGTTGAGAAAGTCGGCGGCGACTTGCCGGAGGAACACCGTCGGTTGGATAGATTCTTTTCGCAGGGCCTGCATCTCGCAGTCCAGACGCATGGTCAAATTCAAATCATTCACCAGATCCCGGATCACTTGGCTCTGGGCGCGGATAATCCCCGCCTGCTTCCGGCACTCCGGCGGCAGTTCCTCTTCCGCCTCCATCTGAGCAGAGTAGCCCATGACTACCGACAGGGGCGTGCGGATATCGTGGGAGACGCCGTTGATCCAGTTTGATCGGGCGGCGTCCCGCACCTGCTGGGCCTGACGGAACCAGCGGCCAACGATCAGATAGGCAAAGCCCAGTACGCCCCCCAGAGCCAGCAGGAAAAGGCCCGCAGCCCAGAAGGGAGTCTGCAGCAGGGTATCGACGCTCATGGCGACATCGTGTTTCCATACGCTCCCCTTGGGAGCACCTACCACCAGCAGACCATCGTCCCGGATGCGGCACTGCACCGGATAGTCGTTCAAGTACCACCGGGTAAAGGAGGCCACATCGGTCAGGGAATACTGCTCCGGCAGATCAGCGGGTTTGCGGAAGGACCAGATGACCTGTCCCTCCTCACTGATCAGCATAGCCCAGCGATCCTCCAGCAGTTCTTCTCCGGTGAATTGATAGGCTGTCCCGTCCCAGATCAGTGTGTCGGAGATCTCCCACAGCGGAACGCTCCAGTCCCGGCCGCCGTCGGAGTTGTACCAGACAAACGCCAGCAGTCCCAGTACGGTGACGACAGCAATGAGCAGCGCCGACACCGTCACCATCACGGCTCCCTTCCAAACACTGCGCAGCTTCACAGCTCTCCCTCCCGTTTGAGGCGGTAGCCCAGGCCCCGCACCGTCAGCAGATACTTCGGATGGGAGGGGTCCGCCTCGATCTTCTCCCTCAGGCGGCGGATGTGGACCATAAGGGTGTTCTCATAGCCTACCAGGGGGCCGTCCCACAGGGCGGCGCACAGGGCATCGATGGTGACAATGTTGCCCCGGGCCTCCCACAGCTTCTTCAGCAGAGAGAATTCTTTGGCAGTAAGAGCAATTTCCTCTCCATTCCGGCGAATAGAACTTTTACCCCAGTCGATCTCTACATCCCCCAAACGGCAAGTGTCCGGTGTTTCTCGGTAGACCCGCCGGAGCACCGAGCGCAGCCGGAGCAGCAGTTCCTGAGGAAGAAAGGGCTTCGTGATGTAGTCGTCCGCCCCCAGGCCAAGTCCCCGGAGCCGGTCGGCGTCCTCGTCCCGTGCGGAGAGGAACAGCACCGGCACATCCCGGACCTCCCGGAGTTTCCCAAAGAGGGTAAAGCCGTCGCCGTCGGGCAGGTTCACATCCAGCAGTACTCCGTCGGGAGAGGCATCATGAAACCGCTCCAGCGCCTGGGCGCAGGTAAGAGCAGACACAGTTTCATAGCCCGACTGGGTCAGAATCTCTTTGACCATATTCTGCAGGGCGTTCTCATCGTCCACAATCAAAATGCGATAGGCCATACTACGAGCCTCCTTTGTCTCGACTGTCACCATTATACCCCCACTTTCCTCTCCGTCCAGTCTCGGGCGAGAAAGTAAGGTAAACGTAAGGTGGGCTTCATCGGGGTGTAAGGCAGAGACGCTATACTTTGGAGCGTAAGGAGGTCTTGCCATGAATATCATTGAGACACATGACCTGTGCAAGCAGTACGGAAACACCCTGCGGGTGGCCCATTTGGACTTGGATGTGCCAGAGGGCAGTATCTATGGGTTCCTCGGTCCCAACGGGGCAGGAAAGTCCACCACTCTGAAAATGATTTTAGGGTTGGTTCGCCCCACGGCGGGAAACATCAAGGTGCTGGGAAAGAAAATGGACGGCGCCAACCGTCTCTCGATTCTCCGGCAGGTGGGAAGCCTCATCGAAAGTCCCAGTTACTACGGCCATCTCACCGGGGAGGAAAACCTGCGGATCATCCAGACCCTCCGGGGCGTGCCGGAGCGAAATATCCGGGAGGTGCTGCAGATCGTCCGGCTGGACGGCCAGCGCGGCAAGAAGGTGGCCCACTACTCCCTGGGCATGAAGCAGCGGCTGGGCCTGGCGGCAGCTCTGTTGGGCTATCCCAAACTGCTGATTCTGGACGAGCCCACCAATGGCCTGGACCCGGCGGGCATCCAGGAGATGCGGGAGCTGATCTGTGAACTGCCGGGCCGGTTCGGCATGACGGTGGTGGTGTCCAGCCACCTTTTGAGCGAGATCGACCAGATGGCCGACCATGTGGCCATCATCCGTGAGGGGGAATTGGTGTTTCAGGACACTCTGGAGACCCTTCATGGCCGCAGCCGCCACCATCTGGCCCTGCGGACCACCAACAACCCCGTGGCCCAGGCTATTCTCCAGGAAAAGTCCGTGTCCTGCCGGGAGGAAGAGGGCTATCTCATTCTCCCGATCCTCACCGACGAACTGGCTGCCCAGCTTACCCGGCTGCTGGCAGAGCGCCGCTTAGGCGTCATCCGCCTGGAGGAGCGTCAAAAGAGCCTGGAGGACATCTTCCTGGAACTGACGGGAAAGGCGGCGAGCCTGTGAAACTGCTGAAACTGGAGTTTTTCAAGTGCCGCCACCGGAAGATCCTTTTGGTCTGCGCCGCCGTACTGGCCGTGGAACTGATCTGGATGGGCGCCTTCTTTACCCGGCAGGATGCCGAGGACCTGAAATGGGGCTGGATGCTTCTGCTCTACAATTTATCCATGGTGGATGCCATCATCCTGCCCATCAGTGTAGCCACTCTGGCCAGCCGTAATTGTGAGTTGGAGCATAAGGGCGGCACCTGGAAACTGCTGGAGACCATGGCGGCACCGGGGCAGCTCTACGCCGCAAAACTCAGTTGGGGCGCCCTGGTGCTGGCCGTACTGCTGATTATCCGCTCAGCGCTGTTTCTGGCAGTAGGGATGTATCAGGGCTTTCAAGGGGTCATTCCCTGGGGCAGGTTTGGCCTGTTTACTCTGATCTCCTGGGCGGTCAGTATGATGGTCTACGCCCTCCAGCAGGGGCTGTCCCTACGCTTTACAAATCAGGCCGCCGCCTTAGTGTGCGGCATCGCCGGGAGTTTCCTTGGCATTCTCTCCATGCTCTTCCCGTCGGCTCTCATTCGGTGCGTACCCTGGGGATACTACGGCCTCCTGGCCTTGGTGGATATGGACTGGGACGCCGCCACCCGGATCACCACCTTTTCCTGGCGGTGGCCGGAAGGCACGGACCTCATCCTGCTGTTTCTCTGGGCGGCTGTATTTCTGGCCGTTGGCCGGACGCTGTTCGTCCGGAAGGAGGTGTGAGATATGCTGCTTCGTTGCCTGAAGGCGGAACTACAGAAGTGCCGCCGCTCCCCAGTGTGGCTGGCCTTTGTGCTGCTGCCCATTTTTCCCGCTATTCTGGGAACGGGGAATTACCTGGGGAACATAGAGGTGCTGGATGACGCCTGGTACAGCCTGTGGAGCCAGCACACGCTGTTCTCCTCCATGTTCTTTCTTCCGGCATTGCTGGGGGTGTTCTGCGCCTGGCAGTGGCGGCTGGAGCACACGGATCACAATTGGAACAGTTTTCTCACCGCGCCGGTGCCAGTGGAGGATCTGTACCTCGCCAAACTGGTCTGGGCCTCCGTTCTCTCCCTGCTCTCCCAGGTCTGGATTGGGACGCTGTTCGTCATCAGCGGGAAAATCGTGGGCATCTCTGCCCCTGTGCCGCCGGAACTGCCCGGGTGGCTCCTCTGCGGGGCCCTGGGGGGGATTTCCGTCTGCGCGGTGCAGCTCTTTTTCAGCATGGTGATCCGGGCCTTTGCCCCGCCGGTGGCCTTCGGTCTTGCAGGGGGCATTGTGGGACTTCTTTTCACCGCCCAAGGCTTTGGGTACGCCTTTCCCTACTCCCTCCTGTGCATCGGAATGCGGGCCAACAATCCTCAGATGGAGCTGGATTTGTTGCCTTTCGCACTCTCTGTTCTGGCTTACCTTGTTCTATTTGCGCTGCTCTCCCTGCGGTATCTCAAAAAGCGGGACATAGCGGCGGAGTAAGAGGGGCCCCCGGTGAAAACCGGGGGCCTGTTTCTTCCTTATTTTGCCCAATGAGCCACAGCGTCCCGCAGAAAGCGGGCGCAGCCGGGCAGGTGCTTGTCGTAGTAGGCGGTGAACCGCTCGTCCACCACATAGAGCTCGGCGATCCCCCGGTGCCTGGCCGGATCATACCGGTTCCCGGTGATGGTGAGCCACCGGCGGTGGAGGGCGGTGATCTCCTTGCCCTCCTGGCTCTCCGGGGACACTCCTTCCCGGACAGCCGTCTCCAGCCGCTCCTGGATCTCCCGGCCCAG
>OLGB01004825.1_pt1 | contig 11082 bp, 10 predicted proteins | sample 1605691 | NCBI WGS metagenome assembly OLGB01 (sample SAMEA3888925, study PRJEB22519) | human gut metagenome | biome: human gut; feature: human-associated habitat; material: faeces | place: Denmark | collected 2010
CTACAAGAACAGCCACAGCAGTGCAAACTGCTGTGGCTGTTCGCTGCCTTACGAACACCGGCCATTTTGCGGCGTTTTCGCTTTTCAGGCGTTCTGGATCAGCAGCTCTGCGATCTGCACGCAGTTGGTGGCTGCGCCCTTGCGCACCTGATCGCCGCAGCACCAGAGACACAGACCGTTGGGATCGGTCAGGTCGGGACGGATGCGGCCGACGAACACGAGATCCTGATCCGACGTGTCGAGCGGCATGGGGTACTGCAGCGCGTCAAGATCGTCCACAAGGCGGCAGCCGGGGGCGGCGGCGATAGCCGCGCGCGCCTCGTCCACGGAGATATGGTGCGCGAAGTGCACGGCGGCGGAGATGGAGTGGCTGCGCACGACGGGCACGCGCACACAGGTGCACGCCACGTTCATGTCCGGCAGGTGCAGGATCTTGCGGCCCTCGTTCTGGAGCTTCATCTCCTCGGAGGTGTAGCCGTTGCACTGCTCGCCGCCGATCTGCGGGATGACGTTGTAGGCGATCTGGTGCGCGAACACCTTCGGGGCATATTCCTTGCCGTCGCGCAGGGCGTCGACCTCGTTTTGCAGCTCGATCGGACCGCCGGCGCCCGCGCCGGACACGGCCTGATATGTCGAGACGACCATGCTGTGGATGGGCGAGAGCTTGCGCAGCGCGTTGATGGCCGTGAGCGTGATGATGGTCGAGCAGTTGGGATTCGAGATGATGCCGTGGTGCAGCTTCACGTCGCCGGGGTTGATCTCCGGCACGACGAGCGGCACGTTCGGGTCGAGACGGAAGGCCGAGGAGTTATCCACGAACACGGCGCCGGAGCGCACGATCGCGGGGGCAAAACGCTCGGCGATGTCGTTTTCCGCCGCGCCGAGGACGATGTCCATGCCGGCGAAGGCGGCGTCCGTCGCCTCCTCGACGACGATGTCCTGCCCCTGCCACGACACGACTTTGCCGGCCGAGCGGGCGCTTGCGAGCAGGTGCAGCTCCCCGACGGGGAAGCTGCGCTCGGCGAGGATCTTCATCATTTCCTGACCCACGGCGCCGCTTGCGCCGAGAATGGCAACACGATACTGCTTCATATCTGAACTTCCTTTCTTACTTCACAAAGCTGTTGTACAGGACCTGGATGGCGGGGGCAAAATCCTTCGTGTCCACGCCGACGATGATGTTGAGCTCGTCCGGTCCCTGCGAGATCATGCGGATGTTGATGCCGTGCTCGCCGAGGGCGGCGAAGATGCGGCCCGACGTGCCGGGACGGAACACCATCTTCCGGCCGACGGCCGCGACGATGGAGATGTTCTCCGTCACGTGCAGGTGATCCGGCTTGAGCTGCTTTTCCAGCTCGCCGAGCACGGAATACAGGCACGGGGCGATCTTCTCGCTCGGTACGACCAGCGACAGGCAGTCGATGCCGCTGGGGGCATACTCGATGCTCACGCCGTTGCGCTCGAACACCTCGAACACCTGCCGGAACGCGCCCACGCTCGAGGACATGCCGGTCTTGGCAATGGTGACGATGGAGTAGTTTTTCTTGCCCGCGATGCCGGTGATGAGCCGCCCGTCGTCCACGTCGTCAAACGACTCCATGATGAGCGTGCCGGGGTGGTCGGGGTCGTTGGTGTTGCGGATGTTGAGCGGGATGTTCTTCTCGCGCACGGGGAACACCGTCCCCTCGTGCAGCACCTGCGCGCCGACGAAGCTCAGCTCGCGCAGCTCGTTATACGTGATGCGCTCGATCGGCAGCGGGTCGGGCACGATGCGCGGGTCTGCCATGAGGATGCCGGACACGTCCGTCCAGTTTTCGTACACGTCGGCATTGAGTGCCGCCGCCGCGAGCGCGCCGGTGATGTCGCTGCCGCCGCGGGAGAAGGTGCGGATCTTGCCGTCGGGCGTCACGCCGTAAAAGCCGGGGATGACGACCCTGCGCCCCTCGGCCAGCCGCTGCAGCGCGGCGTAGGACGCCTCCTTGTCGATCGTGCCGTCAAAGCGGAAGCGCACCCACAGCTCCGCGTCGAGAAACGAGTAGCCGAGGTAGTCCGCCATGAGCAGGGCGGAGAAATATTCGCCGCGCGACACGAGCTCCTCCTCCGAGATGCCGCTGCGCAGCTGCTGGCGCAGCACGTCGAGCTCGGCCTCGATGTCCACGTTCAGCCCGCACGCGTCGCGGATGGCGATGTAGCGCTCGCAGATCATCTGAAAGATGCTCTCGCAGCTCACGCCGTACTGCAGGTGCGCGTGGCAGAGGTAGAGCAGGTCTGTGAGCTTGTGGTCGTCCGCGTCACGCTTTCCGGCGGCGGACACGACGATGACCCTGCGCGCGGGATCGGCGCGCACAATGTCGCGCACCTTTTCAAACTGCTTGGCGTCCGCCATCGACGAGCCGCCGAATTTTGCAACCTTGAGCATGGTGTCCTCCTTATTGCAGCGCGGCAAAGAAGCTCTCGCCGTCCTGCTCGAGCGCCTGCGCCATGAGCGCGTGCATCCGGCTCACGGGGATGGGCTGCGTGATGACCGCGCCGTCCCAGTCGCCCTCGGCGAGGGCGGCCAGCTCCGGCAGCGCGGCGCGCGTGCGCACATAGTAGCGGTGCTGCACGCCGGCATTGTCCGGCACGGCCGGAACGAAGGAATCGGTGTAGAAGGCGTGCACGCCGCGCGTGATGTCCACCAGATCCTGCACAACGTTGTAGGCAGTCGGGTAGCGCCCTGCGCCCTGACCGAAGAAGCTCTGCACGCCCATACGGTCGCCGTCCATGCTGATGAGGTTGAAGTTCGCGGGCACGGCGGCCTCGAGCGCGTCGCTGCCGAGCAGCGTCGGCTCGACGTAGGCGCTGATGCTGCCGCCGCGCTGTTCGGCGGCGGCGATCAGCTTGCACGTGCAGCCGTGCGCCTGAAAGCGCGCGATGTCTGCCTTGCGCACGTTGCGGATGCCGGACACCGGCACGTCCGCCTCGCGCAGCGACACGCCGAAGGCGACGTTTGCGGACAGGATCAGCTTGCGCTGGATGTCCAGCCCGTCGATGTCGGCCGAGGGGTCGGCCTCGGCATAGCCGAGCGCCTGCGCCTGCGCGAGCACGTCGGCAAAGTCCACGTCGCTGTGGTGCATCGCGTCCATGATGTAGTTGGTCGTGCCGTTGAGGATGCCCCAGACGCGGGAGATGTGGTTGGCGCGCGCGGCCTTTTCGAGGTTTGTCAGCCACGGGATGCCGCCGCCGACCGCCGCCGTGCACCGCAGCGCCGCACCGTGCTCCCTGGCGAGCGCGTTGAGCTCGTCATAGCAGCGGCACATGAGGTATTTGTTCGAGGACACCACGTTCTTTCCGGCGCGCAGCGCGGCCGCCACGTACTCATACGCCGGGTGCAGACCGCCCATGACCTCTACGACGGTGTCCACCGCGGGGTCGCTGAGAATGTCCTGGATATCATACGTGGTCTTGGCGGTCAGCTCGCCGAGATCGCGCCGGCACAGCACCCACGCTGCGCGGATATCGTCCCGGTCGGCAAGCATATCGTAAACGCCTCTGCCGACAACGCCAAAACCAAGAAGTCCGATGTTCATGATGTTCCCTCACTTTAGATCCGATGAAAATTGCCCACGATAAGCGGACATATGTTTTTCGAGCGAGAACAATATACCACGCCTGTCTATAAAATGCAAGGCTGCATAGCATTTTTGCGCCGAAAACGGCAAAAAACCGGCAGAAGCGAACTTCTGCCGGTCGTGTTTGTGCAGTTTTACTGTCCGCGGTGCTGCAGCGCGGTCAGGTAGAACCGAAAATTTTTAAGTTAAACGATGTGTTTCAAGAAAAAGAACCATAATACAAGTGAAGAGACAATTGATATCCACCTGCTGATTCCATTCCGCCGACATATACAGTTGCATAGGTATTGGCTTGTTGCTGATATGTTCCATCTGGTTGCCGCGTTAAATAGCCCCATCCCGTATAATAGTCGAAGTAATCACTTGTTGGGTACTTGTTTAAGGAATACCCTGTTAATGCGCCCGGGATGACAACAACATTTCTGTTTGTCAAATAGTAGAGCCCGCTATCGGGAGACCAACTTCCATAACACCGAATAGTTTTAATCTTGTCTTGTTGCTGGTTGAATTGATATACAACCGTTACAGTTGCAGTTACTCCGCCTGCGTTTTTGTTGCCACTTTCGGAATCAAGAGGCTGGAGCAGAGTTTCATTGCTTTCAATCGGGAAAAATGCCTCACAACTGGTTTGTACAGTTTCTGTTTGAGACCCATTTGCATCGGTCAAATAATGCGAAGAAATGGTTGTAACAGAAGCTTCATTAATAAATTCAATTTCTCCCGTTTTGAGATTTTTAATTGTTGCGACTATAGTAGGACCTTCGTCTTGAGGCGATTCAAACGCCACGGATTTATCGACAGCAAAGGTTGCTGTGTTGATTGTGCAGACAAGAGCGAATACTATAGTGAGTGAGGTTAGTTTTTTTAGTTTCATTATGTTCCTCCTATAAACTTATTCGGATTAATTATTGAGGTATATTATAATGAGAATCACCTTTTATGTTTTGCGCATGACTCTATCTGTATGCTGTGAGTCATGCGCATGTCAAATTGTCTTAATGTTCAAATAGAATAGCCAAAAACGCAGTGGGTAATACTGGACACCCATGAATATCCGCCTCCCTTTTCTTGACCCCTATTTGCAAATTTTCTTGACTAGACATAAATCACAAATTGTTATTGACTTGGCTGCGTCAGCCAGAGCAACGCGCCGAGGAGAAAAAACAGCGCTGCCGTGGCAGCGCGGCCGCCATACAGCCGCGGCAATATCACGCCGGAGGCGGGCAGAACAACGCTGGCGACCAGAATTGCCAGACACAGGCCGAACAGCACCCGGACGAGCGGGTGCACCCAGGGCGCACAGCGCCGCGGCCGCAGACGCGTGACCATGTGCAGCGCCTGCAGCAGCGTCCACGCCAGCGCGCACAGCAGCAGCGGCTCGGTTATGAGCATGGCTGTCAACGGCGCCATGCCCCCGCGCTGGTACTGCCGGAGACAGACCGCGTGCAGGTATGCCCACAGCCCGGCCAGTATGAGCGTGACGGCCCCCATGATGCACACCCTGCGCAGCGCTGCCCGGCGGGCAGCGGCGGATGGCACCCCGTCCAGCAGCTCCGTGAGCTCGACGCCGAGCGCGTCTGCGAGCCGCTGCAGCGTCTCCACGTCCGGGCGGGAGCGGCCGGTCTCGTAATTCGATATGGTCTGCCGCGTCGTGTGCACGGTCTGCGCCAGATCGTCCTGCGTCAGATGCCGGTGCGTGCGGGCGCGGCGGATGTTGGCCCCAATGTCGCGCATGGTGTTCACCTCGCCCAAAGCATATCATGCGCGGACGCAATTTGTCACGCAAAGAACCTTTGCGCGCGCAAAAAACCGGCAGAAGCGAACTTCTGCCGGTCGTGTTTGTGCAGTTTTACTGTCCGCGGTTTTGCAGCGCGGTCAGGTAGGGGTTGAAGCGGCGCTCGGTCTCGAGCGTGGAGCAGTCCATGTGGCCGGGGTAGACCTCGTAATCGCCGGGCAGCGCCGCGATCTTCGCCAGCGACTGCAGCTCGACCTCCATGCTGCCGCCCTCAAAATCCGTGCGGCCGCAGGAGCCGGCAAAAAGCGTGTCGCCGGTGAAGAGCGCATCGCCGCAGATGAGCGTCACGCCGCCGGGGGTGTGGCCGGGCGTCTCCATGACGCGGAAGGTCAGATTGCCGACCTTGACCTCGTCGCCTTCCTTATAAAAGATCGTGCCCTCGGGCGGGACGAACGAGTAGCTGTCGAACGCGACGGCCGTGCCCGCGTCGAGCGCGTTCATGTACACGGGCGCGCCGGTCTCCTCGTGCACGGCGTAGACGGCGCCGGTGTGGTCGTAGTGACCGTGCGTGAGCAGGATGGCGCGGCAGGTGAGGTGGTTGTCCTCCAGATAGTAGAGGATGGTGTTGGACTCGTCGCCCGGATCGATGACGGCGCACTCGAGCGTGGTCTCGTCGGTGACGATGTAGCAGTTGGTCATGAGATGCCCGACGGGCAGACATTTGATGAGCATAGGGTGACCTCCTTATAATTGATCGGTATCGAGCAGAATGGTGACTGGGCCGTCGTTGACGGATGCGACCTGCATGTCCGCGCCGAACACGCCCGTGCGCACGGTAAAGCCGCGGGCCTCACAGCCCGCGATCACGCGCTCATAGAGCGGCACGGCGGTCTCCGGCCGGGCGGCGGCCGTGAAGCCGGGGCGGCGGGAGCGGCAGTCGGCAAAGAGCGTGAACTGGCTCACAATGAGCAGCTCTGCGCCCGCGTCGGTGGGATTGACGTTCATTTTGCCATTGGCATCTTCAAACACGCGCAGGCCGCAGATGCGGTCGACGATGCGGTCGGCTTCGGCCTCGGTGTCGGACACGTGCACGCCCAGCAGGACGAGAAACCCCTTGCCGATGCGCGCGGTCTCCTGTCCGCCGATCGTGACGGACGCTTCGTTCACACGGGTGATGACAGCTCTCATGCTTTGCCCTCCTGTTTGGCTTTCTTGGCGTTTTTGGCGTGCTCGGCCTGCAGCTCCGCCGTGTTTGCGGTGGCCTTCGCGATGTCGGACGCACCGCTGCGCGAGATGCGGATGACGCCGCGGACGGCGCTCAGGCGGCTGATGATCGTGCGCAGCTCGGCCAGATCGTGCACCTCGACCGTGATCGTGATGGTCGAGCGGCCGCTGTCCACGTCGCGCGCGGTGAGCGTGCGCACCTTGGCGTTGAGCGTGTTGAGCGCGGTGGCCACGTCCATCACGAGACCCGAGCGCTGTGCGCTGAGCAGCGTGAGCGTCGTGCCGTAGGAATCGGTGGTGTTTTCCGCCCAGCTCACGCGGATCCAGCGGCCGGCGGTCTCCGGATTGTCGCGGCTGGCGAGGTAGTTTTCACAGTCCGTCCGGTGGATGGACACGCCCGCGCCGCGCGTGATGAAGCCGATGATGCTGTCGCCGGGCACCGGCGTGCAGCAGCGGGAGAATTTGATGAGGCAGTTATCGAGCCCCTCGACGAGGATGCCGTGCACGGCGTGGCGCGGGCGCTTGCTGCGGCGCTCGGCCGCCTCGTTGATGCGGTCGATGGCGTTTTTCTGGTTGGCCTTCTGGCTGCGCAGGATCTCGTCGCGGATGCGGTTGACGGTGCGCGTGGCGGTCACGCCGCCGTAGCCGATGGCGGCGTACAGATCGTCGAGCGAGGTGAAGGCCAGCCGCTTGAGGATCTGCGGCAGGATCTCGTCGCCCATGATGTCGGCCGGGGCGATGCCGTTGGCGCGCAGCTCGCGCTCAAACTGCTCCTTGCCGTGGACGATGTTCTCCTCGCGGCGCTCTTTTTTGAACCACTGCTTGATCTTCGTGCGCGCGGCACCGCTCTTGGCGAGACTGAGCCAGTCGCGGCTCGGGCCGGGCGCATTTTTCGATGTGCGGATGTCGACGATATCGCCGTTTTGCAGCACGTAGTCGAAGTTCACGATGCTCTGCCCGCCGTGCTGGTCGTTCTGGTTGGACTGGATGGCAATGCAGGCCAGAGCGGAGTAGGAGGCGGTTGACCGTCGCGCCGACCATGCTGTTGCCGATCGCGGAGTGGATGCTGTAGGCGAAGTCGATCGGCGTCGCGCCGGCGGGCAGGTTGATCACGTCGCCCTTCGGCGAGAACACGAACACCTCGTCGGCGAACATATCCACCTTCAGGTTGCGGAAAAAGTCCTGCGCGTCGGACTCCTGCTGCGTTTCGAGCAGGCGGCGGATCCAGGCAAACTTCTCCTCGTCGCCGGCCTTGGTGCCCTCACCGCTGCCGGTCTTGTATTTCCAGTGCGCCGCGACGCCGTACTCCGCCGTCATGTGCATCTCCCACGTGCGGATCTGCACCTCGAACGGGATGCCCTCCGAGCCGATGACCGTCGTGTGCACGCTCTGGTACATGTTCGGCTTCGGCGTGCTGATGTAGTCCTTGAAGCGGCCGGGCAGCGGCTTGTACATATCGTGGATGATACCGAGCACGTTGTAGCAGTCGGGGATCGTGTCCACGATCACGCGGAACGCGCACAGGTCAAAAATACCGTTGATGTCGAGCTTCTGCGCGTACATCTTGCGGTAGATGCTGTAGATGTGCTTGATGCGGCTCGAGATGGTGGCATGCACGCCGTCGAGCTCCAGCCGCTCGCGGATCTGCGTGCGCATCTCGTCCATGAATTTTTCCAGCGTCGGCATGCGCTCCTCGAGCGCGTCCGTGATGGCGCGGTAGCCCTCGGGGTCGAGGTAGAGCAGCGAGAGGTCTTCGAGCTCCCACTTGATCTTCTGCATGCCGAGGCGGTGCGCGATGGGGGCGTAGATCTCCATCGTCTCGAGGGATTTGATGCGCTGCTTCTCCTCGCTCTGATAGGCCATCGTGCGCATGTTGTGCAGACGGTCGGCCATCTTGATGAGGATGACGCGGATGTCCTTGGCCATGGCCAGCAGCATCTTGCGCATATTCTCCATCTGCTGCTCCTCAACGCTCGTGTACTGCACGCGCGTGAGCTTGGTGACGCCCTCAACGATGTCGGCCACCGAGGCGCCGAAGCTGCGCGCGATGTCGTCATGTGTGAGCGAGGTGTCCTCGATCGTGTCGTGCAGCAGCGCCGAGATGATGGAGTCCTCGTCGAGCCCCATCTCCGCCGTGATGATGGCGGCGGCAATGCAGTGCGACACATAGGGCGAGCCGTCGCGGCGCTTTTGCCCCGAATGCGCACGGTCGGCGCACTCGAAGGCCGCGCGCACGCGGCCGAGATCCGCCGGGATGCCGGCGGAGGTGATCTTCTGTTCCAGCTCCTGATAGTGCGCCTCGAGGTCGTAGGGCACCGGCGTCGCGTTTTCGGCGCGGGTCGCTTCAGACATGGGGGTCGCTCCTTTCCGAAAAGGAATGGGAATTTCCTGAAAATGTTTCATAGCAGCTTCTGTCGGCGGTCGCGCAGCGCCTGCAGCAGCTTCGACGCGCCGAGATCCACCTTGCCGCTGGTCGGCAGCGGGCGCAGGTGCAGCGTCTCCCCGTCGAAGTCGACGGCGGCGAGTCCCATCTCGGCCATGACGCGCAGGCACACGCAGAATTTCTCCGGGCGCATGGGCGCGCGCTCCGGCAGCTCCGAAAGGGAAAAGACCATCGGCGCCTTCAGCCAGCGCCACGCCACGGCGAAATCCGCCCGCAGGGGGTAGAGATCCACCGTGTCCCACGCGGGCACGCACTGGTTTTTGAGCAGCGCGCTGCACAGCGGCAGCGGGTCGCTCGGGCGCACGTCGGTCACAAGCAGCTGCACGCTGCGGCGGCCGCGGAATTCGTTGATCTGCGGCGTGAAGGCCACATCCGCCCACTGGCCGATGCGCACGCCGAGCTCCGCCGGGGTGCAGGAGAAGAAGATGCCGGCATAATTATACCCGCCCTTGGCAAAGTGCAGCCGCAGATGGCGGCCGCCGCCGATGGGCACGGCGTTGACGAGCCGCGCACCGGTGATGCACAGCAGGGGCTTGGGGTTGCCGTTGCCGCACGGCTCGAGCGCGTCGAGCGACTCGATGCACGCCATGGTCAGCAGGTGCGGATCGTCCACGCGCAGGTCGCACGTGAGCTCCGGCAGGTCGTCGGCCGGGTTTTTCCGGTAATACTCGCCGAGCGCGCGGCGGAAGCGGTCGATATTCTCGCGCCGGATGGTCAGCCCGGCCGCCAGCGCGTGGCCGCCGAAGCCCTCGAGATACTCCGAGCAGGCGCTCAGAGCGTTATACAGGTTGAAGCCGCCGAAGCTGCGGCACGAGCCTTTGCCGCGCTCGCCGTCGCAGCAGATCATGATCGTCGGCAGGTGGAACTCCTCACTCAGGCGCGAGGCGGCGATGCCGATCACGCCCTGATGCCACGTGTCGCTTGCGAGCACGAGCGGTGCGCGCGGCGGATAGCGGCACGCGATGGCCGAGGCCTCCTCCCAGATCTGCTGCTCGAGCTCCTGCCGCTCGCGGTTGAGCTGGCAGAGCCCGGCGGCGTAGCGGTCGGCGTCGGCGCCGTCATCGGTCAGCAGCAGCAGCGCGGCGATGGCCGTTTTTCCGAGGCGTCCGGCCGCGTTGATGCGCGGCGCGAGCGTGAAGCCGATGGTCGTGGCCGTGACAGGCCGCCCCTCCGCACCGCATTCGTGCAGCAGTGCGCGGATGCCGGGGCGCGGGTTGGTGTTGATCTGCGCCAGACCCTGCGCCACGAGGTAGCGGTTTTCGCCCGTGAGGGGCATGACGTCGGCCACCGTACCGATGGCGACGAGGTCGCCGTAGTCGCGCAGCACCTGTTCGCTGCCGCCCTCGAGCGCGCACAGGAGCTTATACGCCACGCCCACGCCCGCAAGCCCGCCGTTGGGATACTGTGAGCCGGGGCGCTTCGGGTCGACGACGGCCACGGCGTTCGGGATCGCCTGCCCGCTGCATTCGTGGTGGTCGGTGATGACCATGTCGATGCCGCGCTGCAGGGCGTAGTTCGTCTCGTCGATGGCGGTGATGCCGCAGTCGACGGTGATGATGAGCGTGATGTCGTCGGCGCGCTGCAGGCTCGTAATCGCGTCCATGTTCAGGCCGTAGCCCTCCTCGATGCGGTCGGGGATGTACGGGTGCACGGGCACGCCGCGGCGGCGCAGATAGTCCGTGAGCACGCACGTCGACGTGATGCCGTCGACGTCGTAGTCGCCAAAGACGGCCACGTGCTCCCGCCGCTCAATGGCAGCGTGGATGCGCGCGACGGCCTTGTCCATGTCCTGCAGGAGCATGGGGTCGAACACGCTCTGGTCGCCGCCGCTGAGAAAGGTGCGCGCCTGCCCGGCGTCGTCATAGCCGCGCAGCGCCAGCAGCACCGCCAGCAGCGGGGAATAGCCCGCGCGCAGCAGCGCCTCCGGCGGCTGCGGCGCGGTATATGGAATTTTCCAGTTGCGGTATTTCATATGCGCTGTGTGCCTCAAATCCAAAACGATCGATTATAATAATACAATAATTTATTATTCTATCAAAATATCCGTGCAGATGCAAGAGGCGCGTGTT
>OLGB01004830.1_pt1 | contig 11067 bp, 5 predicted proteins | sample 1605691 | NCBI WGS metagenome assembly OLGB01 (sample SAMEA3888925, study PRJEB22519) | human gut metagenome | biome: human gut; feature: human-associated habitat; material: faeces | place: Denmark | collected 2010
ATATCGGTACTGGCGCAAATCGGCTTTCTGAGATTGCCGCAAGATGCAATGAGCCTGCAACCAACCTGTCGCGTCCATTGAAGAAACTTATTGATCTCGGATTTTTGGAGAAAGATGTTCCGTTTGGGATTGATGAAAAGAATGCGAAAAAGAGTCTTTACAAGATAGCCGATCCGTTTATGGCGTTCTACTATCAGTTTGTTGTTCCTAATCGTTCGTTCATTGAACTTGGTCGTCGTTTACCCATAGAACAGGCTCTGACTGCTCATTTCTCTGAGTATGTGAGTATGCAGTGGGAAAAACTGTGTCGGGATGCTGTCACAGGAAATCTTGTTAATGGAGTAGTTTATGGAAAAGCAAAACGTTGGTGGGGCTCTGTTCTCAATGAGGATAAGAAGCCGGAACAGGTCGAGTTCGATGTAATGGCTGAATCGCTTGATAAAAAGTCTCTGTTGGTCGGAGAATGCAAATGGACAACAGGAGAGAATGACAAACAGCTAACTGCTGCACTTCTCCGCAAAGCTAATCTGCTGCCGTTTGCTAAGAACTACACCATCGTTCCGGTGCTGTTCTTTAAGAACGCTCCGAAAGATGATGCTGGGAATGCAATGTTGCCGGAAGATGTTGTTGAGTTAATGAAATAAAGGAATCTCAAATCCACTATTTGACAGAGTTATTAGATGGCAAAAAAAACAATAAATAAAGAACTTACAGGTGCACAGGACTTATATAATTTTTTGTTTGAGGCCTGTAATATAATACGCGGTCCTGTAAGCCAAGATAATTTTAAGGATTATATCACGCCTTTGCTTTATTACAAGCGGATATCTGATGTCTATGATGAAGAAACAGAAGAAGCTTTAATATCAAGTGGTGGTGATAAGGAGTATGCATCTCTGCCAGAGCAACATCGTTTTGTTATTCCTGATGGTTGTCATTGGCAAGAAGTCCGAGAGCGTACAGAAAATTTTGGAGCTGCCATAGTCGGTGCTATGAGGCAGATAGAGATAGCAAACCCAGATACATTGTATGGGGTGCTATCTATGTTTTCATCTCAGAAATGGACTAACAAAGCAATTCTCAATGATAGCAAGATTCGTGACCTGATAGAACATCTATCAAAACGAAAACTTGGTAATAAGGATTACCCTGCGGACTTAATGGGTGATGCTTATGAAATATTATTGAAGAAGTTTGCCGATGATAGTAAGGCTCAAGCTGGAGAGTTTTATACTCCTCGTTCTGTTGTGAGATTATTAGTGCATATTCTCGACCCGCAACCGGGGGAAACTGTATATGATCCTGCTTGTGGTAGTGGAGGAATGCTTATCGAAGCTATACGATATATGCACGATGATTCTCTTTGCTGTGGAAGTATATTCGGACAAGAGAAGAATGTCGTGAATGCGGCCATTGCTAAAATGAATCTATTCCTTCATGGTGCATCTGATTTTAATGTAATGCAAGGCGACACATTGAGGGACCCAAAAATTCTTCAAGGTGGTAATATCGCCAAATTCGATTGTGTTATAGCAAATCCTCCATTTTCTCTTGAAAATTGGGGAGCAACAGAATGGAGTTCAGATAAATATAAGCGCAATATATACGGTACACCGAGTGATAGTTGTGGCGATTATGCATGGATTCAGCACATGATATGTTCTATGGTTTCAGGGCAAGGTCGTATGGCTGTTGTAATGCCACAAGGAATTTTGTTCCGAAATCAAGAAACTGAAATACGAAAGCAGTTAGTCGAAAGTGATTTGATTGAAGCTGTTGTGACTTTAGGAGATAAATTGTTTTATGGTACTGGACTTTCACCGTGCTTTTTGATAATACGAAGAATGAAACCGGCTCATCATTCCGGACGGATTTTGATGATAGATGGTTCCAAAATTCTAACTCAAAAGAGAGCGCAGAATATTTTAGAAGAGAATGATATAGATAGGTTATATTCACTTTATCAAAATTACTCCGATGAAGAGGACTATTCTCGAATCGTTACATTGCAGGAGATAAGAGATAAAGAGTATAATCTTTCGCCCAATCGCTATGTGGTTTACCACAAGGAGGAAATTCGTCCTTATGCGGAAGTGTTGGCTGAGTTCAAGCACGCATATGAAGAGGTAAAGCGGTTGGAGGAAGAATTTTCATTACTCATTAACGCATAATCAATATGGCAGAAAAAGTAAAACAATATCGTCATCCGGACGACCCTATTACGCTCGATGAACTTAAAGGTTTTCTTTGGGCAGCTGCCACTCATTTGCGTGGCCAGATTGATGCGGCTGGATATAAAGAGTATATTTTCCCTTTGCTTTTTTTCAAACGCATTTCCGATGTTTATGATGAACAGTTTGAAGGTTTTGTGTGTGAAGGAGGAGTTGAGTATGCAGGTATGCAAGTAGAAGATCTCCCCATCCGTATTCCTGATGGTGCGCACTGGAGAGATGTTCGTGAGGTGACGGAAAATGTTGGTAATAAATTAGTCGAAGCATTTATTGCCATTGAGCAAGCCAATCCTGCTAAGGAAATGGATGGTAGAAAAATCGGAGGATTAGAAGGTATTTTCGGACCTAAGGATGGCTGGACCAATAAGGCGAAGATGCCTGATAATATCATTACTTCGTTGATTGAGGATTTTTCTAAATATACGTTGAGCCTAAAGGCTTGTCCTGCCGATGAGATGGGGCAGGCATACGAATACCTTGTTGGAAAGTTTGCCGATGATGCCGGAAATACTGCTCAGGAGTTCTATACGAATAGAACAGTCGTTCAACTTATGGCTGAGATACTGCAGCCACAACCGAATGAAAGCATTTATGACCCAACTTGTGGTTCCGGGGGTATGTTGGTTAAATGTTTAGACTATCTTCGCAACAAAGGTGCAGAGTGGCAGAGTGTACAGGTGTTCGGACAAGAGGTGAATGGCTTGACTTCTTCTATTGCACGAATGAATCTTTATTTGAATGGAGTTGAAGATTTTTCGATTGCATGTGCAGATACGTTGGAGCATCCTGCATTCTTGGATGGCAGCCATCTTCGTAAGTTCGACATTGTTCTGGCAAATCCTCCTTATTCAATCAAAGAATGGAATCGTGAAAAATTCATGAATGATAAGTGGGGACGTAATTTCTTGGGAACACCTCCTCAGGGAAGAGCTGATTATGCATTTCTTCAGCATATCATAGCTTCAATGAATGAAACTCAGGGAAGATGTGCGATTCTTTTCCCCCATGGTGTACTATTTCGTGATGAAGAATTAGAATTACGAAAGAAACTCGTTGAAATGGATATACTTGATTGTATAATAGGTTTGGGAGCAAACTTGTTTTATAATTCTCCTATGGAAGCTTGCATATTAATATGTAACTGCTCAAAGGCTAATAGCAAAAAGAATCGAGTTTTGATGATAAATGCTGTGAATGAAGTTACAAGAAAAAATGCAGAGAGTATGTTGTTGGCAGAGCATATACAAAAGATTGTAAATGCATACCAGCAAAATAGAGAATTGGATGGCTTCTCAAGAATTGTAAGTAATGATGAAATTAGAGAAAAGAAGTTTAATCTGAATATATCATTGTATGCATATCAAAGTGTACTACAGGATGCACTTACTGTCTCTAAAGAGGATGCTATAAATGTTTGGATTTCCTCTCATAGTCAATGTATAAATGAAATGGATGAGTTAATTAAGTTGATTAAATAGTATGGGTGTAGTAAAATTAGGTGATGTCGCTCGTGAAAGTCGACTTAAATGGACAAAAAGTAAACAGGATGTTCCTATAGTTGGTTTGGAACATCTTATCCCTGATGAAATACGTTTTGATGCATATGATATAAATACAGATAATACTTTTTCAAAAAGGTTTGTAAAGGGACAAGTCTTATTTGGTAGACGTCGAGCTTATCAACGTAAGGCTGCAATTGCTGAATTTGATGGTATATGCTCAGGTGACATAACTGTAATAGAAGCAATAGAAGGGAAAATGGTGCCTGAGTTATTGCCTTTCATAATTCAAACACCTGTATTTTTTGATTATGCTAATAGAGGCTCTGCTGGATCTCTATCACCTCGTGTAAAATGGGAGCATTTGGCTGATTATGAGTTCGAATTACCTCCATTAGAGGAACAAAAAATTCTTGCTGATAAATTATGGGCAGCCTATCGATTGAAGGAGGCCTATAAAAAGCTACTTGATGCCACTGATGAAATGGTGAAATCGCAATTTATCGAGATGTTTGGAACCGTTGAGAATAATACCCATAACTTTCCAATTATGACTATTGGTGAGTTTGCAAATTGTTTTGCTGGAGCAACTCCAAGCACATCTCATCCTGAATATTGGGAGAATGGAAGAATAAGATGGATGAGTTCTGGCGAGGTACACAAAGGTCATGTAGAAGATACAGATTCTCGCATTACTGAGCTTGGATATAAGAGCGCAAGTACAAGGATGGTTCCAATACATTCTATTGTAATTGCTATCGCTGGTCAAGGTAAAACTCGTGGTACTGTGGCTATTACAGAAGTTGATCTGTGTACAAATCAGTCTTTGTGTGCTATTGTACCCGACGAGCGTGTAAACTACTCATATCTTTACCATAATCTTCAGGGGAGATATCTCGAACTTAGAGGTCTGTCTGGAGATGTTAATGGTAGAGGAGGTCTTAACTTGAAGATAATCCAAAAGATTCCTGTTATACTGCCTCCAATAGAGAAGCAACAACAGTTTGCATCCATTGCCCAACAAGCCGATAAATCAAAATCTGTCATTCAAAAAGCTTTAGTATATTTGAATGACATACAGAGTGACGAATTAAGGAAAATCGCTTAATTATTAAATTGATAACAATAAAAATCATAGATATGTTTAACGAAGACAATACAGTGGAGCAAATGCTCATAGAAGCTGCAACCCAAAGTAGTTGGCAGTATGTAAAGTCACAGGATATACCTCGTAGTTCTGATTCTGTCCTTGTTGAATCATGGCTATTGGAAGCTCTTGTCAGGTTAAATCCAATAACACGTCAACAAGCGGAGCAAGTTATTTATAAACTCCGTGCTGCTATTACTTGTGGAGGTAATTATGATGAATTGGTGACTGCCAATGACCGTTTTCGTACATTGTTATTTAATGAAAACACAGAGCCTTTTGGAAAGGATGGTGAATATATACCTATCAGATTCTTTAGCGAAGATGCGGTCGAAGATTATTGTGTAGTGACCAATCAATGGGAGTTTCCACGTAGTTCTGTTGAAGGAGGTAAACGTTTGGATTTGGTTTATCTGATAAATGGAATTCCGGTTTGTGTTGGTGAAGTAAAATCTCCTGTTCGTCCTCAGATAACATGGGCTGACGGAGCCATTGATATGCTGCATTACGAAAAGAGCATTCCAGAAATGTTTGTTCCGAATATATTAACCTTTGCTACAGAAGGCAAAGAACTTCAATATGCCGGCATCTGTGCCCCTGTTGACAAATGGGGACCTTGGTTTAAAGATGAAAGTCGTCAGCATGGTACAATAGAGTCGGTTAAAAGTAACGTAATGGGGTTGGTTCAACCAAACCGACTGCTTGACATATATCGTTACTATAGTGTTTTTACAGGAACATCATCAGGCAAAAAAATAAAAATAGTTTGCCGTTATCAACAATATCTAGGTGGTGAAGCTATTGTTCAGCGTGTCTTAAACACATATCGTGAGAAACAAGGTCCGAAGAAAGGTCTTATTTGGCATTTCCAGGGTTCGGGAAAATCATGGTTGATGGTATTCGCTGCCCAAAAATTACGTTTGCAGAATGAATTACATGCTCCCACTGTTGTTATCGTTGATGACCGTATTGATTTGGAAGATCAGATAACGGGCGATTTTACTCGTGCTGATATTCCCAATATAGAACCTGCAAAGACAAAAGAAGAGTTAGTTGCATTTTTCAAGCAGGATCAGCGCAAGATTTTGATAACGACAATTTTCAAGTTCGGAGATGTTGATAGTGTACTGAATGAAAGAGATAATATCATTTTATTGGTAGATGAAGCACACCGAACTCAGGAAAAGGATTTAGGACAAAAAATGCGCAGTGCACTACCTAATGCATTTTTCTTTGGCCTTACCGGAACGCCTATCAATAAACGAGATAAGAATACTTTTCAATCTTTTGGAGCTGATGAGGATTTAGAGAAAGGTGGATATATTTCAAAGTATACTTTCCAAAATTCTGTTGAAGATGGAGCTACGCTTGAATTGAATTTCCAAACAGTGCCGGTAGAGATGCATCTTAACGAAGCTCAATTACAAGAAGAGTTTGATGAACTGACCGATCAAATATCAGAGGAAGAAAAGAACGAATTAGTAAAACGAACTTCTGTTGAAGCATTTTTTACAGCGGAGAAGCGAATTAACGATGTCGCACGTTATATTGTAAATCACTTCAAAGAGTATGTAGAGCCCAGTGGCATGAAAGCCCAAGTTGTGGTATATAACCGAGACTGCTGTGTGAAATATAAGAAAGCGATTGATGCTCTTTTGGGTTCGGAAGATGCAACCACTATCGTTATGCATACGGCTGGCGATAAAGCTGATGAGTATAAGGCATACTGTCGTGATAGAGAACAAGAAAGAAAACTTCTTGACCAATTCCGTGATCCATTGTCACCGATTAAAATGGTGATTGTCACTTCAAAGCTGTTGACAGGTTTTGATGCTCCAATTTTGCAATGTATGTATCTTGATAAACCAATGAAGGATCATACGTTGTTACAAGCTATTTGCCGTACGAATAGAAAGTACAATGTTGATAAGAAATGTGGTCTGATTGTAGATTTCGTTGGTGTATTTGATAATGTAGCCAAAAGCCTTGCTTTTGATGAGGAGACGGTAAAAACGGTTGTAAAGAATATTGATGAGATAAAAGTGTTGATACCTCAATTTTTGCAAGAGTGTATTGACTTTTTCCCTGGTGTAGACCGGACAATCGGTGGTTGGGAAGGTTTGCAAGCTGCCCAGCAATGTTTACTTGATGAGTCTACAAAAACGAATTTTGCAAAACATTTTTCACGATTGGCTAAAGCTTGGGAAACAGTAAGCCCGGATGCAATGCTGGCTGCTTATCAGGCGGATTATACTTGGCTGGCTCAGGTATATCAAAGTGTACGTCCTGTTAGTACCGGAGGATCACTCATATGGACTTTATTGGGTGCTAAAACCATTGAAATCATTCATCGTAACATTGATACAATTGATATTGGGACTCCACTTGAGGATCTTGTGGTAGATGGAGATGTAATTGATATGGTGTTGGAGCAAGCCAAAGACAATCCTAAAAAGATATTGGAAGTGGAAAAAATGCTTCGTTTGAGGTTAGGAGAGCATCATGGAGACCCTAATTACAAGGTATTTGCTGAGAAGTTGGATGAACTGCGCCGTCATATGGAGGAGAATCTTATAACTAGTATTGATTTCCTCCGAGGATTGCTCACCCTTGCCAAAGAAGTGCTTGAAGAAGAAAAAAACTCAAATCAACCTCTTGACAAGAGGGAACAAGCTAAAGCTGCTCTTACGGAGTTGTTTGAATCAATTAAAACTGAGGATACACCTATCATTGTAGAACGTGTAGTTGCTGATATTGATGAAAATGTAGTAGCTATTGTACGTAAGTTTAAAGATGCTTTTAAAAGCATTACAGCTCAGCGAGAGATAAAAAAGAAACTACGTTCTATTCTGTGGGTTAACTACCAGATTAAAGATCAAGAAGTTTTTGATAAGGCTTATCAGTATATTGAGATGTATTACTAATCGGTTGATAAAATGAATTTGTTATGGCTGTTGAATCACACGATAAGAAACTTGATGACCTCCTAAAAATGGTTGAAGAAGGTAAGGCTCAATTACCCGACTTTCAACGTAGTTGGGTTTGGGATGACACGAAGATATGTAAACTAATAGAAAGTATCACATCTGGTTTCCCAATGGGTGCAGCGATGTTTTTGGCTAATGGTGGTGAGCATATCCGTTTTAAGTATCGCACATTTGAGGGAGTGAATTCTATATCAGAAGTTACACCTGAGTGGCTTGTGCTCGATGGACAACAGCGACTCACAACCTTATATCAGGTCTTGAAGAGTAAGAAAGCAACTAATACTCGATTAGAGACCAATCGAGATACAATTATCAAACGCTATTATTATCTAGATATTCGTAAATGTCTAGACTCTACTGCGGACAGATTGGAAGCAATCATATCTATATCAGAGAAGAAACAGCTTACAACAAATATTGGTCGTGATGTAACGCTGGACTTATCCACAAGAGAGAAGGAATTTGAGAACCTGATGTTTCCCCTAAATATTACGTTTTCTCATAATGATACGGAAGATTGGCATTATGATATGGAAGACTATTACAAAGGTGATAGAGAGTATAGAAATTTATTCCGTGATTTCTCCCAGCAGATTCTTCGCCCAATTTTAGAGTATAACATACCTATAATTCAGCTTGATAAAGAAACCCCGAAAGAGGCTGTTTGTCAGATTTTTGAGAATGTAAACACTGGTGGTGTACCTCTTACGGTTTTCGAACTCGTCACAGCTACATTTGCTACTGAAGGACATGAATTGAGAAAAGATTGGGAGACCATTCGTCATATTTTTGCTCAAAAAGTAAATGGCGAGCTATTGAAAGAAATCACTGGTGCTAATTTTTTGGCGGCAATGACTCTGTTGGTATCATATTATAAAAGAGTGGTTTCAGGTGATGATGAGCGTGTGGCTGTAACATGTAAGAAAAAAGACATTCTTAGGCTTGAATTGAAAGATTATTTGAAGTATCATGATGCTTTGATTAAAGGTTTCTGTGATGCAGCTGATTTCTTAGTACATCAGGGGATTTTCCGTTCCAGAGATCTTCCATATTCGTCACAACTTATTCCACTTGCTGCAATCTTTGCATACGACAACGAAAATAAAAAAATGTTGCATCTTGGAAGCAAACAGGAATTATTGTCTCGTTGGTATTGGTGTGGCGTAATGGGTGAACTATATGGCGGTGCCAATGAAGCTAGATTTGCAACTGATATAATGGGCGTATTTCGTTGGATGGAAGGTGGTGAAATGCCAGAAACTGTATATCGTTCCAATATACAACCAACTCGTTTATTGACTATGCAGACTAGGAATAGTGCAGCGTACAAAGGTATTATGGCACTTATCTTACAAGACTCACCGCTTGATTTTATGACAGGGCATCGTATGGATATAGCATCTTACATTGATGAAGATGCTGATATTCATCATATATTCCCTCAAACTTATTGCGAGAAAAATAAACTTCCACGTATAAAATGGAATTCTGTCATTAATAAGACTCCAATTTATGCATCTTCCAATCGCTCAATAGGAGGACATGCACCAAGTACCTATATAGGTACTATGGCTAACAAAGGATTAGACCAACTTAAGATTCAAGAAGCAATAGAATCTCACAAGGTAAATTATATTTATCTTTCATCAGATGATTTTGATGCTTATTTCATAGATCGAGCAATCAAGTTATTGAATCGTGTAGAAAAAGCAACAGGAAAAGTAGTTACCGGTCGAGATAGTCAAGAAACTGTGGATGCTTATGGGGTTAGTTTGCTTTAACAAGATTGTCATTTTAAATAGCTAATAAATTCTGTAAATAATATTTATCGTATCTATGGTAATAACTGAACTACATATAGAAAATATAAAAGGATTGCAAAATTTTGAGTTAAAGCAATCTATTCAACCTAATCGTCCTAATATTTTAGTTGCGCCTAACGGCTTTGGAAAGACTTCTTTAGCTATAGCATTTAAATCTCTTAAAAATAGTAAATTAGATCTTGATGAAAGTAGTTATTATAATGGAGATAATTCTAATAAACCTATTTTAAGATTAAAGTTAAGTACAGGAGAAAATTTAGAAGCAGATGACAGTCATAACTCTATATCAAGTAAATTTGATATATATGTGATTAATTGTCAGCTTAAACCTAAAGCTACTGCTCAACGATATGGTGGTAGAACTATAGCAAGAGCTTCGAACGATATTAGTCCGACTGTAATGATCCAAACTATTCCCCCAAAAATAAACTTTGATTATTCACTTCCTAGGAATAAACGAGATTTTGGAATTAATGGAAAACTATTAACAGACATCTCCAATATTTATAGTCAGTATAACTTAATAATACGTATCTCTGAGAATATAAATTTTGAAGAGTTTAGTTTGGTTCGTTTTAAAACTCCTTTTAATGCAATAATAGCGAAAATTAATAGTATCGATAATAGAAAAACAGCCCACAGTATTAAGGATGAAATTATTAGAGAGAATATTATAGATATCAATAATCAAGAGTTAACTAATTTATGTGATATAATAAGACAAAATTCAGCATTTGATAATATAGTAGATGTCTTTCTTGTCGCTTGGCAAATTATTCATGTTAGAAATAGCATGGGAGTGAATTATAGAAAAGCTTTGGCGTACGCCAACTTTCTAAAAAAACAAGTAGAGATAGACTCAACTCTTGAAAAGATAAATCCTGTAAGTGATAGATTTGAAATTAAGTCTGCAATCAAAGATCATTCTTTAATAATTGAATGGCCAAAAGCTAATATGATTTCTAATGGTCAACGTGATATTCTTACTTTTATATCTAGGTTGATGGAATGTCATTATAAGGAATCAAAAGCTTGTATCCTTGTTATTGATGAATTCTTTGATTATTTAGATGATGCAAATCTTGTCGCATTCCAGTATTATATATCCACATTAATTGATAGTTATAGAAAAAATAGGAGAATTATATTCCCTATTCTACTTACTCATATTGATCCTAATTATTTGAAACATTTTTGTTTTAATGATAAACGGTTGAATATATGTTATCTAAAAAACTACAAGGGGAAAATTAGTGATAAAATGGCTCAATTTATAGGTGCAAGGGAGAATTTATTAATTAAAAATGCCGTAGATACATATTATTTACATTACCATCCTAATATTGATACGATTGATATTACGGAAGAATTTAAGCAGTT
>OLGB01004845.1_pt1 | contig 11029 bp, 9 predicted proteins | sample 1605691 | NCBI WGS metagenome assembly OLGB01 (sample SAMEA3888925, study PRJEB22519) | human gut metagenome | biome: human gut; feature: human-associated habitat; material: faeces | place: Denmark | collected 2010
AAAAGATTTTAGTTCTTGAATGCCAATAGACTTTGAGAAAGTGAGATAAATTTCGTATTTTGCGAGTGGGAGCTGTACGTGTGTACCGCCCCCGAGCAAAAGACGGAAAGCGCCAAAAGGGTCAAGGACTCGATGTCCTTGACCCTTTTCCAATCCCTCTGAGTGCAACAAGTTGCACTCACCTCCCTTTGCAAGGGAGGCAAAAATGTCTTTTTAATTCGGGGTCCCCGAAAAGCGTAAGCTTTTTGGGGAGAGGAGAAAGAAATGGAGTGTTTATTATAAATTTTTAAAAAATTTATTCGAACACGGAATTTCTTTCGACGAGGCGCAGTTTAGCCACTTTATCAAAGTCTAAACAAATTTTCCTTTAAAATTCGGTTCAATTATCGGTAAACCGAGCTTTTCTACCGTATTCTCAATTACCTCTTTGGTGAAGTCGCCTTTCACAGGATATCCCGTAAACGTCATATAATAAATAACAAGTTCCTGCAAGGTCGGATTCATAATATTTGTAATTTTGACCGTATCGTCGTCATTAAACTTGAAATTAAACTTTCTTACATGAGATGTTTCAATCGGTCTAATCCACAAATCAAGAGTGCCGTCCTCTTTCCAAGCGGCTTTTGAATATGCATGATATGTAACGTCGCCTAAAGTCATCTTGCTTATTCCATATTCACCGTTTAAGCCGACGTCAATCGTGTTTTCATATTCCTTTTCTTTCCAATAAAAAGTAAGCTTTTCATCGTCAAATGTAAGCTTCATTTCGCTTATCTCGCCGGGTTTTTTAAACCACATTTGAGTAATTGTGATTGATACAACAGAAACAAATTCGCTTGTTTTGCAGGTAATAAGCCTGCCTGAAATCTTTTCCTCAAGCTCACGGTTACGCTCACTCTTCGGCAAATCCTCAACACTGCAATTATCAATAGTGTCAAGCATTTGTTGATATTCCGCCTTGTTTTCAGGAAGTTCACCGTAGCCGAAACACTCAGGAAAATATTTCCAAAAGATTTTCATAACCTTATAGTCCTCCGCCTCTCCGCAGTTAAGAACTACAAGTGCGTCATATTCAGGAAACATAAAGCAACGCTGACCGAAAAGTCCGTCTGCTCTGTAGCTGTTAGAAACAGGATTGCGCCAAAATTGATAGCCGTATCCCATCATATTATCAATATACCCGTCAGATACGGAGTCAACCTGCTTTCTTGTTGCCTCTTTAACCCAAATTTCAGGAATAATTTGAGTGCCGTCTTTCCATTTGCCGCCATGAATATAGGGCAGGAAAAATTTTGCAAGGTCCTCACTTTTCATATAAAGGCCCCAACCGCCCGCATTGTTGCCTTTGCCGTCACTTTCCCAAAACGGCTTTTCAATTCCGAGAGGCTCAAAAATACGAGGATAGAGATAATCAATAACACTCATACCCGTAACCTTAGTAATAATGGCAGAAAGCATCGTGGTATTTTCACTTATATAATTAAACTTGGTATTAGGTGGAAGAAGAAAAGGAGCATTGAAAAAGTTTTGAACCCAATCCGTACCGCCTTTTTCGTCAAGCACGGTAATAAGCTTATCCGAATGCATTGTAAGAAGCATCCTGACGGTAATCATTCTGTTAAACGGGCGCTTACTCATTAAATATTCAGGAAAAAACTTAACAACCCTGTCATTAAGATTAATAAGTCCCTCACTTACTGCAAAGCCGACAGCAGTCGACGTAACGCTTTTGCTCATAGAATAAAGTACGTGAGGAATATCTTTATTATATGGCTTAAAAAAGCCTTGAGCGCAGACCTTGTCGTGCCTTACAACTGTAAAGCTTTGAAGTCCTAAATTATTCTCATTTATTTCATTAATAAAAGCTGTAATAGCACTGCTTTTTACACCGACTTGTTCCGGTGTGCAATGTTCCAAATTGCAATCCTTAAGTCTTTCCATAACGTACCCCTTAATAAAATTATTACTATGCTTAATATACACCTTTTCGCTTATTTTTTCAACATATTGTATAATATTTTAAATTGACATTTTAAATATTATGTATATAATTATAATTAGATTTGTATATCTCGGCATAAAAATATGTCCTGAAAGGTAAAATAAATGAAAAACAGACTGAAAAAACTAAATATATTTTTCATAGTGCTTTGTATAATTATTTCGTCAATTATTCCTACAGCGGCATTTGCGGCAAGCGAGGATGATTTGAGATCAAGCGTTGTAAGCATTGCAAGCGATGAGGTCGGCTACACAGGTACATCATCATATTCAAAATACGGCGATTGGTACGGTTATCAAGGCGGATGGTGCACAACGTTTGTATTATGGTGTTTTAATAAAGCCGGAAAGCAAAATGGCGTTACATTAAACGGTGTAATCATTCCTCGTGGCGGAAACTGCAGCAGTATGATTAGCTGGTTTAAGGATAAGGGCAGATATTATTCCCCGTCAAAATACACCCCAAAAAGCGGCGACCTTATCTTTTTTGACTGGACGGGCAGCGGCACAGCAGACCACGTAGGCATAGTCAATTACACCTCAGGCACTACTGTTTACACTATTGAGGGCAACTGTTCAGGAAAGGTTAAAGCAAGAGAATATACTAAAAAAGGTTCAAAACCTTACAACAATATCAGTTCAATTATCGGCTACGCAAGTCCAAAATTTTCTTCGGTTTCAGGCTCTTCTGCCGGCAAAACAACAACTAAAAAGCATACTACAACGAAGAAAGCAAAAACCACTAAGAAAGCAACCGCTTCTAAAAAGGTAACTACAAAGAAAGCAACTACTGCTAAATCCACCACAAAAAAGGCTGCGTCAAAAAAGACTGCAACCAAAAAGGAAACAACTAAGGCAACAACTGTAGCAACCACAACGCAAGCTGCCACAAAGGCGAATGCAAAAACAACAACCGAGCAAAGCGAAAGCGCACCGCTTACAAATCTTCAGATTTACGCTTCAAAATATGATTTGCAAATCGGTGACACGGTCAAGCTTGACTATTCGGTTGAGCCGTCAAACACAAATGCCGTAGTCGGTTATTTTTGCGATCAGGAAGGAATAATCGACATAGGTGCAAACGGTGAAATCACCGCAATCGGCAACGGAACGGCTACCGTTGTTGTTTGTGCAAATGACGATTTATATGCGCAGTGCGACTTTATTGTTACCGACGCTGTCGGCGAGGTTACAACTGTCGGCGGCTCAAACGAGGAAAGCAGAAAGGTGGTTGACACACGAATCGACGTATCCACCACACAGGCAAATGCGCAAAGCGTATTAACAAGGCTCGGCGTTAACGTAAATATGCTTTCGCAAAATAAGCAATTATACATAGTTCCCGCTTCGATAGCAGGAGTTACGGTATTTATTTCAATTTTCATTGCAATTACAAAGAAGATTAAGAAAAAGAAGAAATAACTTCAAAGGAGATACAAATTTATGTTATTCAAACCTGAATATGATGAAAACGGCAAAAAAATTCTTTGCGAAATGAACGGCATCAATTCTGAAATGCTTATGGACATTTACGTTAAGAAAATGAAAAAGGGTGAAGTGCTTGAAATATGCGAGGATAAAAACGAATGTGCAATTTTGCTCCTTTCAGGCGACGTTACCTTTAAAGTGGAAGATGAAATAAACGAACGCTGCAAGAGAAAAAATCCTTTTGAAAAAAAGCCTTACGCAATTCATTTTTGCAAACAGGTTAAGGCGAGTGTTACCGCAAACGAGGACAGCGAAGTGCTTGTTCAAATGACAGATAATGAAAAAACCTGGAAAAGTGAATTTTATAATCCTAACAATTGCCTTTATCAAGAGTTTGGCAAGGGTCAATGGAACGGCACGGGTCACAGAATTGTATCAACAATGTTTGACCTTGACAATGCACCTGAGTCAAATATGGTTATGGGCGAAGTGTTCAACCAACCGGGACGTTGGTCAAGCTATCCGCCTCATCATCACCCGCAGCCTGAACTTTATTATTATCAATTCGACCATCCGGAGGGATTCGGTGCAGGCTTTGAGGGCAACACACCTTACAAAACAGAAAACGGAAGTTGCCTTTGCATAAGAGGCGGCAATGCTCACCAGCAGGTTACGGCACCGGGATATGAAATGTATTATGTTTGGCTTATTCGTCATCTTGATGGCGACCCATGGGATAAAACAAGAATTTATGTTCCGGAGTATGAATGGCTCGCAAACGCAGACTAAATCTTTAAATATATTAATTTTATGCATAAATATACAGCAAATATTCCTAAAATATTGACTTTATGCGATTATTGTGATAAATTATTGACACGGTTAGAAATAATCGTGTCTTTTATTATGTCATTAAAAACAAAATACGGAGGAAAATAAGATGAAATTAACAAAAAAAATTTCTGCTGTTGTTCTTGCCGCTCTTATGGCAGTAGTTGCAATCTTTGCAGGCTGTTCATCAACAAAGAGCAATGACGACAGTAAAACAAACAATGAATCAACCACATCTGCCGCTAAGGTTAAGGTTGTTGACATTGAGCTTTCAAGCGAAGAGTATGCTTTTGGTGTTGACAAGAAGCAGCCTGAGCTTAAGGAAAAATGCAACGAGCTTCTTAAGGAAATGAAGTCAAACGGCGAGCTTGATGAAATCAGCAATCACTACTTCGGTAACGGTGAGCCTCAAGGCGTTACTTCTGCTAAGCAGGATAAGTCAAAGGACCAGCTTGTTGTTGCAACAAATGCCGAGTTTGCACCGTTCGAGTACAAAGAGGGCGACAAGTTCTACGGTATTGATATGGAAATCGCTAAGCTTCTTGCCGATAAACTTGGCAAAGAACTTGTAATCGTAGATATGGCTTTCGATGCTGTTCTTCTTTCAGTTCAGCAGCAAAAAGCTGATATAGGTATGGCAGGTCTTACAGTAAACCCTTCAAGAGCAAAGCAAGTTGATTTCTCTGATTCATACTATTCAGCATCACAGAAAGTTATTTGCAAGGCTGACGACACAACATTTGACAACTGCAAGACTAAAGAAGATGTTGACAAAATTCTTAAGAGTTTTGATTCATCAGTTCTTATCGGCGGCCAGACAGGCACAACAGGTCAGTCATACGTTCAGGGTAACGACGAATTCGGCTTTGAAAAGCTTGGCGCAACCTGGAAGGGCTATGCAAACGGTTCACTTGCTGTTCAGGATTTAATCAACGGCGGTATCAAATATGTTATTATTGACGCTGCTCCTGCACAAGCAATTACTAGTGCTATTAATGCCGTAGCATAAATCAATTAAAAGATTGCCCATTCAAAAAGAATGGGCATTTTTTATAATATGAATATGAGGATTTATTAATGAATTTTGAAAAGAAATTTGAAGTGTTTTGGAAATTCTTTATTGACAACGGCGGCTACAATGTTGTTATTGAAGGCTTAAGAAACACTCTTATAATTGCTATACTCGGCCTTGTAATAGGTATCATTATAGGTACACTTATTGCAACAGTAAGAGTAGTACCGAAAACAAGCGGCGTCTTAAAGGTGCTTGATGTGCTTGCAAAGTTTTATGTAAGTTTCTTCAGGGGTACGCCTATCGTAGTTCAGCTTCTTTTGTTCTACTATGTGCTTATGCCGCTTCTTTCAATCAATTTAAAGAGCGTGCCGGTTGCCGTTATTGTTTTTGGCTTAAACTCCGGCGCTTATATTTCAGAAATTATGAGAGCAGGTATTCTCTCTGTTGACCCCGGTCAAATGGAGGGCGGCCGTGCTGTAGGCTTAAGTTACGGCACAACAATGATGAAAATTGTTATTCCGCAGGCTGTTAAAAATATTCTTCCTACCCTTGGCAACGAATTTATTTCTCTTATTAAGGAAACCTCGGTTGTCAGCTTCGTAGGCGCAACAGACCTTTATCTTGCATTCCAGCGTATCGGTTCTAACACATACGACTTTATGGTTCCTTATCTTGTAATGGCTGTTATTTACATTGTAATGGTGCTTATAATTTCTACTCTTATCAAAGTTATGGAAAGGAGTTTGAGAAAAAGTGATTACCGTTAAGAATTTGAAAAAAAGCTTTGGCGATAACGAAGTGCTCAAGGGCATTGACTACGAAATCAAGCAGGGCGAAAAAATAGTCATTATCGGGCCAAGCGGCTCAGGTAAAAGTACATTTTTAAGATGTTTGAATTTACTTGAAACTCCGACCGAAGGCGAAATTTATTTTGACAATCAGCTTATAACCGACAAAAAATGCGACATTAACAAAATTCGTGAGCATATGGGTATGGTTTTTCAGCACTTTAATCTTTTCAACAACAAAACCATACTTGAAAATATAACACTTGCTCCTGTCCAGCTTAAGGTTATGACCAAGGAGCAGGCAAACGCAAAGGCTATGGAGCTTTTAGAAAGGGTAGGTCTTGCAGACAAAGCAAATGCTTATCCATCCCAAATCTCCGGCGGTCAAAAGCAAAGAGCGGCAATAGTTCGTTCACTTGCAATGAATCCAAAGGTTATGCTTTTTGACGAACCTACCTCGGCACTCGACCCGGAAATGGTAGGCGAGGTTTTGCAGGTTATGAAAGACCTTGCAAACGAGGGTATGACAATGGTTGTTGTTACACATGAGATCGGATTCGCGAGAGAAGTAGCTGACCGTGTGATTTTCATGGATGACGGTTATATTGTAGAGCAGGGTACACCGCAGGAGGTTATCCTGAATCCGAAAGAACCGAGAACAATAGACTTCCTGAATAAGGTATTGTAATAAATGCGATAGTTATCACTTAAGTGGGCACTTTAAAAGATACGGTACAATAATCAATAACAGTGATAAGGAGAAGCAAGATGAAGCGGATCATAACAATCAGCCGTGAATTTGGTGCGGGCGGCGGTTCTATCGGAAGCGCTGTAGCAAAAAAACTCGGTTTTGAATATTACGATAAGGAAATTATTTTAAAAGCTGCCGGTAAATCCAATATGGATATAGATCGAGTTATGAAATGGGATGAAAAGGTTCCGTCCAATTTCGGCTTTGCCCAGAGTCTGTTCGATTTTTATAACAGACCGCAGGGAGAAAAGCTGTACGCAGCACAGGAAGCGATCATCCGTGAGATCGGCGAAAAGGGAAAATGTGTGATCGTCGGCAGAAATGCCAATACGATACTGAAAAACTTTGAGGACAGCCTGCATGTATTTGTATATGCGGATCCTTACTGGCGCATGGAGCATATGAAGGCAAAAATGCCGGATATGACTGAGGCAAAGATCAGTGAGGAAATGCACACGATCGACAGAGCCAGAAAGAAATTCTGCTCTTATTATACCAATACGGAATTTGGTGTGGCGGATTATTATGACATTTGTCTGAATGCTTCCGCGCTTGGCATCGACAATTGCATTGATGTTCTGTATCAGCTTTGCAAATAATCAGAATAGAAAGAGATGAAAGAATGGAACAGAAAAATCCTCTGGGAGAATTACCGGTTCCGGTTTTATTAAGAAGATATGCGCTGCCCAGCATTTTAGCGATGCTGGTAAGCGCATTATATAATATTGTAGACCAGTTTTTTATCGGAAGAAGCGTTGGAGAGCTTGGTAATGCGGCAACGAATGTAGCATTTCCGTTAAGTACCTCCTGTGTAGCACTGGCACTTTTATTTGGGATCGGTGGTGCAGCTGCGTTTAATCTGACGATGGGAAAAGGAGAAAAAGAGAAGGCACTTTTTTATATAGGAAATGCTGCAACCATGCTGTTTCTCAGTGGTGTGGTGCTGACTGTGATCACGGAGCTGTTTTTGGAGCCGCTTCTTGTTGGGTTTGGCTCTCCGCAGAACGTACTGTCATATGCCAAGACATATACAGGCATTACAGCGATCGGTTTTCCGTTTTTGATCCTGTCTGCAGGCGGCGGACATCTGATCCGTGCAGACGGCAGCCCGTCCATGGCTATGATCTCCAACCTGGCAGGGGCTGTGATCAATACGGTCCTGGATGCCCTGTTTGTGTTTGGATTCAATATGGGGATGCAGGGCGCTGCACTGGCAACGGTGATCGGGCAGTTTGTGGCAGCTGCGATCATCGTATGGTATTTATGCCGTTTTAAGACTGCACCGCTTTCCTTGTCGCATTTCAGACCGAAGCTGTCTGTTACCGGCTTTGTGGCAAAGCTTGGTACAGCAAATTTTTTTAATCAGATCGCTATGATGATCGTGCAGATCGTTATGAATAAATCATTGACATATTACGGATCACAGTCTGTGTATGGAGAATCCATTCCACTTGCCTGTGCAGGTATCATTACAAAGGTCGGTATGGTATTTTTTTCTATCTGTATCGGTCTGTCGCAGGGAATGCAGCCTATTGTCAGCTTTAATTACGGTGCAGGCAATTATAAGAAGGTAAAGCAGGCATACAGGCTTGCAGCAGGGATCGGAACGATCATTTCGGTCATTGCTTTTTTTGCTTTTCAGATTTTCCCGCGCCAGCTGATCGGTATATTCGGTTCTTCGCAGAATGAAGCTTATTATACCTTTGCAGTGCGTTATTTCAGAATTTATATGTTTTTTACATTTTTAAATGCAATACAGCCGATCTCCTCCAACTTTTTTACGGCGATCGGCAAACCGGGGAAAGGGATTTTCCTTTCCCTGACAAGGCAGATCATTTTCTTATTGCCGCTTATTGTGATCTTTCCGCTCTTTTTGGGCGTGGATGGAATTATGTATGCAGGACCAATCGCAGATTTTATTGCAGCTATGGTTTCAATGATCCTGATCTATAAAGAATTTGGAAAAATCAACAAATTGGAGGAAGCAACATGCGAATCATAATTGTAGGATGTGGTAAGGTCGGAAGTACCATTACCGAACAGCTTGTCAAGGAAGGTCATGATGTGGCGGTCATTGACAGGGATTCGGACGTTATTCAGGATATCACCAATAATTTTGATGTGATGGGAGTAGTCGGAAACGGTGCCAGCTATTCCATTCAGAAGGAAGCGGGAATTGAAGATGCCCATCTTCTGATCGCTGTCACGGGATCGGATGAGCAGAATCTTTTGTGCTGTCTGTTTGCAAAAAAAGCAGGTAATTGTAATACGATCGCGAGAGTCCGTAATCCGCTTTATAATCATGAGATCCGGTTTATCCAGGAAGAACTCGGACTTTCCATGACGATCAATCCGGAATATGCAGCAGCAACAGAAATTGCACGTATCCTGCGTTTCCCGTCAGCGATCAAGATTGATACCTTCTCAAAAGGAAGGGTAGAGCTGATCAAGTTTCTTGTTCCGGGAAATTCACCGATCGATAACTGCAGCCTGATCGATATTTCCCATAAGATCAAGACGGATGTTCTGGTATGTGCGGTAGAACGCAAGGATGAGGTCGTGATCCCAAACGGTAGTTTTGTTATCAAAGCAGGCGATACGATCAGTATTGTGGCAAGCCCGACCAAGGCAAGAGATTTCATCAAAGAGATCGGTGTCCGAGCACATCAGGTCGGTAATGCCATGATCGTCGGCGGTGGAACGATGGCATACTATCTGGCCGAACAGCTTCTCAGCATGGGGATCCATGTCAAGATCATTGAGCGGGATGAAGAGCGCTGCGAGCAGCTTTCCGAGCTCCTTCCAAAGGCTATGATCATTCACGGAGATGCAACAAACCAGAATATTTTACTGGAAGAGGGCATCCAGAACAGCGAAGCATTTGTATCACTGACAGGCATTGACGAAGGAAATATCTTTCTGTCCCTGTTTGCGCAGAGCTGCTCCAAGGCGAAAGTCATCACCAAGATCAACCGGATTTCCTTTGGGGATATCATTAATGACTTCCAGCTTGGCAGTCTGATCTATCCTAAGTTTATTACATCCGAATATATTACAAGATATGTACGTGCCATGCAGAATTCTCTTGGCAGCAATGTGGAAACACTGTATCATCTGATTGAGAATAAGGTAGAGGCATTGGAGTTCCACATCCATGAGGGAGCGCCTGTTGTGGATATCGCATTGGAAGATCTGCCAATCCGGGATAATACGCTGATCGCCTGTATCAATCATGCGGGAACGATCATCAGACCGAACGGTAAAACAAAGATCAGTGTTGGAGATACGGTCATCATCATCACAACACATAAGGGGCTTGGAGATATTAAGGATATTTTACAGAAATAGCCTGGAGGGACATTATGAATCACGCAGTTATCCGTCGTATTTTAGGACTTATTTTATTGTTTGAATCTGCATTTCTGCTGCTGCCTTGTATGGTGGCAGTGATCTACAGGGAAAAGCAGGGGCTGTCTTATCTGGCAGTTGCTTTTATCTGTCTGGTGATCGGTTTCTTACTGACAAGAAAGAAAACCGAAAATCAGATGTTTTACGCCAAGGAAGGCTTTGTGATCGTGGCACTGAGCTGGATCGTCATGAGTTTTTTCGGAGCAATGCCTTATTACCTGAGCGGAGATATCCCGGATGTTTCGCAGGCATTATTTGAAGCTGTTTCCGGTTTTACGACAACAGGAGCAAGTACCTTGAGCAGTGTGGAGGTACTCAGCCATTGTACTCTTGTCTGGCGTGCATTTACAATCTGGATCGGTGGTATGGGGGTTATCGTATTTCTGCTTGCGGTCCTGCCTCTGACGGGCGGTTATAATATGCATCTGATGCGCGCGGAAAGCCCGGGGCCTTCTGTCGGTAAGCTTGTGCCAAAGGTAAGAGAGACAGCAAAAATACTGTATCTGATCTATATTTCCCTGACTGTGATCGAAATTGTACTTTATATACTGGCAGGTATGCCTGTGTTTGATGCGGTCACGACCGGATTTTCAACAGCCGGAACCGGTGGATTCGGTATCCGGAATGACAGTATGGGATCTTATTCTACCGTTCTTCAGATTCTGATCACGATATTTATGATCCTGTTTGGTGTGAATTTTAACTTTTACTATTTTCTGCTCGGCAAGGAAAAGAAAGATGCCTTTAAGATGGAAGAGGTACGCTGGTATCTGATTGTTATTGCTTCCTCTGTATTGATTATTACCA
>OLGB01004847.1_pt1 | contig 11024 bp, 4 predicted proteins | sample 1605691 | NCBI WGS metagenome assembly OLGB01 (sample SAMEA3888925, study PRJEB22519) | human gut metagenome | biome: human gut; feature: human-associated habitat; material: faeces | place: Denmark | collected 2010
GAAACCAAGCACGATGCAGGCAACCGCTACCGCAATCAGTATAAAATTCTCTTTTCCGAAAGCAAAATCTCTTTTAGCCATCTTTCTCAACTCTTTATTATTCGTACATTAAATATAATACAACTTATCGACCCCCATCCGCAAATATTTATTCACGGCAAAAATGGTTGCGATCACGGACAAGACAATACCTAAAGCAAACACTGCCACATAAACCAATAATAATGTTTGCATATCCAATATCTGGATAAAACCTTTCATTTTGCAAATAATATAACGCTCCGGTTAGCATTAATATTGCCAAGATAGAGGCGAAAATGCCACTTACTATGTTATATTTCACAAAAGGCCTACGTATAAAGCCGGAAGTAGCCCCCACTAGCTTCATCGTATGAATCAAGAATCGTTTGGAATAAATCAACAGGCGAATCGTATTACTGATCAACACGAACGAGATAATCATCAGTACCGCCGCCAAGGTAAGCAGGATCAAGCCCAACCGCTTCATATTATTATGGACTATCTCCATCATATCCTTTCGGTAAAGCAGCTCCGAGACCGACGTATAGTTTCTAATCTTCTTCTCTATCACTTGGAGGCTATCGGGGTTGGCGTACTCCGAATGCAGTTTCACCTCAATCGAGGCCTGTAAAGGGTTAAAGCCTAAGAAGATTTCCGGATTCTCGCCCAGTTCTTCCTCCAACTCTTTTGCGGCTTGCTCTTTCGATATATACTCGGTTGATTTTATAAAAGGAAGAGCATCCAAGCTCTTCTGCATTTTCTTTATCTCAGTTTCTTTTTGGTTATCTTTCAGCACGATGGAGAAAGATAAGTTCTCTTTCACATAAACGGAGAGTTTATTACCCAACATCCCTATCAATAGAATGAGTCCTAGCAAGAATAGTACCAAGGAGATACTAATAACAGACGTAAGCCGGGAGTTAAAGAAAGAAACAGAACTAACTTTTTTATTTTCAGCCATCAGACTCTCACTTATTAACGTTAAATAAATTAAGGAGATGCGTACAGAGAACACACCTCCCAATTTTCTTGCAAAAGAACGAATAAAATAAGTAAGCCGAAAGGGTTTTAGAATATTTAACCTCTACAACTCTAACAAAGGCTATTCGTACATATACAATGATAAAAAAGAAGACCGCCGGAACTGAGTATTCCTAGCGGCCTTCCCCAACATTAAAGACTCAAGGGTTAGTTTCTTAAAATAAGGTTGTTAGCGAACGTTTACTTTCACTGTTATATGCTTGCCATTCTCGTTGATCTCTATCAGATAGATTCCTGTCGATACCGGGATGCGGGTAGGTCCGATAATTGAGTCGCCATACAGGCTAACTCCAGTCACCGCTATGATACGGATCGAGATTGGACGGGCCGGATGAACGGTTATCGCACCTCGCTCGCAATAGATTTGATGATCGTCGATGATTTGCTCGATACCTACCGTACCGGAGACAGTTACCACACAAGACGCCGTCTTGTTTCCATCATCGGTAGCCACGGTAATCTTGCAAGTACCGATCTTCAATGCGGTAACGACACCATCCGCGTCAACAGTAGCCACCGTCTCGTCGCTGCTACTCCAAGAGACGGTTTTCATAGTGGCGTTATTAGGGGTAACTTTCGCTTGCAAGGCAAAAGATTCACCTACGGCCAATGCCTTGGACGTGATATTCAAAGAAACTCCCGTAACAGCCACATCTGTTCCCGGAGGTGTAGAAACCGGCTTGAACTCTGCTATAATAGCCAAGGACTTATCGACTTCAATCTCTACAGGCGAAGTCGTATACTTCTCTTCGCCTATTTGAATAACGGCCAATTCATAATCCGGATTGGCTTCTGTCTCAATGGTTAGCTTAGTCGCTTTCGCCACAGCGGTTCCACTCGTTATCTCGGTCTTCTCGCCCTCACCTTTCAACATATAGACTTTCAAAGAACCATTTTCCGGTTGAGCGAACGTGACAACTAACGCATCCGAACTTTTCACCGTAACCTCCGCATTCGTAGTCGCATCCTCATAATTCGGATCATACGACGTGAAGATCACTTCCTTTTTCTGGCTATCGCCGGGTTTCAATATAGCTGACGCATCAGCCCATTCAAATTTACCGGATATGGTAGTTCCATCGGCACCTTTCGCAACACCACCGGATAATAGGAATTCCGACAAGGACTGACCTTCCGTGATCGTAGATGCGGTAGGAGCTACTACCTCTACGACCTTCGCTTTCTTTATCACTAATTTCTTGGTTGCCTCGAAAGATCGCCAGTTCTCGTCCCCGGTACGTGTTACAGTCACAAGATAAGTACCTGCGTTCAATGGGGTAGCAACCGACCCATCCGTATTTGAATATTTAATATTTACATCTGTCGGATAACTACCGCTCAAAATGTCTTTCAATTCCACAAGCCTTACGGAACCATTATAAACAAACTCCAAATCTGAAGGATTCGCCGTTATTTTAGGTTTATCCACAAAATTCGGGGTGTATGTCGCATCAGCCGCCAAAGTAACCGTTATCTCTGGGTTCTTTCTATCGGTGCTTGAGACATTTTCACCCCAAGAATCAAAACGCTGATTCTCGCTAGGAGCTACCGCCCGTAACTTTATAACCGTATTCTCCGGAATTTTAGAATAATCGCTAATAACCAAGCCTCCATTCGTAACCTCCGTATTTGAGGCACTTAAAGAAAACGTTTTTACTTCACCAACCGGCATTGAATAATCTACCGATTCATAATTACTCTTGTCAAGTGGGGTAAAGCGCAGAATATTTACCTGATCCTTTGTCGGGCTTCCAGTCACGTTCGCACGAAGCGCCGATTTTTGTGTAGAAGGATTCCATTCCACATCCTCGAAGTCTTGAGTAAGTTTAGCGTCAATCTTTGAATAATCCTCCCCTTCTATAGTCGGTTCTTTCAGCAATGCCATACCAGCCTTCTTGATAATCAGCTCGGCAGTTACATCCACGGCTTTAAATAAATCATCCTCGCCACGGGTAATCCGAACTTTATAAGTTCCGGCCGATTTAGGATTCTCTGTCATTTCTACCCCACTCCGGGAATATGCGACCTTAAAGTCCAAACCGGAATAGCCCGTAATCTTAACCTCGAAATTCCGGTATTGCTTATTATAGACTACCGTTTGCGTCGTCTTATCAATCAGCGAAGCCAAATCTTTCTTCTCCACATAATTAGCGGTAACAACCATAGGGCCAGAAACGGTGAATACGTCTCCATCCTTGATCTCGGAAGAGTTCACCATCATATTCATAAAACGATATCCCGTTTCCGTCTCAACAGAAGCGGTCAGTTGAGTCATATAAGGTACCTTTGAACCGGAAGCCACCTCTTTGCCTGCCTTGTCTTTCAACACGATCTTACCCGCATTAGGAATACTCAACGCCGAGGTTATTTGATATTCCATCAACTGGAAACTTGCGTTCACCGTAACATCTCCGGTTCCAACCGTAAATGAGTCATCAGTCTCATTATAATTCGCACCTACCACTCTCACGGATGCCAGCTCATAGCCATAATCCGCATTTCCTATCACCTTCACTTTCACACCTTCAGAGATAGCCTCACCGGGAGTAACGGGTGCCTTCGTATCCACCTCGATCAGATTCACGCTACCATTCTTCAACTCCCCAACCTTTACCAAATGTTTATCCGGTTCTTTTTGAAGGAAATCGGCCGATATATCAGCGGCTTGTATCAAAGTATAAGAACCGTTATTCACCAAAGCCCCGTTCACCTTCACGGACTGAACCATATAGCCCGGATCCGGAGTCGCCGTGATAGTCAATAAGGTTCCCTGCAAAAACTCAGCACCATTCTTTACCTCCACGCCATTCGCGAAGACCTTCAAGGAACCATTCATCGGATTCGTAAACGTCACGCCATAAACGATCGAATCGAAACGGGCTACGATATCCAAGTTCGTATTCGCTTGCAACTCCCGTGTAGCCGATGTATTCCCATCACTCCAACCGGCAAACCGGTAATTCTTATCCGCGACGGCTGTCGCTTTCAAAACCGAGCCTCTCGCGTATTTATCATTTGCGGTACGCCCCTCCAAGATGACAGTACCGAAATTACCGGCGGTAACATTCATAGAATAAACAGGAATTACGTTCAAGGTTATAAACGTATCTTTAGCCGCATAGAGAACAGGATCATTCGGTTCGAATATCAAGTCGTACTTTTTCTTATCCGGAGAAGCGATCTCGTTCGGAGTTTTCCAGATAAATGATCCGGAAGAAGTTCGATCAAGGTACACGCCGATAAAGCCTGTCCTTCCTCAATACGACCCGGAGTAGGTAACACCAAACTCTCCACCTCTTTCTTGCTCTCCACCACTAACGTAACCGTATCAGAGAGGCTACGGTATGTCAAGTCCTCCGCACGGCTCAAACGGGCCTTATAAGAACCCACGGCCAGCGTGGAAGGCAATGTCGTAACCCAAGCCGTACCGCTCAATTGATATTCGATCTTGATGTCCCCGACAGCGCTTGTTACCGTGACCGGCTTGATGGAGCCGACCGTCTGGACAAGGTTGTTAGCCACGAACCTCACCGTATCCTTGGAGACGAACGCAAAGGTATAGCTATCGCCACTCATCAGATTAGGAGTCGTGTACGTGTAAGAGGTATTTCCATTAGCATACGTTCCCTTGATCTTCGAGATATCCACGTCCGAAGAGGCTTGCTTAATAGCCCCTAGCCTATAGTTGGCATTCGATACGATCGAGAAAATGACGGACTTACCGTAAGCGATCTCACCACCGCTCATGATGTCCTTGTTGTTCATCTTGGCGGTAACCGTACCCTGTCCACCATCGACAGCGTAAGCCAAGGTATTGGCATTACGGATCGTAAACGTTTTAGAGGAATCCTCTAACGCGGCATACTCCATGGTCTCCGGACTAAATAAGACGATCTTATAAGCTCCGACTATCTGCGGTAATGTGGAAGTCTCCGAACCATCGGCCGCACGATATCGAACCGCTTGTCCCGCTATTTCCGGCGTAAACTTAATAACCGGCAAATTCTTCCCGGCCACGATCTCGTCTTTTGTCGCCGAAGAACCTGTTACACTCACGGAAATCGTTTTCTTCGCGGCGAAACCTACCGATAAGGTCGTAGAGGCGGTTAACGAGGCGGTCGTATAGGTATAAGAGATGGTGTTATCCTTATTAAGCGCGCCTTTTGGCAAGGCTGATACCGCAGTTCCATTCACAACAATCTTATTCAATAGAAATCCGGGGTTAGCGATAATTGTAAATACGGCAGGTTGGCCGTTAATGATCTCGCTACCGCTTGCCATGTCCGTAGAGCCCATCTTGGCGGTAACCGTACCTTGTCCGGCCGTTTCCACGTTATAATTTAATACATTCGCTTTAGATACCGTGAACTTCATGTTCTCATCCTTCAAGGCGGCATATTCCGCAGTCTCGGGACTGGTCGCGACGATCGTGTAAACACCATCCGCCGCAGGAAGTTTATCGGATAAAGCTCCGGAAGCGTTCTTATATTGAACCTTCTGCCCCGCTATCGTATTGGGGGTAAATGTGATAACCGGAAGATTCTTACCAGCCAAAACCTCATCCTTCGTGGCAGATAATGGATTGGCTGTTACAGATACGGTTTTCTTCGCGGCAAATCGCACGTCAATAACCGTAGAAGCGGTCAACGCCGATGTCGTATAATCCACATAGGAAGTCTCATTCGTAGAAGAATTAAAAGTTCCTTTCGGCAAAGTCACCTCATTATTATCTACGGTAAGTCTGCTCAACACATAACCGGGCTTGGAGGTAATCTTCAATACGGCTGGCTTATTATAAACGATCTCATCACCACTGGCGATAATGGAGCCATCCATAGAAGCGGTTACAGATCCTTGCGCCTCCTCAAACGAGTAGGAAAGCGTATGGGACGGTTGTACCTTGAATAGAATCTCCTTGTTTATGGCGACTTGCGTATCAGTCTCCGACTTGGTTACGACAACATAATAAAGTCCAGCCTTTTCGGGTAGCTCATCCGTCAAAGCAGCAGAGCCATCCTCCCTGTATTGTACTTTATACCCCGTAATAACCGGGTCAAAAGTAACCTTGGGCAAATTCACCTTCGCCCTTATCTCATCCAAGGTGGCATACTCAGGAGAGATCGTGACCGTCACCTGCTCTTTCGCCTTGAACACCGCCTTGATTTCCGTACTACCGGTTAAAGCGGTGGAAGTATAGGAATAAGTGGTCGTATTATCATTTTGAAAAGTACCGCTCGGCAACGTGCCAATAGTAGCCGTATTCATCGTTATATCCGACAGGACATATCCGGGCTTCGCCGTGATCGTGAAAACGGGTTTACTATTATATGCCACCTTGGAACCTGTGGCTACCGTACTGGTTATGGTTCCTTGATCCGTATTCGCCGAGCTATAATTCAATGTCACCTTGAACGTCGGAAGATCCGGGGCGGAACGTAAATCTGAATCTTGCGCATGTACCTGTGCCATCGCAATGACAGCAAGGAATATCGCTAATATACTCTTTTTCATGTTTATCTTTGTTTTAATCGTTATTTAACCCTTACTAATTGACCGTTCACGGCATAGATGCCCGAAGAAACCATGATCCGCTGTCCGTCCGTAACCTCGCCACGATAAGCGACCTTGCCATTCATTCCGATGATTACCACGTCCATAGGCTCCGGCGTGTGGATCACGATAGCGCCACGATCAGTAGTCACGTAATAACCATCTACCGGCTCGATCGTCTGGTTACCCGTAACCACGCCATCGCCGATACGTAAAGAGCGAAGCGTACTCAATGTCTTGGCGTCTGTCAAGACAAAGCTTTGGAAAGGCTTGATCTCCGGATTTGCCTCTTGCTCGAAAGAGGTTCCATCCGTTGTCAATATATAAGCAGATTGTTTCAAGGTAATCGTAAATGTATTCGGATTCGAGCACATCAAGAAAGTACCTGTTTCAGTTGGAGCGGCAGGTTCTTCCAAAGTCTTGAATTCAAAAGCTCCTTCAGAAGAGATCGTATAGGTATCGCCATTAGCCGCCCAAAGACCAGCCATGCCAAAAGCACTCTCATCCACCACGAACTCCGGAGTCTTGTTATCCTTCAGCCTAGCGAACCAGATACCATTATCAACATTTTGAACACTTGGAGCCAAGATCTCCTCCTCCGTAGAGTTCTTGATCACGGCAGAGGTAAATGGCATTCCAAACGCCTTCCATCCCGTAGCAGACAAAAGTGGAGCGAAACGAAGAGACCGAGCCGTAAACTTCCCTTCCGTAGCGGTAAATACCACTTGTGCATCCTCTTCCATCATCACTGTATCTAAAGCCATAGGCACTGAGACAGTCAGTGTCGCTCCATTTAGAATATTCACCTGTCGATCTTGAAAAGATGTGGCCCACGTAGTATCACTTTTTATGTCAATGGCTACTACACATTCTTTTATAGAAAATGACTGCGCACCTTGATTCAACCAATAAACCCTTTTAAATGGGTTAGCAATAGCATATGCTTTAGCTGTATTTTCCTCTATCACTAAACGACCATCCTTGCAATTAAAAATAACACCATCCGGGATCGTATAAGGCTCCCATGTATTCACATCCGGAAAGAAATTAGGCTTTGCCGCATTTAAAGAATTAAGCGTTTCTGCCATAGTCGTGTCAGGAATCAGTATTATATCTCCCGCATAGGCAATGCCTTCATGGTAATATGTACTCCCATACAATTCTCCAAAATCGATTGCTGTTACTATAGAGACCGCTGCATTCCTAAATGAACCATCCGGTTTATTAATGATTACACAAGGTTTCCCGTTCTGGTCTTGCAATTGCACATCAGTATCTTCCAGCATGATTACATTATTATATTTATCAGGATTCATACCATAACCCACTATAGTTGGATTCTTTATGTTATCAGTAGTTGAGACAATTGTTTTTCCTTTCAGTATAATCTTATTATCACAAGGAATAGGAGTAAAACTACCATTTATTTTAATCGGAGTCATTGCCATTGTCTCTTGTTCAGCAAACTTATTCCCGATATAAGAATCCTCAATCACAATCTCGTTATTGGAAGCTCCCACTGTAGAATTATTTGTTGATATCGCTATAGCCGCAAAGCTATCGGAAACACCCTTATTTTTTGTCTTACCTGTTAAGATACTCCCTCCCGAAACATGGACGTTCATATCTGAGGTCTCATACAAATAGAGAGCACCATATCCTACGATGTTCGATTTATTCTTTATTGTCAATTTTTGATCGCCGGCGTTATTAGCATAAATACAATAATGGTTATTTAGCAAGATTGTCGTACTATCTACCGTCACTGGCGTTTTTTTATGGTGAATATATACACCAAATTGATTCGAACCGTTCACCTGTCCCTCAATCTTTGTATTAACAAGAGAGACATCCGTCAGTTCTCCATCAATAAGAACTCCAGATTGTGCGTTAGCCGCCAAATTTATTGTAGTATTTTCAACACGTACAGTCCCCTTTGCCGTTGCTCCCAGAAGAATCGCATTTTGTAATGCTTCCGCAGGATTTGGGTTCTTACGATCACCATAGCCTTGTGTATTATTATTCATAATACAATTATCTATCAACAAATCCGCATTACCGGTTACCTCTATAATTGGAGTACATTTTCCAGAGGTAACTTTCGTTGGCGTATAATCGATACTCAATCCTTTTATTTTAACATCGGTAGCAGTATTATTGGCAGAGCCATTAACCAAGATCGCACCTTTTATAATAGTCTTGTCCTGCCCAGCTCCTTGAATTGTGATAGATTTATCTAATGGTAGAGTCATTGGTAAAGTATATTCTCCTTCCGGGAAAACGATACGATTTTGATCTGTCAAATCTACCTCAGAAAGTAGACCAGACATATCGCAAGCCGCATTACGTAATGAACCATCTTGGTTGAATACAGTAATCGCTGATTTCTCATCCGCGATCTGGTACTTAACCGTATTGTCGCAATTAAAAGTATTCGTTTTATAGTCCTGTATCAAAACCCCTACATTATTTTTATTCACTTTCAGTACAGAGCCCTCACCAATATTAAATGTATTACCCGTACTACGAACAGAAATAGGATATTGCAGAGCTGTACTTTCCATAAAAGCAAACAAATTAGCATTTTTTATATCAAAGGATTGTTAATCGCATTGTCTTCTTCATCTTTATTTAATACAATCGTAGCAAAATCATTTGATCCTTTAAGTTGATAGTTATGAGACTCCAATGTTGAATTAGCTATCTTAAACTTATTATTAGATGACCAAATATTGAGTGCCGCCCATGAATCTATTTTTGAATCTACAATTGAAATCGAAAGATTATCATTTAGCGCTGTTACATTTATTGCATAATAAAATCCTTTGATAGTACTATTATTTTTCATTTCTATGGACGATCCATTCATATTTGAGAAACTTATTCCTCTACTATAAGTACCATTCTTCGGATATACCGCAGAAAGAATATGAGAATTATCCAATACAATAGTATTTTTCACCTTAGTCGTATTTCCAAACGAAGAGAACCCTCGATTGTAAGACCCTTCTAAATAAATACAAGAATTCGTAAGAGATACATTCACATTATCACAAATACTATTAGAATCATAGCTTTTTCCCAGATTAACAATGCCCATAGAACTTTTACCCCAACCATCACCACTACCTGCTGTTAGTTGATGAAGATGGACCCCAGACAAATTCAAATTCACATTCTTAGACATCACATTAATAAGGCCTTGGCTTAATGTTGTAGCTTTTGTAATCTGTAAATTCCGCAAATTGACATTGATTACGCTCTCTTCCTCATCCCGTTGAATATCTAGCTGCCCTTCTATAATACAATTTGTCGAATCACTGCCAATAATTGTAATAGACTTTGGAATAACAATAGGTGAAACTTGGGGATAAATTCCCTTTGCCACACGAATGGTAGCCCCATCTGCGGCTTTTTCAATCGCTTTCGCAATTGTAGCCAAAGGAGCTTCCACACCACCTCCGTTACCATCAGAACCCGAAGTGCTGACATACAAATCCGTCTGTCCCCACCCCACACTCGTTGCCACCATAAACACGGCGAACAAGAAAAGTAGTCTTCTTTTCATACGATTAATTTTTATAAGTTAGTAATATTCAATTATTTAAAACATTTACCCTATATTCATAAACTCTGTAGCTTCCAGCACATCAGTCTTCTCATAATCATCATTTACAAGCAGTTATGCGAAATCATCGGTTATAAAACGACTAGTCTAAACGATCATTTTATTCTGGCGTTTTATTGAATTCAACGCATAAGCGTCCATATTTACGTTTATGCGTTGATAATCAATTTTTAAAAGTTTCTCTGGATTTTGTTTTATTCAAAAATATAGCCTATCTTTAACGCCTAGAATAAACGATCGTTTAGACTAGGCGTTTTTATCTATTACAGAATACTTATAGATCAAATATTTTTACGTAAACAAAATTTTCTACCATAAAAACTTTATATCATCACAAGCTATAAGATTCTCTTCTTAAAGCATGTGGAATAGCATAACTAACCAAATATCAGACTGCAACTATACATAATTGAGATAAAAGGAATTCTACAATATTGATTTTATGAAAACATCTACAATATCTACCACTACGCCATGTATGCTTTATAAATCAAAGCATTACATATAGGTTGTAGATAGCCTGACATCTACAATTATCATTCAACATCTACCACTTATACTTGACATTGATACTTTTTCTTTGCATTGGATAAGAAAACGTGTTATTTTTGAAAGACATTTCCCTTAGGGGAACAAAGAGTTTCTCCTAGAGAAAACTAAAGTTTCTTCTAGGGAAAACTAAAGTTTCGTAAGCACAAAACAAAAGTTTTCCGCTATGAAAACTTTTGTTTTATGCCTAAAAAACTATAAATACCTATTATTCAATACATTAAATCAGCACACA
>OLGB01004848.1_pt1 | contig 11021 bp, 8 predicted proteins | sample 1605691 | NCBI WGS metagenome assembly OLGB01 (sample SAMEA3888925, study PRJEB22519) | human gut metagenome | biome: human gut; feature: human-associated habitat; material: faeces | place: Denmark | collected 2010
TAAACGACGGTTTGATAAGATTCTTTTCATTATCAATACACGAAGCACAGCACAAGGTGAAACCGCAATAAAATATTATAAATATAAATTCCAAAAAGCTTTCTACGCTTTCGACATCAAAAATTTCCGTCATAATGACAAGCAATCTGCAAAAGCCCCACGCAAGAGGGACAAGGTGAAACAGCTTGAAATTTTTAAAATCGATTTTCGTTTCTCTGACAGACTTGGCACAAACAATTAAATAATAACAACTTAGAAGTGCAAAAATTGCCTGAAATCCCATAGGCAACAAGTAATTATATTCAACATACGACTGTCTTGATGCCGTTTGAATATAGCTGTAACAATTATTTACTTGATGAACAAAATCAAAAAAGTATGCAATACACAAAGCTATAAGCGATATGTAAATACCTTTATTGCCGATAAAACTAATTTTTCTTATTTTATTTCTTGCAATTAAAGAATAAATCACGGCAAATACGACTGACAAAATGAGCACTCCGTAAAGAATATATGTAAGCGACTCATTTCCGATAACAAAGCCTGTCTTACTGTCAGTAAATCTGATTAATTGAAAAAAGCGAAGAAAGCAAGCCGCAAGCGCAGTGATACTTACGGCAAGGAATGAAAAATACATAGGTTTATTTTTCAATTTATCTCCCTTATATCAGCTTTTATCTCTCAATAATCGGTTTAAATGTACGAGGTTTGCTTACGCTCTTATATGCCGGACGGATAATTTTACCGCCGGAGGTGAGTTCCTCAAGCCTGTGAGCGCACCAACCTGCTGTTCTTGCAACGGCAAAAATAGGAGTATATAAATCCTCCGGAATTCCCAAAACCTTATATACAAGCCCCGAATAAAGGTCAACATTAGCACACATAGTCTTGTCGATGCCCTTAACTTCCGAAAATACCTGCGGAGTGAGAAGTTCAATATTTTCAAGAGTTTTAAATTCTTTTTCAAAACCTTTTTCATAAGCAAGCTTTCTTGCGTTTTCCTTAAGAATTACCGCTCTTGGGTCGCTCTTGGTATATACAGCGTGGCCCATACCGTAGATAAGACCGGAGCCGTCGCCTGCCTCCTTGTTTATAATTTTTACAAGGTAATCCTTAACCTGATTAGGGTCCGTAGGATCGGCAACATTAGCCATAATTTCACGCATTTGCTCGGCAACACGAAGATTTGCACCGCCGTGTCGAGGGCCTTTAAGAGAACCAAAGCCTGCTGTGATTGCAGAATAAGTATCCGTACCGCTTGAGGTAAGAACCCTTGTTGAAAAAGTAGAGTTATTACCTCCGCCGTGATCGGCATGGAGCATAAGGCAAATATCAAGAAGTCTTGCTTCTTCTATAGTAAACTTTTTATCAGCTCTTATTTGGTTGAGAATATACTCAGCAGTTGACTGTTCCTTTTTAATCGGGTGAAGGAACATTGTTTTATTGTAAAATGTTCTACGCTTTATTTGGTATGCGCCGTTCATAATGGTCGGCATTTGAGAAATAAGCTGGAGTGACTGACGAAGAACGTTTGCAACAGAAATATCATCAGGATTTTCGTCAAAAGAATAGAGAACAATAACGCATCTTGCCATTTTATTCATAATATCTTTAGAAGCGTGCTTCATAATCATATCTTCAACGAATTCGTCAGGAAGCTCACGGCACTCACCAATAACCTCTCTGAGACCTTCAAGCTGACTTTCCGTAGGCAAATCGCCGAAAAGAAGAAGCCATACAACCTCTTCAAAGCCAAACCTTCCCTCATTGATGCAGCCGTTTACAATATCGTTAATATCATATCCACGATATGAAAGCTTACCGTCCTTAGGAATACGCTCTCCGTCAAGTATATAATAACCCTCAACTGAGCAAATACGGGTAAGACCGGCCATAACGCCGGTGCCATCCTCATTTCTAAGTCCTCTTTTAACATGATATTTTTGATAATCATTGGGCTTAATCCAGTTATTTTTATCAAGCTCCGAGCATAAATTAGAAAGGGCATCCATAGAAATAGGTGAAATGTAATTCTTTGGCATAATCTATCTCCTTTTCATTGTGATGAATATTTAGCAAAGGCAACAAAAACGCCTTGGTAAAAATAAAATTATTTTATTATTATACTATTTTTATAATATAAAGTCAAGGAGATGAGAGTAGTGAAAAAAGTACTAATTATTTACATTTCGGTGCTTTTATTGACAGTTATAATTCCTGCCATTATTTGCTTTTCGCAAAACGACGGTTCATCATCAAAAGAGCTTGTAAATATTTTCAATTCATTTATAAGCAAAAGCTAAAAATCATTCTAATTGGCTGTTATCGCTGATTTTTTCAAGATTAATATAAGAATTTACATTTAATTCAGCTTTTTGAAAGTCGCCGTTAATATCAGATAAATGTTTTTCGTAATATTCGGGACAATCCCTTGCAATAAATTTGCCTATTCTAAGTGCATTGCTTTTAGCATAAATACAGGCATTATAAGTTTCGGATATCATTTCGTTGCACGCTTTTTCAACAAGTGCGCAAAGACGTTTATTGTCCTTTTTCGAGAGTTTATTTTGCGTACCTTTTTCAATTTCGCCAAGTATTATATCTGCATTTATTTCAACATTAAAATATGCTTTGTTTTCAACAATACTTGCTGATTTTTTGCATTTTATATTTGAAAGCTTAACATCAATTGTTCCGAACTTTTCATCACTTATTTGGATTAAAACATCCTTAGCCTTATTATTCAAAATAACAAAGCCTTTTGTTTCAATATCATTTGTAATATATGCAAGTCGATTGTCAGAAAAAAGGGCTATTCCTGCCGACTTAACGGTTGATTCATCGTCTTTTCTTTCTATAACGGGTAAATAAATGTCTGAACATTTATCTTCATACAGCATTAAAAACTCATTTTCGTTAACAAGAATCGACTGACCCGTTTTCTCATTATTATTTATAAGAAAAAGTATATTTTCACTTGGTACATTAGCGTCATTTTCCTTACTTTCAAGTATAAATTTGGCTTTTTCCTTACTGACGCATATTGCAACGTCGGCTCTTGAATCCTCGCTTCTCAAAAAGTAATCTATATAGTTTTTTATATCGTTTTGCGCAAGCTCTTTTGACAAGACAATTATTTTATTATGTCCGAAAAAAGCACGTTTTGAAACAGCCTTTGCAATGTTGTTTATAGCATAGGAAACCGTAGTGCCACTTGCCGAAGTATTAACAACCATATTACCCAAAGGCGTATCCGAAGCATTACTCACATTCACCTTTAAGCCTTGAAGGGTGACCGACAAGTTGTTGTCATAATAATCAATTCCGAGTCCTTCAACAATAAACAAATCCTTTAAATGCCTGCTGCCGGTACAACCGGTGAAAAGCAAAAAGCATAAAAACAATGAAAAAAATATTTTAATACATTTTGACAAGTTCATCACCATAATTTTTCTTTTTAAATATAAGAGTAAGAGTCGGAATTATAACGCTGAATACAAGAAACAAAGAGAGTGTCATTCTATAATCTATCCCCTGTCCGTTTGCGAAATTGAGCATAAATACACTGAGTACAAATGCAACAGCAGACGAAGTAAAAGCAAAGTTTCTTTTAAATTCACGTTTAATGCACGAGCAAGCACAATAAAGAGCAGTAACCGCTTTTACAAACACACCCATTATCCAAAAGGAAATGTGCAAAACATCAAGGCGCTCAAAATTGCCGAATTTTGAAATTTGAAAGAGCGAATAAAAAGGAAAATTTCTCATTAAAATACTTTCGCCCATTACCGCCGCACCGAAATATAAAAGCAAAAATATGCTTAAAAACGAGCAACAAATAAACCTGATAAAATTCCTTGTGCATTTGCCGTTTACACTTGGATAAAGGACAAGAAACAATGCTATTTCAGTAGTATTTGATGAAAAAACAAGCGCATTTTTCAATATACCTTTGCCTTCGTTTGTAATAATGGGATAAAAATTAATGTCATTAAACGTATCATAATTACAAAGCAAGACGCACAAAATCGCAAGACATAAAAGTACAAAAACAAACGCCGAAAAGCGGGAAAGTGCTTCAACACCCAATGTCGTGCCGTAAAAAGCGCAGACACAAATAATAAGCGCAAAAAGCCAACCCTGTGTTTCAGGATTAAGCGTAGTTGAAGCAAAATACGAAAAACGGCTTACGCTGACAGCGACAACAAGAATAAAATATACGTAATAAAGTTTTGAAACCCATTTAATATCAATTGGATTTTTATTCATTTTATAGCAAAAAACAGCAGGCAATGAAAAAACAACCGTCATAACCATTGCAATCACGAAGCTTATCAATGCCTGTGAATTAATCTCGGTTGTGCTGATAGAATGAACGCTTGTCAGGCACACAACTATTCTGCATATAAAAAGAATATAGAATAACGAAAGCGGCGGAATCTTATTTCTTTTTGCCGAGTCTGACATCAACATTCGCTCCTCTCAAATTATTTATTCTCACCTTTCTTTTAGAAAGCTTACGCCAAGATTGCCTGTAAAACAAATCGGCAAGAGCTTTTTTATCAAACGGAGAAATCGGCGAGCAATAAGGAACCCCATAGGGATTTATCGCACAGATATTCATACACAAAACGGAGGCGGCAAGAATTATACCGTACATTCCGGTAAGGCCTCCGATTAAAATAAAGAAAAATCGTAAAACAGACACACTTTCATAAAGAGATGACACAACATAAGATGAAATTGCCGTCAGAGCAATGACGACGAGCATAGGCGCACCGATAAGACCTGCCGACACGGTCGTTTCGCCTATAACTATACCGCCGATGATTGAAACTGCGTGGCCGACAGCTTTTGGCAAGCGCAATCCGGCTTCCCTCATTATTTCATACAAAATAAGAAGCATAAGTGCCTCTGTCATTAACGAATACGGGGTTGTTATTTCCTCTCTTGCAATAGTAAAAAGCATAGATGTAGGAATGAGTTCTTGGTGAAAGGTTCCTATTGCGACATAGACTCCGGGTAAAAAAATAGATAAAACAAAAGAAAAATAACGAAGTGTCCTGATAAATCCCGAATAAAACGGCGGAATATTATAATCATCGGGAGTTTGAAAATTATCGCTGAAGAGAGCCGGAGTATACAAAGCAATCGGTGAACCCTCAACAAGAATTGCCACCCTGCCCTCAAGTAGCTTTGAAACGATTATATCGGGACGCTCAGTTGACGCAACGTCGGAAAACATAGAATTAACACTTGTGTCTACAAAAGGAATTAGCGTTCCGAAATCGGTCAATACATTTAATTTTGAATTTTGAACGGCACTTATTATTTGAGTTACAAGTTCTTTATCGGCTCTGTCGTCCATATAAGCGATAACACAAGGTGCAGGTATGGCAGAAGCAAGCTTTATTTGTTTTAGCTTTAAATGCGGAGTTTTAAGTCTTTTTCTAAGGAGCGCTTTATTAGTATTTAAAATTTCTACAAATGCTTCCTTAGGTGCCTTCGTGGACTGTTCGTTAGTTGGCTCGTCAACGCTTCTTGACGGCGGATTTTGAATACCGAAAGCAAGAGCGATATTTTCCCCGTCGACCACGACAATGGCAAAGCCGGACATAATATAATAGTAACAATCGGCAAATGTTTTAGCTTCATTAAGTTCAACGCAATTAGTAATCGAATTTTTAATATTATCTATACTGATATCTTCACTTTTTAAAATCGGAGACACCACCATTTGAGAAAGCTGGAGAGAATCTATAAGTCCGTCACAAGCGGCAAAAAATAGTTTTTTATCCCCGATTTTTGCCTTTCTTACAAGAAAATCAGAGCAATCGACAAAATCATTCTTGAAGTGTTTATAGTTTTCTTCAAGATCTTTAGAAAGCGTCATATAATCACCTGTATTATTATTGCAAATGATGTGCAAAATATTATAGGTGAAATATATGAGTTTAGTAATTATACGTGCATTTATAATTTATGTTTTTGTGATCATAGCGATAAGAATAATGGGCAAAAGGCAAGTCGGAGAATTGAAGCCGCATGAACTTGTAATAACATTTTTGATAAGCTCAACTGCGACAATTCCTCTTCAGGATAACAATATGCCTCTTTTAAACTGCATTATACCGGTGCTTTTATTTGTAAGCCTTGAAATAATTGTCGCAATATTGAGCATTAAAAGCGTTAAATTCAGAAATCTTATTCAAGGCAAACCTATTGTTATTATTGACAAAGGTAAAATAGATGAAAAAAAATTGAGACAGTTACGATTTACAGTTGACGATTTGTGCGACGCTTTAAGGCAACAGGGCTATTGGGATATTGCAGAAGTACAAAATGCCGTAATTGAAACAAACGGAAGCATCAGCGCCGAAAATTGGGAAAAATACAAACCTTTAACCCCCGACAACGTAAAAATAAGCGTTGATGACAAGGGACTTCACACGGCAATAGTTATTGATGGAAAACCTGTCGAGGAATATTTTAAAAATAAAAACATTAAGCAAAGCGAAATTGAATTACTATTAAAAACGAATGGCAAACAAGCGAACAAGCTTTTATTAATGACTGTTGATGATAACGGAAATGTTTACACAGTAAGAAAGGCGAGCACAAAATGAAAAAGATATATATTGCAATAGTGCTTTTAATAATATGTTCAGGGGTTTGCATTATTGAGCAGGTAACAATTAATAAAGTATGCAGTGAAACAACAAGTATTATAAATACGGCATTAGACTTAAACGAGCAAAAAGATTTTTTAAAAGCTAAAAATCAATGCGAAAAGCTCAGGAAAATTTGGAGCAAGAGATATCCGTATTTATCTGCAATGATAGATCACTCACAGCTTGACGGCGCAAGTGCGGCAATAAAAGCGACAAAGGATATAAGCAAAAACGATGAAGATGAACTAAGCGAAAAGCTGATTGAAGCAAAAAACGAAATTCAACTGTTAAAGGAAAATCAATCAATAACCTTAGGCAATATATTTTAACAAAACAAGATGAACACTTTTGCATTTAAAACATAGGATAGTTTAGAAAATGTGAAAGGAGGTCGACCTAATGGGTTGCGGATGCAATAACTTTGGTTGTGGTTCATCTTGGATTATCATCCTCATTATCATCTTACTCCTCTGCGGCGGTTGCGGTGGCGGTTGCGGCAACAATGATTGCGGCTGCGGTTGCTAACATCAAATTCATTGAGGTGTCGAAGCGAAAGCTTCGGCACCTTTTTGTTATAAAAAAAGCAGTGCAAAAAGCGATTAAATTTTTTGTTTTACTCAAAACTTGAAATTTTATTGTACTTCTCTATTGACAAATCAAGTTAGTTTGTTAAACTAACTGTTAAGGGGTTATATTTAAAATATGTTTTCTATATAATTTATAAATAAGCTTTAAAAAAAATGGAGTTAAAATGAACATTAAAGATTTAGAAATAGGAAAAAGCGCAAAAATAACAAAAGTAGGCGGCGAAGGTGCCTTAAGGCAACATTTTCTTGATATGGGTCTTATTCCCGGTGCTCAAATCACAATGATAAAATTTGCACCTATGGGTGACCCTGTTGAAATTAAAATTCACGGCTATGAATTGACACTAAGGCTTGCCGATGCTGAGAAAATAGAAATTGACAAGCCGTATTCTATAAAAACGGACAATAATATTGATACAAGAAAAAAGGACATTTCCCATCCGGGCTTAGGTGAAGGAGGCAAATTTCACACAAAAGCTGACGAAAATCCTTTGCCCGACGGCACAAAACTGACCTTTGCGCTTGCCGGAAACCAAAACTGCGGCAAAACGACCTTATTTAACAGGCTGACAGGCTCTAATCAGCACGTCGGCAATTTTCCCGGTGTAACGGTTGACAGAAAAGACGGAGAAATAAAAAATCACGCAGATACACTTATTACAGACTTGCCGGGCATTTATTCTATGTCTCCTTACAGCAATGAGGAAATAGTAACAAGAAAATTTTTATTAGATGAAAAGCCGAAGGGAATTATCAATATTATTGACGCTTCCAATATTGAAAGAAATCTATATTTGACAATGCAGTTAATGGAGCTTAACATTCCTATGGTTGTGGCGCTTAATATGATGGACGAGGTCCGTAAAAACGGCGGAAGCGTGCTTGTAAACGAAATGGAACAGCTGCTTGGCGTTCCGGTCATTCCGATTTCAGCTGCTAAAAACGAAGGTATTGAAGAGCTGACAGACCACGCATTGCATATTGCAAAATACAGAGAATGCCCCGGCAGGCAGGATTTTTGCATTTCGCACGGAACAAGCGAGCAAACAGCAGTACATAGATGTATCCACGCAATAATGCATCTTATCGAAGACCACGCCGAGGCGGCAGAAATTCCCATTAGATTTGCGGCTTCTAAGCTTATTGAGGGTGACAGCCTTGTTGAGAATAAATTAAAGCTCAGCCAAAATGAAAAGGAAATGATTGAACATATTATTGTTCAAATGGAGCAAGAACGTGGACTTGACAGAGCCGCCGCAATTGCCGATATGCGCTTTCATTTTATTAAAAGCATTTGTCAGCAAACAGTTATTAAGCCGAGCGAAAGCAAGGAGCACGCAAGAAGTATTAAAATTGATAAAATACTTACGGGTAAATACACGGCTATTCCGTCATTTATTGCAATAATGGGTCTTGTATTTTGGCTCACATTCAGCGTAATCGGCAAAGGACTTTCAAATTTGCTCGACTTAGGAATAAGTCATCTTACAACCTTAGTTGATGGTTTACTTACAAAAGCAAATATAAACGATGTACTACATTCGCTTATAATTGACGGAATATTCAACGGTGTCGGAAGTGTGTTAAATTTCCTGCCGATAATCGTCACGCTCTTTTTCTTCCTATCTCTGCTTGAGGACAGCGGATATATGGCAAGGGTTGCATTCGTTATGGATAAGCTATTAAGAAAAGCAGGGCTTTCAGGCAGGAGCATTGTGCCTATGCTTATAGGTTTCGGATGCACCGTACCCGGAGTTATGGCAAGCAGAACATTATCAAGTGAACGTGACAGAAAAATGACTATCCTTTTAACTCCGTTTATGAGTTGTTCGGCAAAGCTTCCTATTTACGGTTTTTTCGCCGCTGCATTTTTCCCTAACAACAGCGCAATAGTTATGATTTTGCTATATGCACTCGGAATTGCAACTGCCGTATTTATGGCTATAATAATGAAGTTAAGTATTTTCAAAGGCGAACCTGTGCCTTTTGTAATGGAACTTCCTAACTACAGAATGCCAAGTGCTAAAAGTGTTTGCCAGCTTCTTTGGGAAAAAGCAAAGGATTTTCTTCAAAGAGCATTTACCGTGATTTTTGTTGCAACAATTGTAATTTGGTTTTTGCAAACTTTTGACACTAAATTTAATCTTGTTGATAATTCACAAGACAGCATACTTGCAACAATTGCGGGCTTTATTGCACCGATATTCAAGCCGCTTGGATTTGGTGATTGGAGAATTTCGACTGCGTTAATCACCGGCTTTATGGCTAAGGAAAGCGTCGTATCCACGCTATCCGTTCTTTTAGGCTCAGGTGTAAAAATAACAAGCATACTCACTCAACTCGGCGCTGCTTCACTTCTCGTTTTCTGTCTGTTATACACTCCCTGTGTTGCGGCAATTGCTTCGATTAAAAGAGAACTCGGAAGAAAATGGGCTTGCTTTGTAGTTGTTTTTCAATGTGTAATTGCGTGGATTATGGCGTTCATTACTCACGGAATTTTTGCACTTATAGGACTTTTATAATGAATATTCAAAGTATAATTTTATTAATATTAATTGTAATATTGCTTATTTTTGCTATAATATATTCGTCAAAGCATAAAAGTGCCTGCTCAGGCAATTGCTCTAATTGCAATAAAAACTGTAACAACAAAAGGTAATATTATGAAGAAATATCCTATAAATAAAGATTTTGATATAGTAAAGTTTCTTACATTTCCTGTTATTCCACAGGCGACACCGATAGCAATAGGTATGCTCAAAACACTTGTAAACGAGCACCACGGTGACAAATACATAAAGGTAAGCAAAAGCAAAATCGTAATTGAAAGCGTCGGCAGAAGAACAGATTTTTTAAGAAGGTGTTTTAGATAATGAAGTTTAAAGCAGTAGTTTTTGATATGGACGGCGTTATGTTTGACACCGAAAGTGTATGTATGAAATCTTGGGATACGGTCGGCGAGGAAATGGGAATCGGCAAGGCAGGATATATGGTATATAAAACACTCGGTATGACTGCTCAAGCCGCTATTAATATTTTGCAAAACGAATTTGGAAAGGACTTTGATGCAAAGCTTTTTAAGCAAAAAGGCAGAGAATGTTCATATAAATATTTCAATGATTTCGGCGTACCCGAAAAGCCTTTTCTTCACGAAGCACTTGAATATCTTAAAGAAAAAGGATATAAGCTTGCAGTGGCTTCTTCTACAAGCAGTGACAGCGTTTTTCATCATTTAGAGGAAAAGAATATCACCCATTATTTTGACAAGGTTATCTGCGGCGATATGATTAAAAATTCTAAGCCTGCACCGGATATTTATTTAAAGGCATGCGAGGAGCTTGGCGAAGTGCCTGAAAATTGCATTGCTGTTGAGGACTCGAAAAACGGGATTCTGTCAGCCCACAATGCAAATATGAGTGTCATTATGATTCCCGACCTTTGGCAAGGTGAAGCGGAAATTGACAAACTTCTTTTTGCTAAATTAAAAAGCTTGGGTGAAATTAAATCGGTGCTGTAAAATCAGTAACATTTCATAATTTATGTGAATAATATAAATTAGGTATTGACATATCTGAAATATCTGTTATAATATATAGCACACCGAGGAAATCTCGGCAAAGCAATTTAATATCGCGGGGTGGAGCAGTTGGTAGCTCGTCGGGCTCATAACCCGAAGGTCGTAAGTTCGAGTCTTACTCCCGCAACCATTGATATAGAGCCAAATCTTAATTGATTTGGCTCTTATTTTTTGCTACTGTCT
>OLGB01004853.1_pt1 | contig 11012 bp, 9 predicted proteins | sample 1605691 | NCBI WGS metagenome assembly OLGB01 (sample SAMEA3888925, study PRJEB22519) | human gut metagenome | biome: human gut; feature: human-associated habitat; material: faeces | place: Denmark | collected 2010
TCAATGCCCGAAAATCATACCCCTTTATCCTGCTTTAAAATCGACGGCTTGAAATTCGCTTCAAAACCCGCTCAAAAGAGCCGAGATTTCATCCAAAACCGCATCAAAATTCTATTACAAAAATGCAAAAGAAAAACGCCTTTTTCAACTTTAGGCTTTTAGATTATTTGTCATCAGCTCTTACAGTGGGGTGCACTATATTTGATGAACTGTGTAGATGTTACTTTGTTGTGCGTTTTCAAAAAATCTTTGAGTGATATCTATGTAGCCTTTTTCTTCGAGGGACTTTAGCGTGTTTCTGCAAGTGGTCGGACACATATTGCACTTCTTAGCCATCTTCGGAACAGACCAAAAACTTACACCTTTGCTGTCGCCAACCGAAACAAGAAAACAGTAAATCATAAATTCGTGCGGCGAAAAGTTTTCATCAAAGATTTTGTTCGGCATATAGTAAACCTTGCCTTCGGTTTTGTAATTTTTATTTGCGTACATTTTGAACCTCCTTCCAAATTATTCGAGAGAATATTTTTATAAAGTGAAAACCAAAAGAAAAACACCATTCAAAAAACTCCCTCTACTATACAGAGAAAAATCCCCGTTTTGTTCGGGTGTTTTGCAAAATTCTTTACACCTTGTTTACATTTGATTTCACCATAACAAAAAATACCCCTCTATAATACGGAGAAAAATTCAAGTTTTGTTGATGTGTTTTTAGAAAAATTTATAAATTATTTTCATGCAAAAGAAAAATCCTCGCCATGCAGGCAAGGATTATCAATATCATTTTACAATTTAGATATTTAATTTTTTAGTATATCCAACAGTTCGGGAATGTCGTTTTTTAATGTATCAAACACTACATTCAAATCAACATTGCCGTAATCGTGAACAATTCGGTTTCTTAAACCGGATATGGCGTTCCAGGGAATATCCGGATTTGAATTTTTGTAGTCTTCTGTTAAATTTTTTGCGTTTTCGGAAATTTGAATCATGCGAAACAGCATTGAATCTAAAAGAATGTCGTTTTTAGAAAGCTGTTCTATATCAACGTTTTCCATATGATAAATTATAAATTCCAAATCGGAAATGATTTTATTTAAATAATAGCTGTTGTCTTTCACATTATCCATAAATTTTAATGCCGTCCTTTAATATTTCTTTCGCTAAATCGGGATTGTTATTTATTTGATTGATATCCAGTGCGTCAACTTTTTTGCAGAGTGATAACCGTAATTCCTCAACCAATCCAAAAAATTTAATACCCTTGATGTCAACACAAATCAGCAAATCAATATCGCTTTTTTCGGTAGCTTTTCCTTTTGCATATGAACCAAATAAATAACAGTATTCGGCGTTATATTTTTCAAGTATTGGCTTGCATTTGTTTTTGATATATTCAACAGTAACTATGCCGTGTTCCTCATCAATAGGATTTATTTCTTTTAGCTTTTCGATTATATAGTTATACTTGATTGTGCCCGTTTTTGTATCATCATTTTCATAAGTGATATATGAGCGTAAAGAAATTCCGAGCAGTTTTGCCGCTTGTTGTTGAGTTAATTCTTTCTCAATTCTCAAGTTTTTTAGAACATTCATAATTGCACCTCTGATTGAATTATAATGCAATATTTGCACATTGTCAACCGTAAATATGCAAATATTGCATTCTTATAGAAATATTATATGCAAAATCCGATGGCACATTCAAATAAAATTATATTTTTTTAACTTGTAAAAGTAGGTTCGCCATAAATTGTAGGGCAAACCTTTTTTTATACTTGCAACTTTTATTTTTTCAAGTTAATATGCAACACAATGTAATATAAAAAGATTTCTCGGAATAGACAGTTCTGAGAAATCCTTAATACTATTATTATATTATATTAATGTATCACAGTCAAATAAATTTGAATTTCAGAAAATGACTGTACAATTTTTTGGATTAGGAGTTGCAATATGGATAGCAGTTTTAAAAATGTATCGGCGCTTTGGCTTGAGGACAACAAACTTTTTTGGAAAGAATCGACTTATACAAAGTATCTTTTCATCTCGAAAAATATGGATAAAATAATTTGCGATTGCTCGCTTGAAAAGATCAACAGCAAGTTCATTCAGCAAACAGTCAATCAAATTCTGATTTGTAATGCGATGTCAATTACAACAATTAAAACATATATTTCTGTCATAAACAGTATTCTCTCTTTCGCTTATGACAACGACTATAAATGCGTTGAGCGTATCAAAATCACTTTTCCTAAAAAGCAAAAGAATGAATTGAAAATATTAACTCAAAAAGAGCAAAAACTATTAACAGCTTATCTTACAAAAAATATTGATTTAACCAAACTTGCCATACTTTTTACACTATACACCGGTATAAGATGCGGTGAACTTTGTGCGTTAAAATGGGGTGATATTGACTTGTTTAACGGCATTGTCAGTATCAACAAAACAATGCAAAGAGTGCAATGTGATGACAAAAATTATAAAACAAAAATTATCATCACTCCGCCAAAAACCACAAATTCAAATCGAATGATACCGATACCTAAATTTCTTGTATCTATCTTAAAATCGTTCAATCCAAAAAACGAAAATGCATATTTGCTTACAGGTCTTGAAGATAAATTTATTGAACCACGGCAAGCACAAAATATTTTTAACAAATGTCTTGCCGATTGCAAAATTGACAAAATAAACTTCCACGCTCTTCGCCATTCTTTTGCAACTCGATGTATCGAACTTGGTATGGATTATAAAACTTTGAGTGAAATTCTCGGTCACGCTAATGTTTCAACTACGATGAATTTATATGTTCATTCATCGCTCACGCAGAAGAAAAAACAAATGAATAAGTTAAATAATCTTGTTAAGATTTAATCGTACAGCATTTCTCAGAACTGTCTATTCCGAGAAATGCTGATTTTATTATTTCGTAAATCGAAAAAATTATTCTTATGAATTTGAGGATTATGTAATGCAGGAAAAATACAATGCAGGATTGATTTCCCAATCATTCTGGTTTGTTGAAATGAAGAAAGTCATCAAATTGATTGATGATGGAAAGTCCGAAGAAAAAATTAAAAAAATGTGTATAGAAGAAAATCTTTTTGGCGCGGCAAAAGAATATCGGGCCAAAAGGATATATGGATACATTTGGAATAGAACCAAAAGACTTGATAAGACACTGATTGACTTGTTTTGTACTTCTGATTTGGCAACTCAGAAGGTAATCAATTTGATTGCCATTCTCAGGTCAGACCGATTGTTCTTTGAATTTATGTTTGAAGTGTATCGAGAAAAAAATATACTTGGTATTCCGATAATTGAAGATGCAGATGTAAATATTTTTTTCAAGAATAAAGAAATTCAAAGTGAAGATATTGCAGCTTGGACAGATGGTACAAAACGCAGGCTTCGCTCGATATATTTTAACTATTTGACAGATGCGAACCTTTTAACGGTTGTTGATAAGAAGAAAACAATAACGCCGCCAATTCTTGATATTGCTTTAGAACGTTATCTTGAAGTGTGTGGAGAGAGTGCAATGATTAAGGCAATTACAGGGGTGGACTAAATGATGTCGATTGACGAACGGTTAGATAAAGCAGAAGAAATGATACAAAAACCCTCGTTTAGAGAGAACAAAGGGTTAGGTAATGAAGTCGGATACTATATCTTTGATTACCCGGCCGAAAAAGAATTGTATATCCGTGAGAGGATAGAATACATCAAGAAAAAAAGTGAAAACTCAGATGATGATTTCAAAGTTGTAGTGTTTGACCTTTACGACATTATGATTGATATTCTTATCGGAAAAGGATATTTAGAAAAGTGTTATCAGTTTGAAAAGACAAAAGGTTTTGAGAGAGTATCAAAGTCTATCAGCAATATGTTGAGGATAACATCATCAGACAGTCTGATAGTGAATCATATCAGGGATAATACGCCGGAGAAAGCAGTTGTGTTTATTACCGGTATTGGAAAATGCTATCCGATATTGCGTTCACATACGGTACTGAATAATTTACATCAGGTAATAGATAATGTTCCGGTAGTGCTGTTTTATCCAGGCAATTATGACGGTCAGGAACTGGTGCTGTTTGGAGAGATAAAGGACGATAACTATTACAGAGCATTCAAGCTCGTGGATTAAGAGGAGAGGAAATTATGATTATCAAGAATATGTTTTCAAAGCCTATTGACAGAGATATTAAGGGTGTAATCAAAGTTGGACAGGATGACGATGCAAATATTAAGCAAGAGCTTGAAGAATATGTTGTGACAAGAGAACTTCAGAAGCATTTTTCTGATTTCTTTGCAAGTTATAAGAGAGGAATTACCGGAAATACAGACAAGATGGGTGTGTGGATTTCCGGCTTCTTTGGAAGTGGTAAATCTCACTTCCTGAAGATTTTATCCTATCTCCTTGAAAATAAAGAAGTTGGCGGTAAGAAAGCGATTGATTACTTCGTAGATGATAATAAAATTTCTGACCATATGGTGCTTGCAGATATGAAACTGGCAGGTACGATTCCGACGGATGTTGTCCTTTTCAATATTGACTCTAAAAGCGAAGTGAATGGAAAACAGTCAAAGGTTGCCATTGTTTCCGTATTGCAGAATGTGTTCAATGAAATGCAGGGATTTAGTGGTTCTAATCCGTTCCTTGCAGATTTGGAACGCAACTTGACGGAAGAAGGAAAGTACGATTTATTCAAAGAAAAATTTGAGGATAGTTTTGGTTCTGCTTGGGAAGAATCACGCAGCGACTTTGATTTCATTCAGGACGATGTGGTAGAAGTTCTTGATGAGATTGGGTTTATGAGTGTAGAAGCCGGTAGAAACTTTTGTGAAAAAGCTACCGGTGAATATACATATAAGGTTGAGGATTTCGCTAGACTTGTTAAGAAATATCTTGATAAAAAAGAGAGCAATCATCATATCGTATTCCTGATTGATGAGATTGGACAGTACATAGGCGATGATTCTAAACTTATGCTGAACCTTCAGACTGTAACAGAAGATTTGGGTACTGCTTGCGGCGGTAAAGCTTGGATTATCGTAACAAGTCAGCAGGATATTGATTCGATTACAAAAACAAAAGGAAATGACTTCTCGAAAATTCAGGGACGTTTTGATACCAGACTTTCTCTCTCATCAGCTAATGTTGATGAGGTTATCAAAAAGAGAATCCTTGAAAAGAACGAAGCGGGAAAACAGACACTTACACTGCTTTATGATGATAAGGCGACAGTCATCAAAAACCTCATTCTGTTCAACGATGGTGTTGAAAAGAAATTATATTCAGACAGAGAAAATTTTGCGGATATCTATCCGTTTATTCCATATCAGTTTAATTTACTTGGAAGTGTTCTGACTTCCATTCGTACTCACGGTGCATCCGGTAAGCATTTGGCAGAAGGCGAGCGTTCTATGCTTGCGTTGTTCAAAGAATCTGCCGTAAAGGTTATGAACGATGAACCGGGAACGATTGTGCCATTTAATATGTTCTATGATGCCCTTGAGCAATTCCTTGACCATTCTCATAAGGGTGTTATTTCCCGTGCGTTAGATAATGAGTATCTGAATCCAAATCACGAAAAAGAATGTTTCGATGTTAATGTACTGAAAACACTCTTTATGATTAAGTATGTTAAGGAAATCAAAGCTAATATTGAAAATATTACAAGCCTTATGGTCTCCAATGTGAACGATGACCGTATGGCTCTTGCACAGCAGGTCGAGGACGCATTAAAACGCCTTGTCCGTCAAACATTGGTTCAGAAGAACGGGGATATTTATGTATTCCTGACAGATGAGGAACAGGAAATCAACAGAGCGATTGAATCACAGAACGTGGATTCCGGGGAAGTTATTGCCAAAGTATCCGAAATGATTTTTGACGGCCTTTATGATGAAAAGAAGTATCGCTATCCTGCCTTCAACGGCAGATATGCGTTTGCTTTTAATCAGGTTGTTGATGATAAGCCATATAAGGCAAATCAGAATAATGATATCACGTTGAAAATCCTTACTCCAAACAGCGATGAGCGAGCAGATGAAACAACAATGAGAATTCTGTCCGGTCAATCAAACTGCGTACTTGTAGTATTACCTGACGACAGAACATTTCTTGATGAAATCCGTTCTGCTTTGCAGATTGAAAAATTCATTCGTTATGATGCTACAAATACAGTTACACAGTTTGAAAGCATAAAAGAAGCTAAGAAAGTGGAAATGCGTGAGAGAAACGCAGCAGCAAAACTATTCCTTTCAGAAAGTTTGAAGAATGCAGAAATCTATGTGAATGGCGATAAAATTCAGAGCGGAGCAAAGGAAATTGCTTCCAAGATAAATGATGCACTCGGCAAGTTGGTTTCAACTGTTTATCATAAGTTGTCTTATATTGATGCGGCAATGAGTGAGTCGGATATACGCACACTGTTTAAAAACAATGGACAGCAGCTTACTCTTGCAGGTACAAATACTGCAAAGAATGAATTGGCTTTGCACGATGTTAATGACTATATCGCTTTGAACACACAGCGACATATGAAAACTTCAATGAAATCTATTTTGGAACGATTCTTAAAAGCACCGTATGGTTTTGTTGAAGCCGATGTTCAATGGCTTGTTGCAAAGCTGTTCAAAGACGGCGAAATTGCAATGTTTGTAAACAACGAAGCAGTTACATTGCTTTCAAAGACTCCGGAAGAAATTATCCGCTATCTGACACGCAAAGAGTTTAATGAAAAGCTTATGACTGAAAAGCGTGTAAAAGCGAATGAAAAACAGAAGAAGTCTGTCCGTACAGTAATGAAAGAACTATTCAATGTTACTTCGGCAAGTGATGATGACGATGCGATTATGAGAAGCTTTCTTGGTTATGCATCAAATCTGAAGAATGACCTTGAGAAATTAGATATTTACTATGCGACACAGAGCGCATATCCCGGTAAAAATATAATTTTAACAGGTAAAAAGCTTATGACAGATACAATGCAGATGAAATATTCTGCGGAGTTTTTCGCATTTGTAGACCAAAAGAAAGATGATTTTCTTGATTTTGCAGAGGATTATGAGCCTGTTAAGAAGTTCTTTGCAGGAGAGCAAAAAACCTTGTTTGACAAGGCACTTAAATTGATGAGAACCTACGATGACAGTAAAACATTTATCGTAAACGGTGATATAGAATCGGTTGTTAAAAACGTTAATGATGTTTTGAAAAAACCGTCACCTTATTTTGAAATATTCAAATTGCCTGAGTTGCTGGATAAATTTATCAGTCTTTACGGCTCGTTGCTGAAGGAAACTCAAAAGCCTATAGATATTGCTATTTCAGATGCAAGACAGCGTGTGTTTGAAGATTTGAAAGATAAAAAATGCCACGATAAATTGGTAGATAAATATATTCGCTTGTTCCAAGAAATCAGTGACAAAGCTAATCATTGTGCCAATATCGCTGATTTGCAAAATATCAAGTTAGAAGCAGATGCACTCAAGGTCCGTTGCCTAAATGAGATAAGCGACGAGGAAGCAAAACTTATTGCTTGCGAACAATCTGCTGAACAATTTGATAATTGCGATTCTGAGACTACGGCACCTGCCGTGAAAGTGAAGAAAAAGAAAACTCTCAGCATTAAATCTATCAATGCTGCTTCCACTTGGCAGATAGAAAATGAAACAGATGTTAAAAAGTATATTGCTGAGCTTGAGAAGGAACTTATGAACACTTTGGAAGAAGATACGATTATCAATATTGAGTTCTGAGGAGAAATACAATGAATAAAACAGCGATAAAAAACTTTGCCGTTTGGGCAAGACAAAAGCTTATATCCGATATTACATATAAGGCAGGTATGCTCGGCATTACAGAGGACGGCATTGCGGACAAATTGCCTCACTCAACCTCCGACTTGGAATTTTATGATATCGGAACAAAGGATTATGCCGAAGTATCGGGTAAAGAGATTAAACAGCGTAATGCACTGGTTAATGCAATCAGAAAAAAAGAAAAAGAAAACGGCGACTATAAATCCGCATTTGGGTATGTGGTTGAGGAAGTTGCTTATACTTGGTTTAACCGTTTGATTGCGATTCGTTTTATGGAAGTCAATGATTATTTGCCTTCCGGTGTTCGTGTGCTTTCTTCCGAGAATAAGGCGAAGAAAGAGCCTGATTTGGTAACGACACCGTTTGATACCGATTTGGAATTTACATCTTATGAGCAGGACAGAATTATCCAGTTAAAAGACGATAATAAACTGGACGAACTATTCCGTATGCTCTTTATTAAGCAGTGTAATAAACTTCACGATGTTTTACCGGAGCTGTTTGAAAAAACTGATGATTATTCGGAATTGCTCCTCACCGTTTCGTTTACGGATAGCGATGGCGTTCTTTATCACCTTGTTCACGATATTGAAGAGGATGATTTTAATGTTGAAAAAGAGGGACAGGTCCAAATCATCGGTTGGCTTTATCAATATTACATTTCGGAAAAGCATTCTTCCGTTATTGATATAAAAGGTGGAAAAGCAATAAAAAAAGAAGATGTACCTGCTGCAACTCAACTTTTCACTACTCATTGGGTAGTTCAATATATGGTTGATAACTCACTTGGCAGATATTGGATAGAAAGAAACCCTGAAAGCGACCTTAAAAGCAAGCTGAAATTCTATGTTGAGCCTAAAAACTTTACAACTGTTGACGAAAAAATATCACCTGAAGATTTAACTGTTTTTGACCCATGTATGGGCTCCGGTCATATTCTTGTTTACGCTTTTGAAGTGCTTATGCAGATTTATCTTGAATGTGGCTATACCGAAAGAGATGCAACTTCGCTCATACTCAAAAATAACCTTTTCGGTCTTGATATTGACGATAGAGCATATCAGCTTGCCTATTTTGCCGTTATGATGAAGGCTCGTTCTTACGACCGAAGAATTTTAACTCGTAACATTAAGCCTAATGTTTATTCAATTAAAGAGTCTAACTTCCTTGCTGACTCTTGGCAAAAAATATCGGACGATGAAAAATTCAGGGAAATATTCCAAACAGTAGTTGATACTTTTATCGACGCTAAGGAATACGGCTCAATATTGAATGTCCTTGATGCTGATTACGATTACGCACTTTCCGTCATAGATGATTTTGAGCAGTCTGTTCCTGTCGATTTTGAGGCTCAAATTCTCCGTGGCAAAACCGATGATATTCGTGTACTTGTTAATCAAGCAAAGCTTATGGCTAAAAAATATACGGCTGTTGTTACCAATCCTCCGTATATGAACAAGTTTGACGCAAAATTAAAGAAGTATATAGCAGATAATTTTGCCGAATATAAATGCGATTTGTTCAGCGTGTTTATATATCACAACTTTTCTTTCTGCACGTCTGACGGTTACTCGGCATTTATGACACCGTTCGTATGGATGTTTATTAAAACGTATGAGGCTTTGAGAACATATATCATTGATACAAAGGCGATTACTACTTTAGTGCAGATGGAATATTCTGCCTTTGAAGAAGCAACAGTGCCAATATGTTCATTTGTTTTGAAAAATGGAAAAGCAACGGAAAAAGCATTGTGCTTCAGACTGTCTGATTTTAAAGGTGGGATGGAAGTTCAAAAGCAAAAAGTTCTTGAAGCGATTGGTGATAAGAATTGCGGATATTATTATGAAGCTGACCAGACGAATTTTCCTAAAATCCCTGGATATCCAGTTGCGTATTGGCTTTCAGATACTACTATTTTTGCTTTTTCAGCAAATAAGTTGGATGAATATTATAAGGCTAGAAACGGGATTACAACGGGTCAAAATGAACTATTTATAAGATACTGGTATGAAGTACCCCTAAATTTTGACAAATGGTATAAATGTAATAAAGGTGGTGCGTTCAGAAGATGGTATGGGAACCAAGAGTATGTTATTGATTGGGAAAATGATGGTTGGAATTTAAAAAATTTTAGAGATGAAAAGGGCAAACAGCGTTCAACGCTTAGAAGCATAGAATACAATTTTCAAAAAGCAGTAACGATGTCACGAATTGGTTCTGGAATAAGCAGTTTCAGATGGTTGCCACAAGGCTTTATTACTGAAGGTGCATCAAATAATATATATTTTGGAGATGAAGACAAAGACGTATATAATCTTTTAGCTTTTTTAAATAGTAAAGCTTGTGAGTTTATTCTAAAATTATATAACCCTACCATAAATATTATGCCGGACGATTTAAGAAAACTCCCTCTTGCATATAAAAAAAGTAATATTAATTTTGAAAATGATGTAAAAGAATGTATCTCCTTATGTCAAATAGATTGGGATTCGTATGAAACAAGTTGGGATTTCAAGCGGAATCCGCTGTTGTGAGGTACGGCAATGGGAGAAATATTCGTTCAGTTTGAAGCCATTGATGTGGGAACAAAATTAAGTGAGGCACTTGAGAAAATTAAAAAGGAGTTCGGAGAAACTTTAGTTGGTTGTCATTTGACCGTTATAGATAAGTATTTTTTGAAAATAAAAGATACAAGCTCCGACAAATATGCAAATGTGTTTGCAACATGGATGAAGCAAAATGAAATTAGAACACTTTGCGTCTATAGTCGTACAGCTGAACCCGGATATGATAAATTCTGGGGACAGCTTCAAAATGTGTGTGAGAAAATGGTTGATTGCAAATTAGAGCCATCGCTAAACACAACGCACGATAGGGTTTGGCTGTCAACCCATGATTTCAAAAAATATACCGCAGTTACAGTTGGAACATCACTCAATGGTTTGGGGCGTCAACTATGTTTTGTTAATAAACTTCCTGATTCTGATGTAAAAGTTCTATTAGGGCATATGTGAAATAATACACAAAAGGAGAATAGTCATGGAAAGAGAATTGTTTGAAAAACTGCAACTGATAGCAGAAGCCTATGGAAAAACATCTGATCTGCGTTCGTATGTTAAAAACAGAAACGGAATGTATCTCGATGAAAGCAATCGAGAAATTCGATTTAATTA
>OLGB01004857.1_pt1 | contig 11004 bp, 10 predicted proteins | sample 1605691 | NCBI WGS metagenome assembly OLGB01 (sample SAMEA3888925, study PRJEB22519) | human gut metagenome | biome: human gut; feature: human-associated habitat; material: faeces | place: Denmark | collected 2010
TGACATAAACATTTTGAAAAATGGCAAAAACGTATTAATCAGCGTTTCCTTAGTTTAAGGAGTTTCGCCGTCTGCGGACGGCGACGGGGGCGCTGCCCCTCGACCCCCGCAAGCTGTGCCCGGCTTGATCGGCTGCTTGGCTTCACAGTTTTCTGCAGATGTTGGCTTCGCAAATAATTACGCATTAAAAAAAACTCTGTCGGCTATTGATTTATGCTCTTTTTTATGGTATAATTAAACATAAATATATTCAGGTTTTTTACGTTTTGCGGAGCGTTCTCCGCATTGTTTCCAATTTAATAAGGAGATGAGTTTATGATAGGCGACCTCCACTGCCATACCACTCTTTCCGACGGTTCTCTCGGAATTGAGGATATTATCGTTCAGGCAAAGAAAACGGGCATTGATTTCATTTCGATAACTGATCATGACACAATGTCGTCGATAAACCGCGCAAAAGTCCTTGGTGAACGCTACGGCGTTCAGACTATCCCCGGCGTTGAGCTATCGGCTTGGGACAAGAAGCGTAACCGCAAGGTACATATCCTTTGCTACGCTCCGCAGAAGCCCGACCGTTTGGAGGGACTTTGCATAAAGTCCTGCGAGATAAGGCGAAAGTGCGCCGCTGAGATGGTGGAAAATGTTATGAAGCTCTATCCGATAACCGCGGAGAGTGTTATGAAACACGCGACGGGTTCAAAGAGCATCTTCAAGCAGCACATTATGCATGCGCTCATCGAATACGGCTACACCACTCATTTCTACGGAAAGCTCAATCATAAACTCTTCAATCATGAAAACGGAACGTGCATCGTTGAGCGTGAATATCCTGATGTTAATTTTGTGCTTGATCTTATACATTCGTCAAAGGGCGTTGCTGTAATGGCTCACCCGATGATGTATGATTCAGCCGAGCTTCTTGAAGAGCTTGCGCAGAACGGCAAAATTGACGGTATTGAGGCTTATCATTATTCCGCGACGGAAGAACAGCAGCAGAAGCTCTGCGAAACCGCTGAGAAGTATGACCTTATCGTAACGGGCGGTTCGGACTTCCACGGACTTTACAATGAGCGCCCCACTCATCTCGGCAATTACTACACATCAAAGGATAACATCGACAAAATAATCAAGCTTGCGAACAAGACGAAGTAAGCTTATACTATTATAATAAAAAAGAGGAATACTAAAATGAGCATTATGGACGAATCACTTCAGAAGCATTACGAATGGCAGGGAAAGATTGAGGTAGTTTCACGCTGTACGGTTGAAAACCGTGAGCAGCTTTCTCTCGCATACACTCCCGGCGTTGCACAGCCTTGCCTTGAAATTGAAAAGAACCCCGAACTTTCCTACGACCTTACAAGAAGACACAACCTTGTTGCTGTTATCACGGACGGTACTGCCGTTCTCGGACTTGGTGATATCGGACCGAGAGCGTCTATGCCCGTAATGGAGGGCAAATGTGCGCTTTTCAAGGAATTTGCGGGCGTTGACGCTTTCCCTATCTGCGTAAATTCCAAGGACGTTGATGAATTCGTCCGCACGGTAGAGCTTATTTCCTACAGCTTTGGCGGAATCAACCTTGAAGATATCTCCGCACCGCGCTGCTTCGAGATCGAAAAGAAGCTCAAAGAGAGATGCGATATTCCTGTTTTCCACGATGACCAGCACGGAACGGCTATCGTTGCATCTGCCGCAATGCTCAATGCCGCAAAAGTGGCAGGCAAGAAGTTCGAGGATATGACCCTCGTTATCAACGGTGCAGGTGCGGCAGGCTGTGCAATTGCAAAGCAGTTCATCTCAATGGGAATGGGCGATATCATAATGGTTGACCTCGCAGGAATCATCTGCGACGGCGACGAGTTCAAGAACCCGTCCCACTATGAAATGGCAAAGCTCACAAACAAGAACCACAAGAGGGGAACTCTTGCCGATGCACTCAAGGGTGCAGACGCTTTCATCGGCGTATCGAAGCCTAACCTTGTTTCGCCCGAAATGGTAAAGTCAATGGCTGACAAGTCCATTATCTTCGCAATGGCAAATCCTACTCCCGAAATTATGCCCGATGTTGCAAAGGAAGCAGGTGCATTCGTTGTCGGCACGGGACGTTCCGACTTCCCGAACCAGATCAACAACGTTGTTGCATTCCCCGGAATCTTCAAGGGAGCACTTGCAGTCCGTGCAAGCGATATAAACGAAGATATGAAGCGCGCCGCTGCTTACGCTATCGCAGAAGCAGTTCCTGCCGATAAGCTTTGCGCAGACTTTATCCTCCCGAACGCATTCGACAAGAATGTTGCAGTTATCGTTGCAGATGCAGTTGCAAAGGCAGCCGTTGAATCGGGAGTAGCAAGAATCAAGAAGTAAGAGGTAATCCAAAATGACATACACATACACTCCGAGAGGAGTTTGTTCAAGAAAAATAACCGTTGAGCTTTCCGACAGCGGCGTTGTTGAGAACGTCAGCTTTCAGGGCGGCTGCAACGGCAACACTCAGGGCGTTGCGGCTCTCGTAAAGGGAATGAAAGCGGAAGAAGCTATCTCCCGAATGAAAGGCATCGACTGCAACGGCAGGGGAACTTCCTGCCCCGACCAGCTTGCCGAAGCTCTGACCGAGGCTCTTGAAGAGCTTTAAGCTTTGAGAACGCTGATAAATTTCGGCGGCATCGGGTGGACGATACTTTTTATAGTATCCGTGCTCGGTGTTCTGTTCGGACTTTCGCCGCTGTTCAACCCGAACATTCATCTCAACCTCGGAAATTACGTTATAATGGCAGGCGGAGCTGTGCTTGCGCTTTTTGCCGTTTTTCACGGGAAAATTTTCACGCTGATAAAAACAAGCAGAGCGGCGAGGGCGGCTTTCTGCGTTATCGCCGCGCTTGCGATAGCTTTCGTCATAATTTCGGCGGTCGTTTCCGCACTTATGATAAAGGCGGCGAACGACAAGCCGACCGACCCTGCGGCGATTATCGTTCTCGGGTGCAGAGTTCACGGGGAAAACCCAAGTCCTATGCTTATGCAGAGGATAAGCGCGGCTTGCCGTTACCTTGAAGAATATCCCGAAGCTGTCGTTGTCGCATCGGGCGGAAAGGGCGAAGACGAGCTTATTTCCGAGGCAGAATGTATAAAACGTCAGCTTGAAAAGCGAGGAATTTCGTCCGAGAGGATAATTATTGAAGATAATTCAACGAACACGCGCGAAAATATGGCTTTTTCAAAGGCACTGCTCGAAGAAAAGGACATTTCGGGCGAAATTGCGATAGTTTCAAACGAATATCACCTGCTTAGGGCGAAAACTATAGCGAAAAAGCAGGGACTTGACGTAAAATGCTGTGCCGCAAGGACAGTTCCGATCTATCTTCCGCCATACTGGGTGAGGGAGATCTTCGGGAATGTTTACGAGTTCTTTTTCTGAGAGAAATGGTGCGGATTTCGTCTGATTTTCACCTATCTCGGTATCTTTTGACATAGTTTAAGGCTATAATAATATAAAATAATGCCGCACATTCGTAACAAAACGTGCGGCATTGCTATAATGACATAACGTGGGAGAGATTGCCCCCGAAAGGAGCTTTTTATGAAAAAATTGCTTTTTGTTTTCAACCCTCACGCAGGAAAGGGACAGATAAAGTTCCACCTGCTTCAGATACTCGATACTTTCACAAAGGCAGGCTATGAAGTCACCGCTCACCCGACTCAGGCGAAGCTTGACGCTGTCAATGTCATCACGGAAACGGGAAAAGATCACGATGTTATCGTTGTAAGCGGCGGCGACGGAACTATGAACGAAGCAATTAGAGGCTTGATGAACATCGGTGAAAAGATACCGCTCGGCTATATCCCTGCGGGAACGATGAACGACTTCGCTTCGAGCCTTGGCATACCGCACAATATGACTGCGGCGGCTGAAAAGATTGTCACGGGTGAAACCGCCGAGGTCGATATCGGCGCTTTCAATGACGAATTTTTCACATACGTTGCAGGCTTCGGCGCTTTTACCGATGTCAGCTACGGCACTTCGCAGCAGATGAAGAACGTCTTCGGAAGCCTTGCATATATCGCAGAGGGGCTTCGCATAAAGCGCCTTAACAGTATGAAGCCTTACAAAGTCAAGGTCGAATATGACGGAAACGTTATCGAGGACGAATTTATATACGGTATGATATGCAACTCGATGTCGGTCGGCGGCTTCAAGGGACTTGGCGGCAGGAACGTGCTGATGAACGATGGCATTATGGAGGGACTTTTCATAAAGCACCCGAAAAACCTTATCGAGCTTCAGCTTATAATCAATGCTCTGCTTGCGCGAAACCTCGAATCGGAATATTTTTACTATTTCAAGACGGGAAAAGCGGTCGTAAGCTCGGACGAATCAATTCCGTGGACGCTCGACGGCGAGTTCGGAGGAGATGTTACAAGGGCGGAGATAAGCGCGAAGAACAAGGCTATATGCTTGTTCGCTTCGCCGACGCTCAAAATTCTCGGCGGAACTGCTGATGTTGTTCCCGAGCCGACGGGTGATGAATCTGACCCGAGCTATTATTACTCCGAGGAGAACGACGACCCGACGGAGTAATGTCCGTCAAATTTATTTTTCCTGGATTTGCTTGCCGCTCAAATGCTCTATGGTTATCTCGTAGAGCTGAGCGGCTTTTATATCTTTTGCGATCTCGGCGTCGACAGCTTCTTTTGTGGGATAATATTTCATTGCAAGGGTGCGCACCTTTTCCTCGGTCATTTCGGCATCGGAGATAAGGCGACATCTGCCGAAAATAACAACGCTCCGTACATAAGGCGCCCATTCGCCCTCGGCGAAATGCTCTCCGCCGTAGACGGTGAAGCAGACCTTGTCGCTCTTTTTCAGCGAATCGATCTTGTGACCCGATCTTGCGCCGTGAAAATAAATTTTTCCGTTTTCCTCATCGTAAAAATAGTTGAGCGGGATCGCGAAAGGGTAGCCGTCATCGCCGTTCACGGCAAGAACGCCGCGCTTTTCGGCGGATAAAAGCTGTTTTGCATCTTCTTCGGAAATGGCTCTGTTGGCTCTTCTCAATGGTCTGAACATTTTGGTTCGCTCCTTTTCTTAAAATAATGATATTATAGCATACTATCTTGAATATTTCAACATTATGGCTTTGCTTTGACACGGTATATCAACGAGTGAATTATTCTTCTTAAAATTATTAATAAAATATTATAGGGGGCGGGTTTCCCGTCCCACAGTCACCAATACCGTAAAAAAACGGGACAGGGGACCCGTCCCCTACAGTAAAATATAGCAATTTAGAACCTGTCTTCATAAGAAATGTATGCGGATTTTCGAGCATAATTTTGTTGCAGACAAGGCAAAAATCCGCAGGCGTGTGCCGCACGGCAAGGATTTTTAACGCAGTATGCAGCAAAATTTGCCGAAAAGTCGTGTGCATATGCTTATGAAGACAGGTTCTTATAATACATTTAAAAGTTCACTATTTATTTACTCGTTGAAATACCGTGTTTGCTTTGGTGCAAAGTCTTTTTTATGCTTGAAAAGTTAATAAATTGGAATTATACTGTAACGTTGGGAGAATATTCTGTAAAGAGTGAGGTTCTTATGGAAAAGTTAAAAGAGGACAACAGCTACTTCGGCACGGAAAGGATAAGCCGGATACTGCTGAAAATCGCGCCGCCCGTAATGCTTGCACAGCTTATCCAGGCGCTTTACAATATCATCGACAGCCTTTTTGTCGGAAAATATTCCGATGTCGGACTTACGGCGCTGTCGGTCATTTATCCTATACAGCTTCTGATGATAGCACTCGCAGTCGGAACGGGCGTTGGAATAAACACGGTCATGGCGGCACAGCTCGGGCTTGGGCATGAGGACAAGGCGAACGAATATGCAGGTGTCGGAACGCCGCTCGCCGCGGTGCTTTGGGCAATTTTTGCGGCGGTGTGCTATGCGATAATGCCTGCCTATGCCGCAACGCAGACAAGCTCGCCCGAGGTCATCGCAGATGTTGTTACATACGGCAGGATAGTCTGCATTTTCAGCTTCGGCCTTTTCCTCGAAAGCGTCTGGACGAAGATACTTCAGGCGAGGGGCGATATGAAAACGCCAATGAACGCGCAGATAATCGGCGCGGTGATAAATATTATCCTTGACCCCCTGCTTATTTTCGGTCTGTTCGGACTACCGAAAATGGGAATCGCAGGCGCGGCAACAGCAACGGTCGCAGGTCAGATAGCCGCGGCGCTCGTTGTAATGAAAAAAGGCTTCCGCAAGCCGCCCAAGCTGAATAAATTTCCGAGCTATACGGCGAAGATATTTCACCTCGGACTGCCGAATATCCTTATGCAGTCGGCTTATACATTCTATATTTTCGGATTGAACGTTATCCTCGCGGAGTTCTCGGACGCGGCGGTAACGGTGCTTGGACTCTATTATAAATGGCAGTCGTTCTTCTTTATCCCTCTCGGCGCAATGCAGACCTGCATAGTTCCCGTGATAAGCTATAACTACGCTTCACGAAACATCGACAGATGCAAAAAAACGCTCAGAGAGTCGGTCGTTTTCGGAATGGCGCTGATGTTCCTCGGAACGCTCTGCTTTACAATAATTCCCGAACCGATGCTCCGCTTCTTCTCGGGAGATGAGCAGGTCATTTCTATCGGAATAAATGCATTCCGCATAATCGGGGTAAGCTTTATCCCGCTCGTAACATCGCTGACATATCCCGTGCTTTTCCAAGCGGTCGGAGCAAGCTTCAAAAGCTCCGTGCTGACGATAATACGAACGGTGTTCCTGTTCGTGCCGCTCGGATATATTTTCTCGCGCTTCGGCTTGCAGTATTTCTGGCTGACCTATCCGATAACGGAAGTGATAACAACAGCAGTTGGATTTGTTATGAGCAGGAAATTTTTCAGTGACCCGTATCATGAGAAAGCAACGAAAAAATAAATAGATCAAAAATAGGAAAAAGCTGATTAAAGCGAAGCGTTCGTTTTGCCATTTTGAGAAACGTACGAGTTTACGCCTTTAATGTCAATTTGACATAAACATTTTGAAAAATGGCAAAAACGTATTAATCAGCGTTTCCATAGCATCGGACTATAAAGTTCCGATGCTGTTTTTTATAAGTCGAACCTTGTCGAATAAAAACTAAAAATTAAAAAGTCGGAAAATTAGTATCTGTATTTTTATAAAATTGTCACAAAAAATCTGTATTTAGAAATATTTTGCCCTAAAATTGTTGCCATTTAATGTCATATATGTTAAAATAATAGCATAAAACGTGTAGGATATCTTCGATTTACCATAAGGGGCAGAATAAAATGAGATACAGCAACATTCTGACAAACAAGAAAACGGTGGCGATATGCGCTTGGTTCATTTTTGAACTTTGCTCGGCGGCGATGTGCATTATAAGCATCTGCAAGGGCTGGTGCATGGGCGTTTGTCTTATGGCGACGGTGTTCGCCTGTATTGCAACGGTGATGACTTTTCACCCGAATGTTCCGATAAAGGCGCAGGCGGTCGTGCTCATGGTCATGTCGTATGTCAATGTTTTTGCCTGCAGTATCATGGAGGAGAGCATTTATAATTCGATCGCAGTGTTCATTGAGATAGCGGTCGTTTTATCCGCTTACAGAGATACAAAGCTGCTGTTCTGGTACATAATGCTCGTGCTGTCGGGGGTCATTCACCACATCATTGCAATGACGGACATAAACCTTTCCAGCGGTGCAGAGATAACGAAATTCGTTGTAAGGATATCGATGATGATAACGGCGCTCATCGTGCTTTATATTTTCATCGAGGGACTTAATACCTACGAAAAAATGCTTATCCAAAGTGTGCAGGACGCTAAAAAAGCGGAACACTCCAAGGCGGATTTTCTCGCGAATATGAGCCACGAGATACGCACTCCGATGAATGCGATAGTCGGAATGTGTGAGCTTGTGCTTCGTGAAGACGACCTAAGCGACAATGTTCGCTCGAACTGCTGCTGTATACGCGCGGCAGGGGAAAACCTGCTTGCGATAATAAACGATATTCTCGATTTTTCAAAGATAGATTCGGGCAGGTTTGAGCTTGTTCCCGACGAGTTCAATATCGCTTCGACGATAAATGCCGCAATAAGCCTGGCGGAAACAAGGCGCGGCGGCAAAAATATAGAGTTCATCGTCAACGCCGACCCGAATATCCCGAGGGGAATAATCGGCGATGAAGCGCGGATACGCCAAGTCATAGTGAACCTTATGACAAATGCGGTGAAATATACGGAAAAAGGCAGCATAACGCTCACCGTTTCGCAGACGCGGCAGGAATACGGCATAAATCTGTTCGTATCGGTCGCAGATACGGGAATAGGCATCACCGAGGAGCATCTCGACAAGCTTTACACGAGCTTTTACCGCGTTGATACGAAGAAAAACCGCTCGATCGAGGGCACGGGACTCGGACTTGCGATATCGAAGCGGCTCATCGACCAAATGGGCGGTTTTATAAGCGTAAAAAGCGAATACGGCGTGGGTTCGGATTTCCGCTTCGTCATTCCGCTGAAAGTCAGGGACAGAGAGCCTTTCATCGCCGTAAAAGAACCGCAGAATGTCTGCGCCGCGGCGTTCCTTGACACCGAGGGCAAGGGTATGCGCACTGCAAGGAACATTAAAAAAATGGAGGATATGCTCAACGTTGAGATAATGACCTGCGATACTGCCGAAAAGCTCAGAGCAGCGGCGGAGCGCAGGAGCATAACGCATCTTTTTGTCAGCAGGGATAAATATATGGAAAACGCGAAGCTTATCGGTGAATTTGCGGAAACCTCGAATGTTTATGTAATTCAGGAAAGGGCAGGCGCGGTGACTTTGCCGAGCAATATACACTGCATTTACAAGCCGTTTTATTCGATCTCCGCAGTTTCGGCATTCAATAATGAAAACATCGTCCCGACCCGAAATATGCAGATAAAATTCACTGCGCCCGAAGCAAAGGTACTTATCGTTGATGACAATGCGCTCAATCTGAAAGTTGCGGCAGGACTTATGAAGCCTTACAAGATGCAGCTTTTTACCGCGGAAAGCGGTGCAAAGGCGATAGAGATGCTTCACTCTGAAAATTTCGACCTTGTATTTATGGATCATATGATGCCCGATATGGACGGCGTTGAAGCAACTAAGATAATACGAAGCCAAAGCGATGACCGTTTCCGCAGACTGCCGATAATAGCGCTCACGGCGAACGCTGTCAACGGCGCAAGGGAAATGTTCATCAATGCGGGAATGAACGATTTCCTCGCAAAGCCTATCGATGCTGCGGTGCTTGACAAAATGCTGCGGAGCTATCTTCCGAAGCGGTATATAAAGACTGCCGAGCCGCAGAAAGAAGCTTCCGAGCGGGGAAAAGAGGTGCTTGTATGAAAAGGATAGGGATAACTTCCGACTGCGCCTGCGATCTGCCCGAGGAGTATTTTGAGATGCACGATGTCGGGATAATGTATTTTTACATCACGACAAACACGGGGCGCTTCCGTGACGGTTACGAAGTCGATTCGCAGAACATCATCGAATATCTTAAAAAAGGCGGAGTAAAGTCTGCGACCTGCGCGGCTCAGCCAATGGAGTACGAGCTTTTCTTCGAGAAGCAGCTTGAAAAATACGATGAGATCATTCATATCTCTCTGAGCGACAAGCTCAGCAATTCCTACACCAATGCGCAGACGGCACTTTCGTTCATGGGCAGGGACAGCGGACGGGTCAGCGTTATCGATTCGGAGCAGTTTTCATCGGGAATGGCATTTATGATAATAAAAGCAGTCGAAATGCGCGACAGCGGCTGTTCGGCTTCGGAGATAATTCGGGAATGTTCGCGCATACGCGAGTGCATATCGACAAGCTTCATTGCAAAAAATGCGGACTATCTTTACCGCAACGGATTTACGGGAAAAGCGGTAAGAACGCTCTGCTCGGCGATGCTTATACACCCTGTTCTTGTGCTGAAAAACGGACGGGTCGTGCTGAAAAAGCTTGAAATAGGCGATTACGGAAAATCGGTGCGAAGCTATATCCGAGGCGCACTCAGCCGCAGCAAAGAGATAGATCGAAAGAGGGTATTTATCACTCACGCAGGCTGCGGAGTGGAGATGCTCACCGCCGTAAAAGCCGAGGTGAAAAGGCTCTGCTGTTTTGACGAAGTCATCGTTGCGAAAGCCTCGGCGACGATATCGAGCAACTGTGGAGCAGGTGCGATAGGAGTATTGTTTTTGAAAATGCCAAAATAAAAAAATCGTCCGCCGCAGAACTGACTGCGGCGGACGATTCGGCATTTATAGGGTCACTTCGTATTGAAAGTGCGGGAGAAAATCACTTTATTTCCAGCCTCTTGGTAACGGGTTCTGTCGGAGTTTTCTTAGGAAGGTCGAGGATAAGAATACCGTTCTTGTACTCGGCTTCTATCTTGTCAACATCGACAGCGCTTACATCGAAGCTTCTCTGATACGAACCGTAGGAACGTTCACGGCGGATATACTTGCCGTCGCTGTCCTTTTCTTCGTTTTCGGTGTTGTGCTCAGCTGTGATAACGAGGTTGTCGCCGTCGAGGTCAAGCTTGATATCTTCCTTTTCAAATCCGGGAAGTTCAGCTTCGAGAACGAACTTGTCGCCCTCATCTTTTATATCGGTCTTGCAGCTTGCAAGAGCCGTTCCGCTGAAGAAGTTATCTTCAAAATCGTGGAATGCATTAAAGAGGTCGTAAGTTTTCTTTTCAAAAGGTGTGATGCCATACATAAAGATCCCTCCTTGGGAGTAATTTTTGTTAAAGTTTTTTGTTGGTTTAAATGTCAGGAACGCTTGAAAGATTATTTGATCTCAAGCCTTTTGGTAACGGGTTCTGTCGGAGTTTTCTTAGGAAGGTCGAGGATAAGGATACCGTTCTTGTACTCGGCTTCGATCTTGTCAACATCGACAGTGCTTACATCGAAGCTTCTCTGATACGAACCGTAGGAACGTTCACGGCGGATATAC
>OLGB01004865.1_pt1 | contig 10986 bp, 7 predicted proteins | sample 1605691 | NCBI WGS metagenome assembly OLGB01 (sample SAMEA3888925, study PRJEB22519) | human gut metagenome | biome: human gut; feature: human-associated habitat; material: faeces | place: Denmark | collected 2010
GAAAAAGCGATTGATCGGGGATTACCGCCCTCAAAAATTAACAGACGATTTTACAGAAAATAAATATCATTATGTAGATATAGTTGCCGGAAAGAAAAGATTCTATGCTCTATACCGGGGATGCAGAAATAAAGATGCCAAAGAAAATAGTGATATTCTGGAGTCTTTCGATTATGATGGAAATCCTGTTATTAAATATAAATTCAATGATTTAAGTCCCGATATTTTTTATGTAGATGATGAAGCTGCTGTTTTATATGGTTATAAGTCCGCATACCCGGACTTAATGCTAAAATATGAATTAGAAGAAAGACTTCCGACTTATCAGGTCGATATTGATGAAAAACAAAGCTTTCGTTCCGTGTGCCGAAACTGACGTTTGGCGATTACTGGTTGGAACTGCCCACGCGCTTCAGTAAAGGGCAGTTGACTTATTTACTATATGGCAAAGAACTGTCTTCCTCAGGCTCTTACCTGAAGCTGTGGGTGAAAAAACGATTAAAAATAAGTTTTGACGGCAAAAAGAAACTGGAGAATTTCGATGTCCTGTGACATGTCAATAAGTTCTGTCGGCTCAAAATTAGCAATTATTTATGAAGGGGGTACTTTAAACTTAACCGGATGTATGGATAGCTGAGTTACCCGCTCGGAATAGTTTTCTGTAAGAAATTGATTTTAAATCTGATTCTAATATAAGAGATCAGGAAACCTTCTTTCATTGAAATTTATGGTTTTCAGCTCCGGTTTAGCTTGCCATGCAATGATAACACCGCAGACGAATAGGTAACAGAATAATCCTACATTTAGAGTAAACATGTATTAAATGCCAATATTATATATCTAATTTTACGACTGTAATTCCGGCGCCTCCCAGTTGTATTTGTTCATCTCCGAAGGAAGCGACGAGCGGGTTGGTGCTGAGATATTGACGGATCAGTTGCCGCAAAGCTCCTGTCCCGGTGCCGTGTAGTAGCCTTACTTCTTTGTAATTGAGCATAACGGCTTCGTCGAGGAAGGTGATCACTTTTTGCAAGGCTTCTTCTCCGCGCATTCCCCGGAGATCGATATCGGGTTTGAAATCGAAACGTTTTTGGCTGATATTTTCCCGGATATTGGCATACGAGGCTTGGGGCTGGGTACGGGCCACTTTCTTGGCCTGACTGGCCGATGCTCTTTTCAGTTGGGAAAGTTTAGCCGTCGTTCTCAGATTCCCTAAAGCGATAACCGCAGTTTTGTCGTTGATTTCAAGAATTTCTCCGATGGCTTTGTTGGGCAGACTGACAAAATCCCCTTTCTGTAAAGGGAGTTCGGTTGTGGTGCCCTCGGAAGCCGGAGTTGAAGCGGAGGCTTTATTTTTGGTCTTTTTATTTTTTTCCCGGTTTTGCAGTTTTTCCATTTTTTTCCGAATCCGTTCTTCTTCAGCGCTGGCTTGTTCGGAGAGTAAACGTTCTTTTTCGGCCTCCATTTTTTGCCGGATTTCTTTGGTCTTTTCTTTTTCTGCTTGATTTTCGCGGATATCCCGGATGGTCTGTTCGATGGTTTTATTGGCCGAATGGATGATTTCCTGAGCTTTTTGTTGGGCTTCTTTGATGATTTCTTTGCGTAAACGGGAAGCTTCGGTCAATTCCTGACGATATTTTTCGACTACTTCATCGAGTCGTTTCTCATTTTCGTGAATGCGTCTGCGTTTCTCCTCCCAATAGCGTTTGTCCCGGGCGATGTCTTTCAGATGTTTGTCATAATTGATATGATCTTCACCGATTTTCGAGGCGGCATCTTCCAGTATTTCTTTAGGAAGGCCAATCTTTTTGGCAATTTCGAAGGCAAAAGAAGAACCCGGTTTTCCGATGCATAATTCGAATAAAGGCAACATCCGGTGACTGTCGTAAAGCATGGCTCCATTTTCAATACCGGTAGTTTCCGCTGCAAAATGTTTCAGGTTGGTGTAGTGGGTCGTGATTACCCCTTTCACCTGTTTTTGATTGAGGGTTTTCAGGATTGCTTCGGCTATAGCCCCTCCCAGCATGGGTTCTGTACCGGTGCCGAATTCATCGATCAGGATCAGGGTATTTTCATCTCCGTAGCGGAGAAAGTTTTTCATGTTGATGAGGTGTGAGCTATAGGTACTCAGATCGTTTTCAATGGATTGCTCGTCACCCATGTCGATGAGTATTTTTTTGAAAATACCGAACCGGCTTGCTTCACTGACCGGTACCGGCAGGCCACATTGAAACATATATTGCAATAAACCGGCGGTTTGCAGGCATACGGATTTTCCACCTGCATTGGGACCCGATATCAGGATAATCCGTTGGGTTTCATCAATCTCTATTTTTAGCGGGACGATATTTTTATCGCTATTTTTCAGGCTGAGCCATAAAAGAGGATGCCGGGCGCTGTACCAGAACATTTCCGGACGTTCGCTGAAAGCCGGTACGGTTGCTTCGATATAGAGTGAAAAAGCTGCTTTAGCCCGGACAAAATCGATGTAAGCCAGAAAATCGTAGGCCGGAATCAAATCATCGACGTAGGGACGCAGGTCTTCGGCAAACCGACGGAGGATCCGGGTGATCTCCCGTTTCTCTTCCAATTCCAGTTCCCGGATTTCATTGTTGGTTTCGACGATCTCGGCCGGTTCGATATAAGAGGTTTTACCCGTAGCCGATTCGTCGTGGACGATACCGTTTATTTTTCGTTTATAGGCAGAAGGCACGGGGATGACCATACGACCGTCCCGGATAGCGATGGAAGTGTCTTTTTCTGCCCACCCTTCTGTCTGAGCCTGTTGTAATAAAGCCTGCATACGCCGGGAGATACCGTTTTGTTTTCGTTGAAGACGATGGCGGATATCTCCCAATTCAGGGGAAGCCGTGTCTTTTATGCTCCCATGGCGGGATACGATGGAATCGAGGCGTTGCAGAATATAAGGAAATAATTGGATATCTCCGGCCTGGGCCGTTAAACGCGGATACCGTTCGTCTTTGCCGTGGAAAAAACGGACTATAGCCGTCAGGGATTCCAGCGATTGCTTGAGAGCGACCATTTCAGCCACTTCCAGAAATAAGCCTTCCACCCGTACTTTGTTCAAAAAGGGACGGGCGTCGCTGAAATGATCACCGGGAAATTGGTCTTCTTCTTCCAGAATAGACATAAATTCCTGCGTCTCTTCCAGGCGTTCCCGGATTTCTGTCGGTTCAGTAGAAAATTTCATCGCTTCTACCAAATCTCTGCCCATATCGCTCAGACAGTTTTTTTGAACGAATTGCCTGATCTTATCAAACTTAATCTTGCTTTCGAAATTTTCCGGATAAACCATTTTGTGCATTTTATTCTTTATTTAACGTTTCCGCTTATTGTCAAGGTGTTTTCCGGTTGAGAGGGATCGTTGGTGATGACTGTGATCGATTTATACTGACGTCCGGATTTGCCGGTAGAGTCGAAAGTGGCCCGGATGGTTGTCGATTGGCCGGGCTGAATTTCTTTTTGTCCCAGGGTAACGGCAGTACACCCACAGCTGGCTTTCGTTTTCCGGATGAACAGGATACTTTTCCCTGCATTCGTTAAAGTAAAATCACAACTGGTTTTTTCTCCCTGTTTGATTTCTCCGAAATTACATTCTTTTTTATCGAATTGTGCTATCGGCGCATTGGCTTTGTCTTTTGGGCTCAGTTTACTGAAATCTTCACTAAGTTCCGCGGTAACGGATAAACGGTTGCTATATTCTTTAGAACCGTTGACGGACAAGATGAGGCTTTCGTAAACATAACCGTAGTCATTGGCTTTGGGAGCATCGAAAGTGACGATAATCTTTCCTTTTTTGCCCGGAGCTACTTGTGCGGGTTCGAAAGTGGCCTGCAAATGGTTGGATTTATAAATGACTCCTAAGCTGACAGCGTCTTTGAGGGTATTGTAATATTCCAGCGTATCTGTAGCGACTTGCCAGGTATATACTTTCTTGAAGTTGATATTGTTGTTTTTGAATTTCAAACCATTCATATTATATTTATACAATAATTCCGGTTTGGAAGGATTATCGACCAGATTTCCTGTCAGAATCAATTCTTTACGTGCTGGATTTGCATTGGAATAAACCAGAATCCGCATGTTGAAATTTTCCAGTAATTGCATCGGAATAAACGTGATTTTTATATCACAACTTTTACCGGGGAGAAGCGGACTTTTGGGCCAATCGGCTTTCAGTAAACTGGTCATGGGAGTGACGCGGGTAATGATGACCGGTTGAGTACCTGTGTTTTGAGCCGTATAAACCACTGTCATCGGCTGATCGTCTGCCAGAAGGTTTTTTAAAGTTTGCCGGGATTGCTTTATTTCAAGAACTCCCTGGGCAAATACGGTAAACGTGAATAATAAAGCGGATATAAGTGAAATAAAATATTTCATGACTTCGGATTTTTAGTATTCTTATTTCAGATTACCGATCAATTTATAAGTCATAATCGGATTGTGAGGATCGTTGGTCGTGAACTGGATGATTTTAATTAATTTTTGGGCATTTCCGGTTTTTACACTCAGATTAACTTTGATTTTTTTTCCTGGTTTGACCGTATCTCTGGAAGCTGTGACCGAAAGATTGGAATCTGAAGTTTTTATTTTACGAATGACCAGTTCCGATTTTCCGATGTTTTGAATGGTGAATTCATGGGTGTAGGTACTGTTTTTATCCAGATCGTTCAGGGTGTATTCCGTTTCCGATAAAGAAATTGCAGGAGCCTTTTCAAAATTACCGTTATAGTGGGAGAAATCTTCGCTGATCGTTGCTGCAACGGTAATGTCTCCGGTTGTTTTATCGTTTACCTGCAGCTGAATTTTATCGGTAACAAATCCCCAGTCGTTCTTCTTGGTGGCATCGTATTTGATCGAAATCGTGGCTTTTTGATCTTTAGTCAGGGTCGTAGGACTGACACTTACTGTCAGATGGGGATGTTCACTGATTACCTGAAGTCGGGCGGGTTTATTTTCACTATTGATCACCTCTATCTTCCGTTCCAGTACCTGGTTGTTATTGATCGCCCCCAGATTGATCGTGTTGCTCGTTAATTTTAATGCCCCTATATTGAATTTATACTGATCGTACGGGCCTAACGGTTTCCGGGTGACATTACCCCGTATCGTTAACGATACGACCGAATTGGAAGCATTGGAATTGACTGTAATGCTTTTAACGAAAGCACCCGGACGGTTGCGTGGATCGAAAGCCACTTTGATGCTGCCTGTTTGACCGGGAGCTACCGGTTCTCTGCTCCATACCGGTGTTGTACAACCACATCCGGCCCGTACGTTGGTCAGGATCAAAGGAACATTTCCTGTGTTTTTAAATGAAAAATCAAAAGTCGCTTTACCGGCATTTTCATTGATCGTACCGAAATTGTGAGAGGTTGTTGTAAAATCGATTTTAGCTTTCTGAGCAAAAACCAAAACAGGCATTAGGGCCACCAACAAAAAAATAAATCTTTTCATCCGTCGTAATTTTATATCATCTTCTAAATTTCATACACAATAAATAGGGAAGATTTTCCCTATAGGCTATAAAAACCTACAAATGTAAAAATAATTTTCAAGTTGTACCAACCCCGTTTTGAGAATTCCTTTCTATGATCTAAATACTTATATTTTTATTACGAATTACTGTCGCATTTCTTTGTAATTCCGGGAATAAAGCCTATCTTTGCGGCGTTTTAACGATATTAATCATTTAAAGAATTAAAAACCATGTATTTATCAGCAGAAAAAAAAGAAGAACTTTTTTCTCAATACGGGAAGTCTAATAAAGATACCGGCTCTGTTGAGTCACAAGTAGCTTTATTTTCCTACCGTATCAATCATTTGACCGAGCATCTGAAAGCCAATCACAAAGATTTCGGTACTCAGAAAGCATTGATCAAATTAGTTGGAAAACGCCGGGCATTGCTTGACTATTTGAAAGACCGCGACATTGAAAGATATCGTGCTATCATTAAAGCTTTGAATATACGTAAATAAAAATACGTTTTCCCAAGCCCGGCGACAACCGGGCTTGTTTCTATCCTCCCTCCTCCCTCCGAAAAAGAATTCCGTTAAAACATTTTATTTTTAACCGTTAAGTTATTATGAACGTTATTGAAAAGAACATTACTCTGGCTGACGGAAGAGTAATTACGCTGGATTGGCAAAACAGGCAGATGGTGCTGTGATGCTGAAAATGGGCAATACGATGTTGCTCGCGACTGTGGTTTCTGCTCAGGATGCAGGTCCTGATGTAGATTTTATGCCCTTGTCTGTAGATTATAAAGAAAAATTCGCCTCTGTCGGACGTTTCCCGGGAGGTTTTACACGGAGAGAAGGAAAATCTTCGGATTACGAAATATTGGTATCCCGTTTAGTCGACCGGGCATTGCGTCCTCTGTTCCCGGACGATTATCATGCAGAGACTTTTGTACAGGTGACCCTGTATTCGGCCGATGAAGAATCGATGCCGGATGCATTGGCCGGACTCGCTGCATCGGCAGCTTTGGCTGTCAGCGATATCCCTTTCCATGGTCCGATCTCCGAGGTACGGGTTGCCCGTATCCAGGGAGAATTTGTGATCAATCCGACGGCTTCCGCTTTGAAAGAGGCCGATCTGGATATCATGGTCGGAGCTACCTATGAAAATATTATGATGGTAGAAGGCGAGATGAACGAAGTTTCTGAAAAAGAAATGCTGGACGCCATCAAGTTTGCACATGCAGCTATTAAAGAACAGTGTGTAGCTCAGCAAGAACTGGCTGCTGCTGTCGGAAAAGAAAAACGGACGTATTGTCACGAAGTGAACGATGAGGAACTGCGTAAGGATATTTGGGACAAGTGTTACCAAAAAGCCTATGATGTGGCACGGCAGTGTAATGCAAACAAACACCTGCGTGGCGAATTGTTGGACAATGTACGGGCCGAATACCTGGCTTCTCTGCCTGAAGAAGAGCAGATCGAAAAAGCCATGTTGGTGGGACGTTATTACCACGATGTGGAAAAAGAAGCGATGCGCCGGATGATTTTGGACGAAGGGGTACGTCTGGATGGACGTACTACCGAACAGATCCGGCCGATCTGGTGTGAAGTAGGTTATCTGCCCGGACCTCACGGATCTTCGATCTTTACCCGCGGTGAGACACAGTCTTTGTCGTCTGTTACCCTGGGAACGAAACTGGATGAGAAAATTATCGATGAGGCTACTATTCAGGGAAAAGAAAGATTTTTATTGCACTATAATTTCCCGCCGTTCTCAACCGGAGAGGCTAAAGCTTCACGGGGAGTAGGACGTCGTGAGATCGGTCACGGGAACCTGGCTTTACGGGCATTGAAACGGATGATTCCGGAAGATTTCCCTTATACGGTCCGCGTGGTATCCGATATTCTGGAATCCAACGGTTCGTCTTCCATGGCTACCGTATGTGCCGGAACGCTGGCTTTGATGGATGCCGGTGTACCGATGAAAAAACCGGTGACAGGTATCGCTATGGGATTGATTACCGATAAAGGGTGTGCTAAATATGCTGTATTGTCCGATATCCTGGGCGACGAGGATCACCTGGGCGATATGGACTTCAAAGTAACAGGAACCCGTGACGGTATTACCGCTACCCAGATGGATATCAAGGTAGACGGACTTTCTTATGAAATTATGGAACAGGCTTTGGAACAAGCGAAACGAGGACGGATGCATATCATGGATATCATCACCGAAACCATGCCGGCTCCGCGTGAAGACCTGAAACCGCACGCTCCCCGTATTGTTACCGTTACTATCGACAAAGATCAGATCGGTGCGCTGATTGGTCCCGGAGGAAAGATTATCCAGGATATTCAGGAAAAATCAGGTGCTACCATCAATATTGAAGAAGTTGGTAATAAAGGTATTGTCGACGTTTCGGCTACCAATAAGGAATCGATCGATAAGGCGCTGGCACGGATTCGGGCTATCGTCGCTAAACCGGAAGTTGGTGAGGTGTACGACGGTATTGTAAAATCGATTATGCCTTTCGGTGCTTTTATTGAAATCCTGCCGGGAAAAGACGGTTTGTTGCATGTCTCTGAAATTGATTACAAACGGATCGAGAAAGTAGAGGATGTATTGAAAGAAGGCGATCATATTCAGGTGAAATTACTGGAAGTGGATCCTAAAACCGGAAAATTACGTTTGTCACACAAGGCATTGCTGCCGAAACCGGAAGGTTATCAGGAAAGATCAGAGCGTCCGCGTGGTGATAGAAATGACCGGGGTGAAAGACGGGAACGTCCGGAAAGACACGATCGTGGCGAAAGACGTGAACGTCCCGAACGTCGTGAATCACGGCCTGAAAGAACAGAAGACAATCAGGAAACCGGTAGTGAGGAATAATGGATACGAAGTGATTTATCGCCCGGAACCAGTCTCGGTTCCGGGTTTTTTTATCGGTGTTTGCCGCGGAGGTATTGCTCCAGTTCTTCGATTTCCGGCAAAGTGAGCGGGTTGTAATTCATGCCGCTATGGATCATGATTTCACAGGCCATTTCCAGAAATTCAGCTTTTTCAATCGTACTTTTCAAATCTTTTCCGGCGTATACTTGTCCGTGTTTTTCCAGAAGTGCAGCATCGTGATTGAGCAGGGCTTCGCTGACAGCCTTCGCTAATTCGGCCGAACCGGGACGATAGTAGGGGACGATGGCTATTTCTCTCCCGCAATAACAGGGGATTTCTATACTGACATTGAAATTATCGGGTTTCTTTTTCATGCAGGCAATCGTCGTGGCATAAATACTTTGACAATGCAATACGACATTTACATCAGAGCGGTTTTGCAGGATTTGTAAATGAAAGCCGCTTTCCATAGAAGGGTGGATACCGTTTGTGATTTCACCGGTCGCGACCCGGCAAATGGAGATTTGGCCGGCTTGCAGTTCGGGAAGCCAGGAGCCTGTTGCCGAGATCAGGGCGAATTCGCCGATACGCCAGGATAGATTACCACTGCTGCAACGGGTCAACCGCCGTTCGCCGGTTTGATGTGCAGCTGCCAGGAATTGTTCAATGTGTTTATCTGTAATTTCCATAAATCCGGTTACTGAAAAGGTTTATTTATCGATGGGCTAAGTTAAGCAATATGTCTGAATTCGGTGGTTGTTTTTCAGAGAATAACTCATTCCTGAATGAACGCTGTAACAAAACAAAAATAAATGGAATTACTACGATCGGGTTTGCCCAGTTATTATTATATTTGTAAGCTACAAACAGAGTATGATATGGAGAATAGACTTACAGTGGGATTTACTCATGGAGATGTCAATGGTATTGGCTATGAGTTGATCATTAAAATGATGGCAGAAAACCGGATCTGCGAAGTATGTACCCCGGTATTGTTCGGATCCTCGAAGGTGGCTGCTTATCATCGGAAAGCTTTAAATATAGAAAATTTCAGTTTGAATAGTATTCAGAATGCCCGTGATGCGAATCCGAAAAGGTGTAATATCGTCAATTGTGTCGACGATGCGATCAAAGTGGATTTGGGCCAGGAAACGCCGGAATCGGACGATGCGGCGGTGCTGGCATTGAAGGCTGCTCTGACTGCTTTGGACCGGAATGAGATCGATGTCCTGGTAGGAGCTCCTCAAGGGTGCAATTCCTTTAAGCCCGCAGCGAGTTGTCCGGTATTTTTTAGCGAAAGATATGAAACCCGTAATGTCATGCCGCTGTTGGTGGGTGAAAAGATGAAGATGGGATTCGTTACCAATCATCTGCCGTTCCGGGATATTGCCGGAAATATTACGGTCAACAATATTTACTATAAACTGAAGTTGCTGGATGCTTGTCTGAAGAAAGATTTTACCATCCGGAAGCCCCGGATTGCCGTGTTGGGACTCAATCCCCATTCCGGCGAGAACTGTATGTATGGGGAAGAAGAGAAGAATGTGATTATTCCGGCGATCGAACGAGCCCGGGATAATGGGATCATGGCTTTGGGACCTTATGCGCCGGACGGATTGTTCAGTGGTGTAGAATTTGAAAAATTCGATGTTATTCTGGCCATGTATCACGACCAGGGGATGATTCCTTTCAAAACGATAGAGGGTAATGAAGGAGCGGTGTTATTGGCAGGATTACCTATTGTATATACCTCTACGGTGCATGGTATGGCGTATGATATTACCGGACAGGGTATAGCGGATGAATCGGGTATGCGCAATGCGCTTTATCTGGCTATCGATGTGTATAATAACCGGCAGATGAATGCCGAGTTAGCCCAGAATCCCCTGAGACATTACGACATCGCTTCCAATAGTAACGAAAGCGATTTGAATGTCGAGCAGATTGCCGGAATTGAAAAAGAGATGGAATAATACACTCCCAAGTTTTGACGCTGATTAGCCAACTAATTCACAAAGAATTGAACATGAATTGGTTGGCTGATTTTGTGTTATTTCCCGAATGTCCCTATTTTGTAAAAAGTTTTCAATATTCTATGATATACCCGAAGAGTATTTTTGCAGCATGCTGTTGTATCGAGAGCGATATAGTTTCCTTGTCGGGGTATGTAGCAGTCCCATTTTCCGAATATTCCAATTCAGGCGGAAATCGAATAGAAATCCACAACAAACAGCTTTAGGATAATGTGATTGTCAGTGAGAGGACGATTACCATCAGGTATTGGAAAAGGGTTTTGAGGAGTTTCTTCATGGAAATTTGAATTTAATTTGAGTATTTACATTTTACTGAAATAATTGTTCTTTATTTTTTTTAAATAATTTCTCAATGACTCTGTGTTGTCTTTGTCTGGAATGAAAATATTTTGCACAGTATTGTTTGAATCTATTGTAAACAATAATGGAGTAGTATATTTGCTTAGTGGAATTTTTTCTTTTTTTAATGAAGTAGTTATTTGTTTCCCTAAAAAGTTTTTTCTTAATCTGTTTTCAATATCATTTGAAAAAAATATAATATATTTATTTTTTGTATAGTTGGGAAACTCTGATTTGATG
>OLGB01004868.1_pt1 | contig 10975 bp, 5 predicted proteins | sample 1605691 | NCBI WGS metagenome assembly OLGB01 (sample SAMEA3888925, study PRJEB22519) | human gut metagenome | biome: human gut; feature: human-associated habitat; material: faeces | place: Denmark | collected 2010
ATCATTTGCCATCGTGATACCAACGAGGAAAAAGCAGATCACTTCCCGCACTGGACGGCGAACGGCACGCACTACCACGCCCGAAGAGTAAAATGTTCCCGAGTAAAATACGAAATTATTGAGGATTAAGGAGGCATATCTATGGGTAAGCATTTTTTTGACTATGACGACGGCGACTTTGCCTACACTATTTCCGACAATATGGCAATCGACTCTGGCGGGCATTTGATGATGCACATGTGTGATAATATGGCTATGGACATGGACAGTGGCGATATTCATTTTATCTCGTCATGGAATAATGAAAATGAAAATGGTTAAAAAGGAAAAGCGCTGAATCTGAAAATGAACATCGCAGCCCACACCTCATTAGTAAGGTGTATGGCTGCGGTTTTTGTACTGTAAAAGCTATTTCCAAAGGTAACCCTGCCTACTGCACTGAGCTTTTGCGTCGGTAAACACACGTCTCATCGTTCAAAAAAGGTTTCATCCGCGGTTCGCGGTCGATCAGCTCGAACGACTGTCCCGGCCGCATAAACGGCTTAAGCACTTCTGCGAGCTTTGGGAACAAGTCAAATTTGCTTCCAAAATAGTCAATCACAAACGTCAGGTGTGGAATTTTTTCGTTCTCATCCTGCGCGAGAAGCGCCCACACCGCGTTGACGCCAATCTGTTCCGAAAGGGAGCTTTCGAGCGTGTTCTTCAAACCGCACGGAAGAATATCTACCTTACGGTAAGTGGTGTTTCGTGAATGCTCGCGCTTTTGGACCGTCATGCCCTGCGTTGCTGAATCATACGCGGCGAGCGCGCCGCGGTCTAGGATGATATTCTCCGTAAACGGTTCTATGACGATGCCGCTGATTTCCTTCGGAAGCTCAATGAAAATATTTCGCAGTGTCGGGAAGGCGAATTCGACTAGCGACTGCGTATCAAAGCTGCCGATCTGTGATTCTCTGCAAAAGAACGCCGGAAGCATTTTTTCTCCCGTCCTGCTGACCAAAAGCTCCAGATTGAGATTGCCGTCTTCCTGCTTTTGGCAGGGGATATACACCCGCCTGCGCATCAGGCTCCGATAAAAAGTCGTTTTTTCTTGCGTTTCGTGTTCCATAACTCATGCCCTCTTTTCGTTACAAAGTTTGCTTATGCTATCCGCAGCAGCGCGGCGCGTATACCTCCCATCAATTTCTGATGCAGAGATTTTGCCGGCTTGTTAGGCTTTTTCTTCGCGCGCATCGTTCGGCTGACGTAAATATTCATCCGCCGGGTTTTTCCACTCCCTGCGCAAAAACATCTCTATCGCTGTTTTCCGTCTTTTCGCGTACTGCCTTTTTACTCTTTTGGCGATATTCATAGTTTCTCTTTTTCTGTTCATGATGCTTTCCTCAACTTTCTACTCGCTTATTTCTTATTTTATCCGTCTGAAGAAAATATCACGCTAGTTAAAGCCTTCGCTCTTTGCACTCCCGCGGTCAACCGCGCGCGGTACGCAGCAAAGTCCATGATAAAAGTATCTCACGAAGCGGTCCCCCTTTCTCACAAACAAAAACAGACTGCCGTTTCTCCTGACAATCCGCTTACATCCTGCTTTTCGTATCGCGGGCGCGCTTTGCGAAAACTCCTCGCCAAGCCCCACGTACCGTTTCTATTGATGCAAATTTCTGTTCCCGGAGAAATCTTTGACACCCATGTGATAACTCGTCTCCCGACTTGTCGCGCGGCATTTCGTGCCCCGCGCATTACGGTTGCTGGCCAGTCCCGGACTCACACCGGACTTCCGTTAGTTACCCTGTTTTTACGCGTTTCATTTGTGAATGCGATAGATAGGGAAAAATATGTTTCCCCTATTTGTTTTATCATATCACGCACCGGCTCGAAAAGCAATCTTTTTTCACATGGGCACGCAGGGTAATCACGCACAAGGCAGCCGATGAGATAACGCACAAGGCAGCCGAGGAGACCGGCTGCCTTGCGCGTTTTGATTTGAATTTGCCTTCAAATCGGTTTGAGTTATTTTGGGTTACAAAACTCTTTTCCTATTTGGTCCAGAGTCTGTTCGCATATTTGCACTGCTTCAGCGCGGTCTGTGCTACGAAATTGCCATCCTTGTCATAGATCATGACTCTGGCTTTGTAGTAGTACATCGTGCCTTTCTTGCCGTAGGTGTTGTAATAGGTCGGTGCTTTTTTGGTCAGCACTGCCTTGTAGCCTGCGGATTTTTTCGTGCTTCTGTAGAATTTGTATTTTACGGTATAGCCCGCGTCTGTGATTGCCTTGAGGTCGCCCTTCACAACAACTTTGATGTTCAGCTTCGCGGTCTTTTTGGAGCGCGCCATCAGCGTCAGCTTGGAAGCCTTTTGCGCGATTATCTTATCCATTTCTGCCTTTCCGTCTGTCTTAGCCCGGAAAGTGATGGTCGCCTTGTCACCGGTCTTCAGACCTGTGAGTTTCTCGACCTTACCCATTTCCTTGCCGTTTAAGACTACGGATACCAGTTCGTGTCCGGCAGCCGCGGTGATGGTCGCCGTTCTGCCGTCCGCGCTGAGATCCGCCTTACCGGAGCCGATGATGGTGATCTCCGGCTTCTGTACTGTCGGAACATAGCCGCCGCCGGAGGATGGGGCTACATAATACGGAGTCAGACTTCCTGTCAGCGTATTATAGTTTGCAGTATCCGCAGGGGTGAAAAGCCAATTGTATGCTTTATTCTTTGCAACCGGGGTTGTATCTGGCAACACAGTTGTTCCATCAACCTCGACCCACTTAATTGTTCCTGACGGAGTTATTGTACCGATTGCAAGTGCTGCTTCTGCAAGAGTCTTGCCGGCCGCGGTAATCTTCGTGTATGCAGGTTCACCGGTAGGGGTGGCCTTCATGATCTTGAAGGTATAATGCTTAACAAGAGTATTGCCGTCCGCCCAAATGGTGTTAATTTCATCCTTCAGCGCAACGGTGACAAGGTAGCCTGCCTCGTTGGCGTTGGTCTGTGTCGCGTTATTCACAGTGTAGTCCGCGCTAGCGGAAATTTTATAGGTCTTGGCGGTTCCATCATAGGTGTACACCGTGGTGTCAGGGGCAGGAATGTCCACCGTTTTAGGCGTAATGTTCAATGTAGCAGACTTGCTGCCGATGTTGCTGCTGTCCTCGTAGGTGGCTGTTACAGTGTAGGTGCCCACGATCTTAGGCAGACCTGTTGCTGCATCCAGCATGCCGGTAGCACCGGATTTGACGGCATAGGTGTAAGTCCACGCTCCACCTGTACCGGCAGTAACAGAGTTGTCAAGCTCAGCAGCCTCGTACTCCTGTCCCTCGCCATTATAGGTCAGCGAGCCGCCATTGAAGTTGATCTTACCGCTGACATCGTTCTTTTTCTGCACTTTGATTTCCAGTTCACCCTTGACTGTGGTAACGGTTTGGCTGGTAGCCACCAGCTTGAAACTGCCTGCGGCAGTGTTAGGGGCAACCTTAAGGGTCACGATATTACCGTTGGTTTCAGAGATCTCATAGCTCACGCCGGAGTACGCAGCAGGGGCAAGACTCCAATTTACATCGTCCTGCTTCTCTACGCCGTACTGGTCATAGACTGTGGCTGTGTAGTCCTCCGACCGCTGGCTGCCGGTGCAGATAATGGTGGTAACAGGAGGCTCGTTGTCCTGTGCGGTGATCCTCACAAAGGTTTCCTTTGGCACCGCCTTGTTGATGGTCACAGTCTTGGTAGCGTTGAAAGTGCCGGACTTGGCCGTAATGGTCACAGTGCCAGCATCTGCCGTGTTCGTAACAGTCAGCTGACCGTTGTTGAAGGTCACACCAGGCTTGGCGGTGAAGCTCCATTCGATCGTCTGCCCGGTCATTGCTTCACCGTACTGATCCTTCACTATGGCATCATAGGCCGCATACGCACACTCCGTTGTGCCGAGTTTAGTCACCGTAGGAACATTCACGCTATCTACAGAACCCTCAATGGTCAACAAAGTCGGCACACTGGCAGCGCGTGCGATGTTGAAGGTGATCTCATTGGATTTCACCCCACCACTCTCGGCGTGCAGCTTCACTGTGCCCTTCGTAGCATTATTTTCCACGGAAATGCCGCCGGTGGAGGTAAGGCTCACACCCGTAAAGGTTGCGGGTTCCATTTTCCAAGTCACGCCGATTCCGGTCATTTCGGCGCCGTACTGGTCATAGACCGTGTAGCCGCAATTGTCGCTGGTGTTCTTGCCGCCGTTTGGTATGGTGATGTTGGTTCCTGTGGTAGGAGCCGTGGCAACGATGGCACTCGGCTTCAGGGTTTCCTTAGTGATGGTCACAGTCGCGGTAGTGGTCATGCCGTTATAAGCGGCCTTCACTTCAACTGTGCCGCCTGCCGCCTTGTTGGTAACAGTCAGCTTGCCGTCCGCTTCAATGTTCACGCCTTCGGGCTTGGGATCGGTGACGATCGACCAAGTAGCATCCACAGTTTCATCAGTGCCGTCGTCATAGTTGACTTTTGCGGTGAGAGGCAGCTCGGCCTTCTGCTCCATATTAGGCTGTGCCGCGGGCACGGCCACCGTCAGCGTGGTATTATCGATGGCAATGCCAGTCGTTTCCTTCAGATTCGTTCTATCGAACTCCTTGGTCAACAGCAGTTCGGTAGAGTTGAGCCACTCGATCGAATAACCGCCGGACGTCGTTGTGTTTTTCAATGACGAAGAGAAGGCCTCGCCCTCTTTCGCCTTTAGGGTGATGAGCGCGGTATAGACTGTATCTGCCTGTGCGTTCCCAGTGGCAGTCACGCCATCATTTTTCCACATTACATCAGCGGTGTAGGCCGTCGCGCCGTACACATTTACACTGGTGTCCAGTGGATAGCCCTTCACAGGCTGAGACACAGTTGCAGAAACGCTGGAGATAGGGGCTTTAAGGATGGTGACGCTAGGTGGTGTTTCCAACTGATCCTTTTTTACGATATACTGGGTTGCGCCCTCAGACCAGGTGATTTCAAATATAGCAAAGCTGAATGCTGCAACGCCGGATGCCTTTGCCTTCAGCGTAGCATCAATGACGGTGACGCCCGCCACTTCCATGGTATTGATGACATATGCAGCGTTGGCGGCGATTTCACCGCTTTTATTAGATTCTGTGGCATTACTTGCAACCATGGATACTGTGTCCGATTCGTCAAAGGTATCCTTGCATTTCACCTTAGGTGGTTTACTGACCTTTATCACCTCAAAAAGCGCCGTGTCAAATTTCAGGTTAACGGTAAAGCTGCCGGCTGTTCGAATACCTTCCGGTAGCGTGACCTTGACATTCACAGTCTCGCCCTGCTTGACGGTGGTCTTATCGACCGTTACGACTTGATAAGTCGTTGTTGCTACCGCGAATGCTGTGGGCATGAGCGTAAATATCATCGCAAATGCCAGCAGAATAGATAAAATTCGTTTTTTCATAGTCTCTCTCCTTTTGCTTCAATTTTTTATGACAAACTGTCTATCGCGGAGGAAAGTTTTGCCGCATTGCGCTGGATCTCCTGCGCGTCTGCCGCAGTCACCTTTCCATCCCTATTCACATCCGCACGGAGTATCCAATAGGATTTGTTCGACCCCGTATCGTATGCAGAGGAAAGCTTTGCTGCGTTGCGCTGAATTTCCTGCGCATCCGCCGCTGTCACCACGCCGTCGCGGTTCACATCGCCCCACAGGTACACCGTCACATTTTTACTTGTGATGCTGTCTATGCCGATAGTGATGTTCTCCGTCCACGGCGCATGTCCTTTCTTCTCCACCTTCAGCGTGTAAGTTCCGGCGGGAACAGTGGCGAAGGAGTAGGCTTGGTCGTAAGGCGCAGAGCCGGAGACTCCGGTGAGCATCTGTGGAGACCCGATAATGCTCGTGCCTTGCAGCAGCGTCACGGTAACGACCTCGCTTGCGCTGCCGTAGCTCTTGATGGTCCCGCTCACGCTCACGCCTTTCGGCAAAGTTACGGCGCCAACTGGGATTTGGAATGTTTGGCTAGTCTTATCAACGTCGGTAACCTTGATGACTGCTGTTGTTGCAGCTGTTTCTGTTGACGGACGTGTGCCGGTGATTTTGCCTTGCAAATCTACCTGTAGCCAATCTGGGCCACTTTCCTTTGAAAAGCTATATGGCGTGTGACCGCCTTTTACAGCCTTACTGATATCAACCTCCTCGATTTCAGTATCCACGCCGCCTTTCGGAATTTCGTAGGCGGTATCATCTGCTAGCGTGAGAGGTTTGTATCCAATTGTTACGATGGTTGGATGACCTTTAAAGCTGCTTTCTGTCCTAGCGACTCTAATTTCATATTCTCCACGTCCTAGGCCAGTCACCTCACTTCCTTCAACTGAGTGCCAGCTCTGTGTATCGCGTACGCGATACTCCATTCCGTTTTTTAAGCCTGTGAGCTTTCCATCATTTGCGTAATACGCGGATGCATCAACCGTTCCGATTCCAGTCGGAGCTGCTGGTCGAGCAGGAATGAACAAAACTTGCTCATCGCTACTGCTCTCAGGCTCCGCATTTGTCTTCGTCAACGTAAGGGTCTTGCCGAGCCATGCTTCTGGAATAGGATAAGATATATCGGTAACGTTGAATGTATCGTTCACTCCGTCCCCGCTGATTCGGTACTTCTCATTGATTTCGAGACCTTCCAGAGTTTCGTATTGGTAGTTGATAGTAGCATTCGGCTTATCCTCTTTGACGTAAACAGTGCAGCTCTTTGAGAAGTTTCCTTGCTTCGTCGTAGCCGTGATAATAGCTTTGCCTGGTGCGATAGGTTTGATCTTGCCGTTGTTATCTACTCTCGCAACGTCAACATTGCTGCTGCTCCACAGGACGGTTTTTATCGTCGCATCATCAGGCGATACTTTTGCCGTTAGGGTTGCTGTACCATTTTGTGCCAGTTTTAACTCGGTCTTATCTAAAGTGATACCTGTTACTCCCTTAGGCACGCTGATCGCATCATGATGAACCTGAATACTTGCAGTTTTATTGTTGGCATCGGTTACGGTCAAAGTAATCGTTCCTGCCGCTTGCTCCTCTGTAGGCCTTCCTTTGATTTTCGCATACTTCTCAGATCCGATTCTCGATTCTTGTTCCAATATCAATCCTTCAGGTAACCCATCGGCGCTGAATGTGTACGGAGCTTTTCCTCCACTTACTAGCCCATGAAACATTTTTCCGTTATAAGATTCTTGCACTTTCAGATTTTTCAGGTTGAGTTCATCACTATCTGCGAAGATTAAAGGGTTATCGGTATGTGTCTCAATTTTTCCTTTCTTAACCTGGTTACCCGACTCATCCTGAAGGCAAACGCCTTCATCCGTATTGCTATATCTTTTGTGGACGAATCCGTATTTACCGGCAACCTCATTATTGGAAGAATCAAGTTGAATTATTCTTTTATTGTCCGCAATATTAAAAGAGTACTCCTTGTCAAAATAACTTGTTTCGAAATATCCTACGTAGATAGACCCTTCAAAGGTAAGGGTGCCTACTGCTTTCTCAATAACAAGCGGTCCATCAATAGCTCTTCCATCTGGAACTTTAATGTTAATCGTTCCGGTTCCTTTAGCGTAAAGGCCTCCCATTCCTTCAAGCTCGGTGCCAGTTCCCCGAATCTCTATATTAACGCGTCCCGTTGATTCTGCATGTATTCCTCTTCTGATTCCTGAAGTGTTGCCTTTTGCGTTCTTAATATTGATATCCAGAGAAGTATTTCCTTTTGTGAAAGTTTTACCATCATATGAACCAATCCCGTCGCTAACAAAACTTTCAGTCCCATCAAATTGAATCTTAACTGCACAATTAGTTATGGTTAGGTCTCCTATTCCAATTATGCCATTTACGGTTAGGTTGCTCTTTGAGAAATCCGTTTGCACTACACTTAGTGATGGTGATGTGCCAACCCCTGTAATATTGAGTTTTCCGTTGTCAGTTTTGATTCCGTAAACTGAAGTGTCCGTTGGATTTGCCGGTAATGTAACGGTATTACTGCCTTTTACAATTATGTTCAATTCCTCGTCCGATAGAATTGGCCCTCCGCTGTATCCATCTAGAGTCAATGTTTTAGAGGCAGCTTCATAATTCCACTTACCTGTAGCCTCGGATTTATCTTCGGAATCCATAAATTTCTCACCGTCAACACTAATATACTTTGGTGGTTTTTCAACTTTGCCTAAAGTGATATTTATGCTGTCAGTGGAATTATTAGCATCTGTCACGGTAAGAGTTATCGTTCCACCAGGGTATGCTGCCGTAGGTGTAGCCTTGATTCTCGCGTATCTATCAGAGGTGTAGCTCACGTCTAGCTGCTCTATTGACAATCCTTCCGGTAAACCCTCCGCACTAAATTGGTATGGTGCTTTGCCTCCACTTACAAGACCGTGGAAATACTTACCAAAATAGGATTTGCCTAATTCTAAATCTGGTATATTAAGCACGTCACTATCTGCAAAGGTAAGTGGGTTGCCTGTTACAGTTACAATCTTTCCTTTTTCCACCTTGCTTCCAGATTCATCTTGAAGATAGATGCCTTCGTCGTATTGAGCAAAAGTCTTATGGATAAACCCATATTTGCCAGATACTTCATTTCCTGAGGCGTCCACTTTAATAATCTTCTTATTTTCCGCAATATTAAAACCGTAAGTCTTGCATAAATATTGCGATTCGTTATATCCTACACAGATAGCCCCCTCAAAGTTAAAGTCACCTGCCCTTTCTCCAATGATAAGTGGGCCGTCTACCGCTTTTCCTCTTGGAACCATGATGTCTATGTTTCCAGTGCCGTTTGCCCTAAGGCATCCGACGCCAGAAATACGCTGCCCTGTGCCGAGAATTTTTATTTTAATATCGCCAGAAGAACTTGTTTCCAATCCTCTAGAGCTTCCAGAGGTATAATCTCTTCCATTGTTAATCTGTATGTCTAGAGATGCACTACCACTCAAATTGAAATCTCCGTTACTCGATCCAATTCCTGAACCATTAAGCCCGTTCGTTCCATCGAAGTTTATTGTGATTTTACAGTCATTTACGACTAAACCATTCCGGCCATCGATTCCAGAAACGTATGGGTTATCGCTGGTGAAAGCGGTCTGCGTTACCGTCAGTGACGGTGATATTCCTTCACCGGTAATATTCAGCTTTCCGCTTGTACCCTTGATTCCATAAGCCTCGTTTTCTGCGGGGTTTGCGGGAAGTGTAATCGTGTTGCTTCCTTTTACCACAATATTTAAGTCTCCATTGGCTTCAATGTACTCTCCATCAAAACCTTCAAGGGTTAAGGTAGAGGTCGCTTTCTCCCACTTCCATCCGCCACTGCTGTCAACAATGGTATCTTGATTAATATTTATGTGGTCGCTGGTTCCACCTTTACTATCTATAATATATAGTGCGGTTAAGTTCACGGCTGCGTTCGCGGGTATCGCTGTCAACGGCATCATGGTGAATATCAGGATCAGTGACAGCAGACAGGTGAAAAGTTTTTTTCTTTTTTTCATATGTTACCTCCTTTCTTTTCTGATTTACAACGTATGTCCGCTTCTGTCTGTTTCAGATTCTTTGACATACAAAAGGACCTTTTTCATCCGCAGAGTATCGGACAAAAAAAGCCTGCTTTTTTTAATGTATGGATTTTTGGGGCGCGCAAAAAATACAGAGCTACTACGGTCTGTCTATTGCAAGAATTATGCCACTTTACACTCAAACCGTATTGCATACAGCAAATCCTCCTTTCGCAAAATACTTTTTTGTTCTGCCACGCCTCGCTTGGCATATTCTTGTCTGAGATTTTACTCTTTTTCACACAAAAAAGCCCCACCCTTTTTGCCAAAAAGGGTGGGAAAATGAAAGTTTTTTTTTAATTTTTTGATATTTTTTATCGTTTTTATTCCAATTCTTTCTTTTTTAGTCTTATGCTTACTTTTTTGTCCATCGCCGCGCGCTTCGCCGGTTTCCGCAAAAAATTTTTTTTTCGCGCCGCGCCTGGGCAGCAAAAAAATGCCAAAAAACCCTGTTTCTAGCGTGGAATATCTCCGCCGCTGAGCGCGTCGTCGTAAACCGCGCGGCTGCCCCCGATGAATTTTGGACGGGTGCGCGCGCATACCAGATGCGCCTCTCCGATTTGTTTGACGGAAAGTCTGACCGGAACTGCCACATGTTTGAGCTGCATCCCAATCAGGGTATCGCCGATATCCATGCCCGCGTCCGCTTGGATCTGCTCGACGGCTACCGGACATTCGGCGTGTTCGTAGACGGTCATCGCGAAGGAACCGCCCGCGTGCGGCTGCGGTACAACGTTGACAATCTCGGTTCCCGGCAAGAGGGCTTCTTTTTCGACGATGACCGCGCGGTTCAAATGCTCGCAGCACTGCGCGGCAAGGTAGATTCCCTTCGGTTTCAGTACGCTCGTCACGCCTTCGTAGACGGCTGCCGCCGCGTTGATATCCGAGCCTTTGCCGATCCGCAGTCCCACCACTTCACTGGAGCTGCAGCCGATGACCAGAATGTCGCCCTGCTTTAATTTTGCGATTTCCACCAGCTCCGCGCAGGCCTTCCGCGCGTCTTCTCTGATTTGTTCGTATGTGACTTTCATCTTTCATCCCTCTTTTCTATTGTACGCGCCTCTGCCGCCACAGCAGAGACCTGCGTGTTTTGTCCCGCGCCGCGTTCTTTTGCGCGCGGTTCTATCGGGAGCGCGGCGAGCGCGTCTCGCCGCGCGCGTCGTCTTAAATCTTCCAGCTGTTAAGATATTTTTGCTGCTCCGGCGTCAGACTGTCGATCTCGATGCCCCAGGCCGCCAGCTTCCTTCTCGCGATGACATCGTCGATCTCGCCGGAAACATCGATGACGGTGTTGTCCAGCTTGCCGCGGTTTTGCATGATATAGAGTGCGGACATCGCCTGTACCGCGAAGCTCAGGTCCATGATCTCGGCCGGATGTCCGTCCGCCGCCGCGATGTTGACCAGACGGCCCTCGGCGATGAC
>OLGB01004869.1_pt1 | contig 10974 bp, 11 predicted proteins | sample 1605691 | NCBI WGS metagenome assembly OLGB01 (sample SAMEA3888925, study PRJEB22519) | human gut metagenome | biome: human gut; feature: human-associated habitat; material: faeces | place: Denmark | collected 2010
AAAAATGCTCTAAGTGATTGCTTCACTAACCATGACAAAATCATGATTAAGAAGTCACTTAGAGCATATATCACCTGTTGCAATATATTCTTTTATAATAAATGAGCGACAGGTGAACCCACCAATAAAAATTCCGGGCATTTAGGTACTCCAGCTTCGTATCTTTCAGATAATCACCGGCAATTTCTGTGACTGCATTTGTCAGCTCTTTCCGCATGATTTCATGCCCGTATGCTGTTTTATTGCTCTCAAACCCCAGACAGGGTAATAAAATATCCCTCATTCCACTGTCTACCGGCATCACCCTGTTAGGATACATGCGATAATATAAAACGCAGCATTGCCCTATTTTGTACGACGCATTTTTGACATTCTGTGCTATTTCCTTAATAAATACTTCGTCACTCCACTCTTCAAAAAATGATGATTTCTGCGAAATAAACTGAATCATGGACCTGATATAACTAACCCTCGTATGAAATAACCCCAATGGTCGAATCAGTTCTGTTAATTCGTCATCACTCATTGCACATATTGCCTGATACCCGCTTTCCGCAATCCGGAAAATAACCGCCCTGTACGTATCTATCATTGAATAGGAAATTCTGCTTGACAAGCCTCCTATCAATAATCTCAAACGAGAGTCCTCGATACAAGCGGGCCACCATAAATTATCTGCAAAATTCTTCATGACCTCTTTTTGCACTGGTTCATTTTCTTCTAATTCTTTTAAAATAGTAAAAAAGGTAGTTTTATTCACTTGTAATCTCTCCAATTATCCTTTCAGTACTTTCCGCATTTTTATCATTTATCTTATTTTATCATATTATCAAGTATACTGCCACATAAAATCGCCCATTCATTCCCGCATTTTCCTTTACACTCCCCTGCCCCTATGCTATTCTCTTTTTATCAGCACAGGTCTGGGTTCAATATGCCCGTGAGGAACACATAGAAAGGAAATTCTTATGAAAATTACAGGAATCGAACCTGTTCTTGCAGGTAAAAGATATCTTTTTTTGAAAGTCACCACCGATGAAGGTCTGATTGGCTGGGGAGAATGTGGCGCCTGGGGCTATCAGGAAGCAACCGCTCAGGTATTAAAGCAGATGGAACAACTGCTTATCGGGATGGATCCGCTGCGCACGGAATTTATCTGGAATGCCCTCACCCGCAACCTGCATTTTCGCGGCTCTATTACCCAGGCGGCTGTTTCCGGTATTGATATCGCCCTGTGGGATTTAAAGGGAAAATATTTTGAGGTTCCATGCTACCAGCTTCTTGGCGGCATGCTTCGGGAAAAAATCCGTATTTATGTCAGTGCAAAAGGGAAAAATGGCGATGAGCTTGCCGCTGCCGCCCGCTCCTTAAAGGAACAGGGATTTACTGCAATCCGCTTTTCCATCGGGCATCCCCAGGATGAGAACGGACGCTGTGGCGAAAATTTTTCAGCCCTTGTAGCAAGAGTTGAAAGCGCCATGCGTAAAGTCCGTGAAGCGGTCGGTCCTGAAGTGGATGTTGCCATTGAATGTCACCGGGGCTTACGTCCGGCGGAGGCAATTGAACTTGGACGGGCACTTGCAAAATATAACCCCTATTTTTATGAAGACCCGATTCCTGATAATCTGGAAGCCATGACAACAATAATCCGTAACTGCACTGTCCCCGTTGCTACAGGAGAGCGCTTTATCCATCCGTCAGAATTTGATTCTCTGATGAGCCATACGGATGTCCGCTATATCCGTCCTGATATGTGCGTTGCCGGCGGTCTGACTGCAGGTAAAAAAATTGCTGCGGAAGCGGAGGTAAAGGGGATTTATGTTATTCCGCATAATCCCCTCGGTCCGATTTCCACAGCAGCATGTCTGCAGTTGGATGCCTGTATCCCCAACTTTGAAATTCAGGAATATCCCCTGACAAATGGTGTCTGCCGTCTGGATTGCGAAATGAAAACACCTTTTCAGGTAGAAAACGGCTATATCCTTTTGCCGGATGCACCGGGACTTGGTATTGAATTAGTCGATGATATCGCCGATGTGTTTCCTTTTCAGGGAGAACATGGTGGCATCCACCTGCATGAAGACGGTTCTATTGTTGACCGCTGATACTTTTCCTCTCCTTCAGCTCTCTGGTGAGTTCATCCACCTTTTCCTGAGTCAGAAGGAATTTCTTTCTGAAATAGAACAGAGCAATTACAAGTCCGATGATGGGCAGCACCGTCATTGTCATGCGAAGTCCGATAACAGAGCTTTGCGCCGCAAGAGCTGCTCCGTCGGAATCATCCATATGAAAGATTCCAAGGCAGACAGATGCAATCAGGGCGGCTACACCGCTCGCCAGCTTTACCACAAAGGTCTGCATGGAAAAAATCACACTTTCATCCCTTCTGTTATTCTTCCATTCCCCATAGTCTACGGAATTTGCAAGGAAAACCGTTGTCAGTACACTCAGAATCCCATTTGCGCCAAAAATGAAAAATGCCGGAATAAACAAAAGGAATACATTTGCCATATTCGTAAAGGAAAGTATCAGCAGACTCGCATAGCCTGCAAACGCCATCCCCAGTCCAATGTAAAAAGTCTTTAGGGCACTGAAAAACTTCCGGAGCAACGGAAACATTACCATCATTGCCAGCACCTGAATCACACCGCCGAAAATATTAAAGGTAGTATAAGCTGTCCTCCAGTCGTTTCCTCCAAAGTCATATTTGAAAAAGTAAATTACCAGATTGGAGGTAATATACATTGCCGTGTTAATCAGTACAATCGCAATTACCACCGTTACCGCCTGGTCATTTTTCAAAAGAGAACGGAACATTTCTCCAACCGTTGGCGCCTCTACATTTACCGTAGACTTTTCCCGGATATTGATACAGGTAATTGTAATGAACAGGACGAACAGAACCGCTACCAGAAGGGCAAAACGGCTGAAGCCCGCAGCCTCGTTATCCCCGCCAAACAGTGCCACGCAGGCAACCGTTGCCATAACAATCAGCCCTGAGCCTACTCCTGCACAGGTTCTTGCCATGGCAGACAGCCCTTCCCTCTCTTTTCCACTTTCCGTAAATGCCGGAATCATGGACCAGTAGGGAATATCCATCATGGTATAGGTAACGCCCCAGAGGATGTAGACCACTGCCGCATACGCTACCAGTCCTGCCCCATCCAGCGCGGGCGGTGCCGAGAATAAAAGATACAGAACAACTGCATTCAAAAGTGTTCCGATAAACAGCCATGGTCTGAATTTTCCCCATCTGGTTCTGGTTTTTGCCACAATAATTCCCATAATCGGGTCATTAAAGGCATCAAACACTCGCGCCACCAACAGAATCACGCCCATGGCAAAGGGATTTACCCCAAGCAAATCCTGATAATAGTACAGCACGTAGCTTGCCGACAGCATATAAACCATATCCTTGCCGACCGCTCCCAATCCATAAGAAACCTTTTCCTTCCCTGTTAATTTCATCCGTTTTCCTCCCGTTTTCTCGTTCTTTTTATTTCGCTCTTGCTATTTCATTCTTTCTATATTCCGATTTTCCTTTTTCCCGCCTGCAGGATTCTGCTGTGGATTTTTCCTTTTACTTACTTGCAATTCCTTCTACCAGGATACCCACAACCTCTTCCAACGCCTCCTGATACCCCAGATTTTGTCGAATCAGAATATCTCTCTGGAAAAACTGTTCTATAGCTGCCTCCAGCATCATTTTTACCAACGGAATCTTTACAGGGCGGATAACCCCTTCTTCCATTCCCTGTTCCAGTAGCGAAATGGTTATTTCCCAGCCATTTTCCAGCCGCTCTTCCACCTTCGCATAAATGACCGGATATTTCCCTTTCAGTTCATAAAGCTGCCTGAAATCAATATTTCTGTAGCTCTCCGGCATTACGCCCAGAATTCTCTTTATTTTCTCTAATGTACCAAGCGCCGGATTTTCAACCACCGCTGCCTCGCTCTCCTTGATGGAGTCAAACAGATAGTCCACCATCGTCAGAAACAGAGCCTCCTTTGTTTCAAACACGGTATAAATGGTTTTTTTACTGATTCCAAGCCATGCCGCAATGTCATCCATGGTAAATTTCAGTCCCTTGCGGTTATAAATCTGAATCGTTCCCTCCAATATCTCTTTCCGAAGTCCCTGCTCCATACTCCTCCTTGCTCCCCGGACATTTCCAATGCTGAAAGAGCCGCAAATTGGAAACTACTTTTCCCTTTTCAGTTTCCTTATCTTTATTCTATCATACCCAAATAAAAAAACAAGAAACTGAATCCACAAAATCAGTTTCCTGTTTTTATTCAAAATCACAGTATTTTCATTTCCCTTTACTCTGCAAAAAACTTCTTCATCATTTCCACTGCATAAAAGGTATCCTTTGCCCCGGCTGTTTCTACAGCAGAATGCATGGCAAGCTGCGGCAAACCGATATCCACGCTGGATACGGATACATGGGCTGTTGAAATATTTCCCAGAGTGGAGCCGCCCGCTATATCGGAACGGTTGGCATAGGTCTGATACGGCACATGTGCCTCCTCGCAAAGATCTTTCAATTTTGCCGCGGATACCGCATCCGTAGCATATTTCTGGCTGCCATGGAATTTGATTACAATGCCTCCGTTTACATAAGGTCTGTTTGTGGGGTCTGCCTTTTCAGGATGGTTAGGATGCACCGCATGGGCATTATCTGCGGAAATCAGAAAGCTCTCCGCAATCATTCTTAAATAATCGCCCTTTTCCAGCCCAAGGCCTTCTGCAATTCGATACAGGGTATCCTCCAGAAAGGTAGAATCCGCCCCCTGCTTCGTACCGCTTCCTACTTCCTCATTATCAAATACTGCGCAGACATTGATGTATTCCTCCGGTCTGCTTTCGCAAAATGCCCTGCTCTCCGCAAATACACACTGTAAATCATCCAGTCTGGGAGAGAGAAGAAATTCTCCGTTTTCTCCCAATACTCTGCCCTTTTCTCTGGGATACAAAAACAAATCATGGGATAAAATATCCTCTACCTTCACTCCTGCTGCCTTTGCAATCCTTTTCATAAAGGCATTTTTCTTCTTGCCCTCGCTGCAATCTGCAAACAACGGCAGCATATCACACTGGGGATTATACGCTACCCCCTGGTTCATTTCCCGGTTCATATGAATTGCCACATTGGGAATCACCAGCAAATCCTTATCCACATTCACCAGCTTTGTGACAAGCTCCCTGCCTTCCCGGACAACAACCCGTCCCGCTACGGAAAGTGCTCTGTCCAGCCAGGTTGAAAGAATCATTCCGCCGTACTTTTCCGTATTCAGCTTTACATAATGCTCCTCCACGGTCATTTCCGGCAGTTCCTTGATTTTAAAGGTGGGCGAATCGCTGTGCGCCGCCGTCATATGGAAGCCTCTTGCCGGCTTTTCCGGCAGTCTGAAAGCAATGAGTGCGGAATCATTCCGGGTCACATAATAGCCCTCTCCCGGAACAAGCTCCCATTTCTGCGCCTCTTTTACCTCTGTAAAGCCCTGCTCCTGAAGCATTTCCTTCACATTCGCCACTGCATGAAAGCAACTGGGACTCTTCTCTATAAAATCAAGTACCTCTCTGGCACATTTCATATATTCTTTCATCTTAATCCTCATTTTCCATTCTGCTTTTAAAGACTACCTCTCTGCCCGCATGGGATTTGTCAAAAAGTCCTGATAGGTCAGGCGGATACCGTCCTCCAGCTCCGTTTTATAATGATACCCAAGACTCTCCAGCTTGCTCACATCCAGAAGCTTTCTGGGTGTTCCGTCCGGCTTTGTGGGGTCCCATTTGATTTCTCCCTCGTAGCCTACTACCTTTGCCACCAGCTCCGTCAACTCCTGAATCGTCAGTTCCTTGCCGGTGCCAAGATTTACGGTTTCATTGCCGCTGTAAGTATTCATCAGGTAAACGCATGCCTCTGCCAAATCATCCACATACATAAATTCCCGCAGCACCTTTCCGGTTCCCCAGCAGACAACCTCCTTCGCCCCGGAAACCTTTGCTTCATGGAACCGCCTGATTAAAGCAGGCAGCACATGACTGTGGGTGGGGTGATAATTGTCATTGGGTCCGTACAGGTTGGTCGGCATTACGCTGATATAATCCGTTCCGTACTGTCTGTTCAGATATTCACAATATTTCAGCCCGGAAATCTTTGCCAGTGCATACGCCTCATTTGTTTTTTCCAGTTCAGAGGTCAAAAGGCAGCTTTCCTTCATAGGCTGAGGCGCCATTCTGGGATAAATACAACTGCTTCCCAGAAACATCAGCTTTTTGCACTGATTCTGCCATGCGGAATGAATCACATTCATTTCCATAATCATGTTATCATACATGAAATCCGCCAGAGCCTCACTGTTCGCCATGATTCCCCCCACCTTGGAAGCTGCCAGAAATACATAATCCGGCTTTTCCTCAGCGAAGAAATCCTCTACATCCTGCTGCCTGCAAAGTTCCAGTTCCTTATGGGTTCTCTTTATAATGTTATGATAGCCTTCTCTTTCCAGCACGCGGCAGATAGCGCTTCCCACCATTCCCGTATGCCCGGCCACATAAATTTTCGCATCCTTTTCCATCCTAATCCCCATTTCTGCGCACTTCTCCAACGCATCTCGAGTTTGTGTCAAGTGTGCGCAGACACAAATCTCGCGTGTGAAACTTAGAACCTCTTCGCGAAAGAGCCTTTGCTCTGAGTGATTAGAGGTTCTTTTTACACTAATCTCCATTCCGCAAATTATCTATATATAATCGACTTTGCAAGGTTGTCTGCCTGTTCTTTTCCGCAGAAGGTTTCCACAATCGCCAGTCCGAAATCAATGGCTGTTCCCATGCCTCTTGAAGTAATCACTTTGCCATCTTTTTCAACGGGGGCGCCCGTTACTTCGGCACCCTCAAGCTGCTCTTCAAATCCGGGATAACAGCATGCCTTTTTCCCTTTCAAAATTCCTCTGTGTCCTAAAACGCTGGGAGCTGCACAGATGGCGCCGATATACTTTCCCTCTTCAAAGAAGGTATCCAGTTTTTCCATCAGTCCGCCATGAGCTTCCAGATTTTTCGTTCCCGGCATCCCTCCCGGTAAAATCAGCATTTCATACTGCTCAAAAGCTGCCTCTGCAAAAACAGTATCTGCCTCCACACAGATTCCATGGGAACCGGTTACTCTTCTTTCCTCCGTAACGGAAACCATGTCTATTTCCAATCCGCTTCTCCTGCAAAGGTCTACTACCGTCAATGCCTCGATTTCCTCAAATCCTGCTGCCAGAAAAATTGCCAGTCTGCTCACAGCCTGCTCTCCTTTCAAAACAAAATCTTTATCCGCGCTTCGCGCTCCTCATCCTGCTTCGCAGGATATTTGCTCGTTATATAGATACCGAAAACCAAATATCGCCTTCGGCGCTGCTTGGTTTTCTTGGTATCTATATAATTATACACATTTGTAGCAAATATTTCAACGAATTGAATTATATTTCGGGACAGAAGTGAAAAATTTGTGCTATACTATAAGTGACATAAGAAAAAGGAGGTTTGTACACTTGGAAATTGAAAGAAAATTTACATTAAAAGAATTACCCAAAAATCTGGAAAGCTATCCCTGCCATCTGATTGAGCAGGCTTATCTAAATATATCTCCTGTCATACGTGTCCGGATGGAGGATGACGAATATTATCTGACTTACAAGGGAAGCGGCATGCTGGCAAGGGAAGAACACAATCTGCCACTGACTAAAGAGGCTTATTACCATCTCCGGGACAAGGCAGACGGTAAAATTATCTCCAAGAAGAGATATCTGATTCCCCTGCTTCACCCGGCTTTCCGGGAAGGCTTCCCCACACCGCCCGCAGATTATCAGTTGTTGATTGAACTGGATGTTTTTGACCCGCCCTTTGCCCCACTTATCATGGCAGAAGTGGAATTTGGCAGCAAGGAGGCGGCAGAAGCCTTTGTTCCCCCTGCCTGGTTCGACCAGGATGTTACCTACCAGCCGGAATATCATAATTCCAACATGGCATTACAGGGGGAATAAGCAAAAGCCCTAACGAATCAGATAGACAAAGTAAGCCGCGTATCCAGCCAACATGATAATACCGCTGACGCGGCTTAATTTCTGCTTTCTTACTACACAGACAAACAGCAGTACCATCGCTGCCGCTGCCACGATGCTGTCCACCAGAAAATCCGCACTGTACACAACCGGAGTAATCAGGGCAGACGTGCCTACTACAAAAAGGATGTTAAAAATATTACTGCCCACAATATTTCCCACTGCAATATCTGTTTTTCCCTTCAAGCCCGCTGTCACGCTGGTCACAAGTTCCGGCAGGGAGGTTCCCATGGCTACAATGGTAAGCCCGATAAACCGCTCGCTCATGCCAAATATCACTGCCAGCTCCGTTGCCGCATCAACTGTCACATCACTTCCGAATACTATCATGGCTCCACCCACCACAACCATCAACAGCATCTTCCAGATTTTCTCGTCTTTTCCCGCCTCCGGTATCTCCTCATCCAGCGGCTGCCCGTTCTTTGCCAGCTTCAGCAGATACAGCAGGTACACAATCATCAGCCCCCAGAGAATCACGCCTTCTCCTCTGCTGATTTTATTGTCCGCCAGTCCGAGAACTGCAAGCACTGCCGTAACAGCGATAGTAAAGGGAATTTCATACCGAACTGTAGATTTCTGAACAGGAATGGCACAGATAACAGCCGTCAGTCCCAGAATAACCAGTACGTTAAAAATATTACTGCCCACAATATTTCCAATGGTAATTTCCGCGCTTCCCTTTAACGCGGAGGTAATGCTGACTGCCGCCTCCGGCAGAGAGGTTCCCATGGCAACGATTGTCAGACCAATCACAAGCTGCGGAATCCCCAGCTTATCCGCAATCTTGGAAGCCCCCTCCACAAACCAGTCAGCCCCCTTCATCAACAGGGCAAACCCTACAACAAGTAACAAAAGCTGAATCAAAATCTGCATGTTCCTTTTCCTCCATTCATGAAGTTTTTGGTTTCTTTTGTGCTTCAGGGTATAAAAAAAGACCTTTAGCACTTTTTGCTAAAAGTCTTGTTCTTTCCGACTGTTTTCAGGAAAGCGTACAAACACGGTGTTTTCCACCGGGGTATGTTGCCTGTACGTGATAACTACTCCCTTTTAACCTGTTGTTCCTACAATATGCGGATAACAGGACTTGAACCTGCACATCGAAGATACCAGAACCTAAATCTGGCGCGTCTGCCAATTCCGCCATATCCGCATGTAAAACAACAAAATCATTATAGCTTTTCAGCCTTCCTTTTGTCAATCCATTTCTGTTTCCTGTAAAGTTTCTCCGATGTGGCTGATGATGTTACGGTTGATTCTCTTTAAGAAAAAGGTCGTCATACCCACACTGACAAGCTCCGCAATGGGGAATGCCCACCAAATCAGATTGACATTTCCGCTTAAGGAAAGCAGGTATGCCACAGGAAGCAGCACACATAGCTGTCTTGCAATGGAAACAATCATACTGTACACACCGTTTCCCAACGCCTGGAAAACACTGCCCACCACAATACAGTATCCCGCAAAGCAAAAGCTTAAGCAGATAGTTCTAAGCGCGGGAACACCTATGACAAGAAGTTCATCCGTTGCATTGAAAAAGCCAATCAGCGTACCGGGGAACAGTTCCATAATCAGAAGTCCCACCAGCATAATTCCCACCGCATACCGGACGCTGCTCTTCATGGTCTTTACAACCCTCTCCCTGCTGCCTGCGCCGTAATTATAGGCAATAATCGGCACCATACCGTTGTTCAGGCCGAATACCGGCATAAAGATAAAGCTCTGTAACTTAAAATAAATGCCAAATACTGTCTGGGCTGCACCGAATGCCTCCAGAATCAGGTTCATGCCGTAAGTCATCACAGAACCGATTGCCTGCATGACAATCGAGGGAACCCCTACCTTATAGATACTGCCAATCAGGGCACCGTTTGGTCTGAACCCCTTAAAGGAAATCCTGATTTCCTTATTTACCTTTAAATTGAAGATAACAGCAAGCACTGCCGCCACCATCTGTCCTGCCACCGTTGCAATGGCAGCTCCGGCAACTCCCAGCTTCGGAAAACCAAGCAGGCCGAAAATCAGAACCGGGTCAAGAATCAGGTTGATAATCGCTCCTGCTCCCTGGGTAATCATGGCATAAATGGTTCGCCCGGTGGACTGTAACAGCCTTTCAAAGGTTGTCTGCATGAAAATACCGATTCCGGCAACACAGCAGATAGTCAGATAGGTTGTACCGTACTCCCGCACCTCTGGAATAGAAGTCTGGCTGGCAAAGAAGGGGGCGCTTCCGAAAATTCCAATCAGGGCAAACACAATATAGCTCACCGCTTCAATAAAAATACCATTTTCTGCTATGGTATTGGCTTTCTTAAAATCCTTTTCCCCCAGGGTCTTGGAAAGGAACGCATTCATACCAACAGCCGTTCCCACCGATACCGCTATTATCAGCGTCTGAATCGGAAACGCCAGAGAAACTGCCCGCAGCGCATACTCATTTATCTGGGATACAAAAATACTGTCTACAATATTATATAACGCCTGCACCAGCATGGAAATCATCATGGGAAGGGACATGGAAATCAGCAACTTGTCTATCTGCATCACACCCATTTTGTTCTCCGGATGGGCTGCCTGTTCCCGGGCTGTATTTTCCTGCGTCGCAGTATTTTTCAGGTTCTCTTTCTGTGCCATTTTCTGCTTACCTTTCTTCTTTCTAATATACCGCGTGAATAAAAAAAACAGAAAATCCCTTGTTTTCGCAACAAGGGATTTTAAATGAGACATGGGGGATTCGAACCCCCGACACCTTGATTAAAAGTCAAGTGCTCTACCGACTGAGCTAATATCCCATATCATATCGTATGCAGATATACATACACAAAAACAGCAGGGCTAGCTGGATTCGAACCAGCGAATGCAGCA
>OLGB01004870.1_pt1 | contig 10974 bp, 10 predicted proteins | sample 1605691 | NCBI WGS metagenome assembly OLGB01 (sample SAMEA3888925, study PRJEB22519) | human gut metagenome | biome: human gut; feature: human-associated habitat; material: faeces | place: Denmark | collected 2010
CGGAAGAAACGGAGACAGAGGAAGAAGCGTTTTTGGAAGAGGAACCGGAAATGGATCCGGCAGATAAGATAGACATGGATCTTCTTGCCGATATGATGTTGTAGCATAAATTTGACATTTTCTGAAAAGTATGTCAAAATGACATACAAATGGCATACAAAGTATGTCAAAATGGCATACTTTTGGCATACTCAGTGAGGAAAATGAAAAGAAACAATAAAAAAGACATAGAAAAGTATGTCAAAATGACATACGAATGGCATACAAAGTATGTCAAAATAGCATACTTTTGACATACTCAAAGGGGGTAAAAAAATGAATATTACAGATAAATATAACATGACACAGGAAGAAAATATATTTTATGCTAAAAGAAATTTGGTGGACAGTATCTGGAAAGAAGCCATGCTGGAAGGTGTACCTTTCACGTTCCCGGAAACCCAGACGATTGTGGAAGGAATGAAACTGGATGGCAAGAAAGAGGATGACATTGTAAAGGTGCGTAACCTGAAACATTCCTGGGAGTTCCTTTTTGATTCCATCGATTATCCACTTGATTTTCGATATATTAAGCAGATGAATCATGAAATAGGAAAAGAAGGAATTGTTTTAAATGCCGGAATGATCCGTAATTCAGAAGTTTCTATCGGTGGTACGGAATGGAAACCGGCAATTCCGGATGAGGAGATTGTACAGGGAGAAATCAAAGAGATTTTATCCCACTATTGTGTGACAGATAAATCCATTACGTTGATGCTTTATCTCATGCGAAGCCAGTTGTTCACAGACGGCAATAAAAGAACGGCTCAGTTATGTGCCAATCAGATAATGATACAGAACGGAAAGGGCATTATTGCCATACCGGTAAAGGAACTGCAGACATTCACAGGACTTTTGGTAGAATACTATCAGACCAATCGAATGTCAGACATCAAAAAATTTGTATATGAGAAATGTATTGACGGACTTGTGATCGATCGGGAAATGACTGTTCAGGAAGAAATGTCAACCTATGATTTTATTAAACGTTCGAGGGAAATCCGATCAGAAAAGAATAAATCAAAAACGAGGTAAATGAGGGGAGGAATCCATTATGTTAAAGAAAAGAATTTCTATGCTGCTTGTAGCAGTAATGATAATAACAGGCATACCATGTATGCCGAAAACAGAAGTATCTGCAGCTTCAAAGGACACGTATACAATTGATGTCAATGACTCTTCTTATGATCCAAGAGGAACCGGAAGAGTTACGATGGCAAAGGATCAGGGAAGTTATGGAATCTGTTATGCGTATGCGTTAGCCTCTGCCGTAGAAACGTCTCTGATCAAAACCGGCCAGGCAGACAGTTCAGTGGATATTTCAGATATGCAGATTGCGTTTTTAACATCATGTTATAAGGATCAAGCTGGACCCAACAGTTCTTGTTATGTTTATGATGAAATCATTAAGAACATGAATGGGGGTAGTGGAGAACCAAGTCAGTGGAGAATGCACAGATACGGATTTGTTGATGAAACAGAAATGCCAATCACGTTGATTACGGACAGATCAACGTTTGGTACCTGGTATGACCGTGCAATAAATTATAAGTATAAGGTCAAACGAGCATATGAAGCCCCTGCAGGAGATATTCAAGGAACGAAAGAGATCATAAGCAAGTGTGGATCGGTGGTAACTAGTTACATTGTTTATGATTATTATTACAACACGACATTGCCTGTTTATTCTTACAATAATCCAACGGCAGAAAAATATACAAATCATGGAATCCAGATCGTAGGCTGGGATGATAATTACTCTAAGGATAATTTTTTGATAAAACCAAGCAAAAATGGAGCATGGCTTTGTAAAAACTCATGGGGATCTTATTGGTCAAAGGATGGATATTTTTGGATGTCATATGAATCCCTGACACAAAAATTTTGGGGATTGACGGTAACAGCAGATGCGAACTATGATTATTATGTTAATAAAGAATATAATATCATGGTCGGTGACAGCATCGATGTAAAGAAAGATCTTGCAGGTTATGTTGATGACGATGAAGAAGTTCGATATGTATATGGGAAAGATAATTATACAGAAAAAGATGGTGTTTTTACGGCAACGGAATCAACGGAGTCAAGTATAGCTGGATATTCAAAAATATTTGCGTATGTCGGAATAAATCAGGTAGGGGAGATCAAAACAGTAATCAAACCTACTCCAACTCCAACACCGACGGTGCAGCCAACGGAAGAACCAACACCAGTACCTACCTTGCAGCCAACAAAAGCACCAACTGTGCAGCAAAGCAGCCAGCCTGTGGTAAAACCATATATTGTACCATCCAAACCGAGTAATTTCTCAGGGTTTTCCGTTCCAAAAACAGAATATAATTCTTCATTGAGAAACGTTGATTACAAAGCGGTTAGCGGAAGTACTTCACAATTTAAGTACAGAACGGACAGTGAGGGAAATGCTACCATTGTAAAAGGGAAAAATGTTAAAAAGATTACAATTCCCAATGCCATTAAGATAGATGGGATCAGTTATACGGTCAGAAAGATAGATGGGAAAGCATTTTCTAACTTAAAAAAGCTGCAGACAGTAACAATTCAGGCGGCTAACGTGAAAAAGCTTTCCAAGAATACGTTTTTCAAATGTAAAAAGTTGAAAAATGTGACGATAACATCCTTAAATTTGAGTAATGTTTCGTCAGGAACAATCAAAAAATGTTCGAAAGTGAAAGTAAAGGTAGTTGGCAGGAGCAGTAAAGCACAGAGTAAAACAGCCGCTGCGTTTAAAGCAGCAGGAATTAAATTTTCGTATCAGCGCAAGTAGTTTATACAACAAGGCTAACGGTTGGAACCGTTAGCCTTGTGATGGTGAAAGATTAGAATAGCTCAATAAGCCATGTTACGATGATTATAATACCATCAAAGTACGGGCAATCAACACGAATAGCAATAATGCTTAAAATGGTAATCAAAGTAGCAATAACTTTTTTCCTGAAATTCTTATCTTTCAAGTTCAGTGCCTTCTTCATATGTATGTCCTCCTTTCTGTGAAATTCTAAAAATAATATGACTATTTTCTTGGCAACAAAAAATCAGAGGTGAACTGCAGGCTCATTTTTATATTCTCTGTTTGGAATTGATTTACTTGAAAAATGTAAACAGAAGTCAGCAACACAGATACAAACTGAAAAATCAATAGATAAAATATAAATGGGAAAACAGGATTTCATCGAACCAAATCGAAAAAAAGTGATACTAAGTGACACTAAATGACACTTGATGACACTTTTGAGATGTGTTACACTATAATCGGTAGAAGTGTAGGAACTTAATGCAGTTGATCCCAAAGACGGATTTTCCTGCGGTTTGAGAGCGAAAAGCTCTTTTTTTAATGCGAATGATCAAAGGATTGGATGGGATAGGATGAGACAAGCAGAAAGTTTCCCAAAGCGGCAGACGAAAAAAAGTGATACTAAGTGACACTAAATGACACTTGATGACACTTTCGAAGTGTGTTACACTATAATTGGTAGAAATGTAAGAAATTCTGCCACTTTCTTTTTCAAAACTTTATATAGAAAGCATCGAAGGAGCCTTTTAGGGCTCTTTTTTGATGCGAAAATTCACGAGGCTTCTCCTAATTTAAGAGAGGTCTCGTTTTATCATAGAGTAACTGTAAACCAAGCAACATAATAAAGGAGTTAAACATGAAAGCATTAAAAACGATCACGTGCGTATTAACGTTTGCATTACTGTTAATACTCGCACCGACACAAGCAAAGGCAGTTTCCAACAACGTTTCTGCGACAGAAGGAACGTTTACCGTTCATCAGTTTATTGATGGGAAGGAAGCGGGTTCTTTGACAATCCGTGCCAAAGGGTTTGACAAGACGCAGAACACGTCTTGCCGCTTTGGAAACATTCAATGGGATGTGTATACAAGTTCCGGCACGTGCAAAGGCGCATCCGCTGTAGTAGGTTTGAACTATACGTACAAAGGATCCTCAGATTCTTCGCGATATCCGGTTGTTGGATGTCATGTAGGATTGACCAAACCGGTAGGAGTTGTGTTTGAAAAAGCAACAGTAAATGGAAATGGTGGATCCGGTGCCATTACCGTGATGAAAGACGGACCGGCACCATCCGGACAGACGTTGGATGCAGCTACAGAATTAAATTCTGCGCAAAATGAAAATTGGAATTATTTCGATGCACAGTCGGTATGGTTTGGTGTACGTATGAACTATGTAGAGTACACGATGAATCATCATGCAGATATCAATGTATATTTCCGTACTCCACATGCAACGGTTACTTATACAAAAGGCGATGCCAATGCAAGTGGAGCAGATGTTCAGAAAGTATATGATTTCAGCGGTTTGTTTCCTGTGCCAAGTGAGATTGGTATGGGTAAAACAATAAAAGCCTCGTTTGATGGAAATACCCAGAACGTAGATGCTCCGTTCAATGTATGGGAAATCCCCGGCTTTTTGTTTATTCAGACACAAGGGTCTAATCTTGCCTTTAATGCCGGAGTAGGAGAAATGCGGCAGTTCTTAAATATGCAGTCCTGTTTCGATCATTATGGATTAGATTTCAAAACCAATCCATCTCTTACGTGTAAAGCGCACTGGTATCCGGCAAATGTGACGGTACCCAAAGCTCCAACGGCCGAAAAGTATATGGTAACAGTTGCAAATGAAAACGCAACGATCGATACGGCCATGAAAGCAAAATCTTTTAATGGCTGGAATGTAAATGGAAGCCTCTATCAGCCGGGCGAAGTGGTAGCTGCCGATGCGGATTTTTCTGCAGCATCTACCTGGAACAATCCAACGTATACCGTGCCAAAAGCACCAAAGGCACCAAGTTATAAGGTAACGGTAACCAGTGATGATACCCAGTTAAATCAGCTGACATTGGAGAAAACGTTCTCCTGCTGGAAAGACAGCGACGGAAACTCCTATCAGCCGGGAGATGTTATCACATTGACAAAAGATATGACATTGACAGCCGACTGGAAGAATCCTACACTGGATATCACTTCATTAACAGAACCTAAAAAGGAAAATTACACTTTTCAAGGTTGGAAAGTTGGAGATTCCTATTTGAATCAGGAGACTATCGGTCAAACATACCCATTGATGGAGATTACAAAAGACACCACAATTACAGCAGAGTGGAAACAAATACCACCTTCTGTTACCAACGATCTTTCCAAGATCATTGACCTGATCAACAAGTCTACGCTTTCCGAGGAAGAAAAGGCGGCCTTGATCGCACGTCTGACATCCAACTCTTTGACGGATGCGGACAAGACGTACATTGAAAAATTGCTGGAAAGCAATACTACGTTGACAAAGACGGATAAAGAAGAGATCATTCAGGCAATCAAAGAGGTAAATGCTTCCGGTCTTACCGAAGATCAGCAGAAAGCCATTTTGGAAGCCTTAAACAGCGGAAGTTCAGCCATCTTTAAGTATGGTAACGTATCTTATAAGATTACAAAAAATCCGGACGGAACCATTTCTGTATCCATTTCAGATTTGAATGGTGTGACAGATGTAGTCATTCCGAATGAGATCTATCTCAATGGGAAAGCCTATCCGATCACATCCATCGGAGACAGTGCGTTTAAGAACAATAAGACGATCCGCACAGTTACCATCCCGGGAAATGTAACGACCATTGGAAACAGTGCTTTTGAAGGCTGCAGTAAACTGACAAAAGTCAGCCTTGCTCCAAAAGGACTTGTAACTATCGGAAACAAAGCATTCAAAGACTGTGTTAATCTGACATCCTTTACCTGTCCGAGTACGCTGCAGAGTATTGGAGTTAGTGCGTTTGAGAACTGTACCAAACTGGCAGCGATCAAATTCAATGATGGACTTCTTGTAATCAAGAAGAGAGCTTTCTTTAATGCCGGACTGAAAAATGTTACTCTTCCAAAAACACTCTTAAAGATTGAAATGAGTGCCTTTGAAAAATGTAAGAAGATGACACGCGTTGTATTTGCATCGGATATTAAGATGGCCACTGTCGGTTATCGTATTTTTGCAAATGACTCTGCGTTGAAAAAGATTGAACTTCCGAAAAACCTTCGAAGTGTACCGAAGTACATGTTCTACCATTGTACAAGTCTTACTCAGGTAAGCGGCGGCGAGCGCGTGACCAGTATCGGTACCAGTGCATTTGAAGGATGTAAAAAACTTCCGAAGATCACTTTGAGAACCAAAGTACAGAAAATTGCGAAAAAAGCATTTTTTAACTGCAGTAAATTAAAACGTGTCAATATCAAGAGTAGTGCACTGACCAAGATTGAAGGAAAAGCCTTCAAAAAATGCCATAAGAAGATTAAATTTGATGTTCCGAGAAAGAAGATCAAAGCCTACAAAAAACTTCTGAAAGGCAAGTTTTAATGTTTCAAAATAAGTAAAGTATCAAAAAGAGAGGTTGGCCAGACTTTGATCTGACCGGCCTCTTTTCGTTGGAAGGAGAAAATCAATATGAAACAAAAAATAAGAAACATAGTGGCAGTAGCAGGAAGCCTTCTTTACTGTAACCTGCTGATTCCCTGTGCTGTATATGCCGGCAACAAGGAAGACAAGATTGTAAAAGATCTTGATTCTAAAATGTCCTTTTTTGTTGATTTGGTACTTACGTTAATTCAAGGAGGCGGTGCCATTGTTTTTGGATTAGGATGTGTGAGTTTATTCTCGGCAATTTCCAGCCGCAATTCTACGGAATTAACAGAAGGAATCTTAAAAACTGCCAGTGGTTTGGGAATGTTTCTCGTTCCCTTAATTGTAAGACTCTACACCTAGGATAAGAAAGGACGTTCTGCTTATGGTAATCCATGCATTAAGTATATTTGATACGATGGGAGACTTCTTTAGCGGGGAAGCCTTTTTTGAAAGCGCCGGTTATATCTGGAATGCCTTATTGAAGGTGGCAAATTCTCTTTTGACGGCCAACATTACCAGAGATGAGTATGCAGAAATCTGGCAGAAAATAAAGTCATTGTATACAACATTCAATGCACTTTCAAGTACACTTTTTGTGTTGTTTTTTGTGTATGGATACTGCAGAGAGAGTGTTGATTTGAAGAGTAACATGACGTTTATTACTGTAATCAAAATGATGTTTCGATTGGTTGTAGTGGCAAATGTCATGAGCCTTGCCCTTACTATGATGCCAAAACTATTCCGGTGTGCCAGACTTTTTGCAGAAGTGATCAGTGGAGATAAGGATTATGGCTTTTTCTTTGACGGGGCAAAGATTTACGAAGATATATCCTCGGGGAACAATGGAGTAATGCTGTGTTTTATTACATCCATTGTGTTTTTCTTTTTCACACTTGCCTGTGCTTTTTTCCTGATACAGCCAATCCTGCTCCGCACAATGAAAGTGTATATGTTAGCACCTTTTTGCGGAATTGCACTCTCCACAATAGCGGCAGGCGGTCAGGTATCTCAGACAGGCTATGCTTATGTCAGAAGTTTTCTGGGAACGGTATTTTCTGCTGCTTTAATTGCAGTGGTGTTGTCACTCAGCAGCAATTTCATACAAACGATTTCCATAAAGTCAGAAGAGGCTATTGTACGTATGTTGGTTTACTGCTTGAAAATGTCAACAATTTCAGCCAGTGTAAAAACGGTAGACAGTCTTATGCAAAAAGCATTTAATCTGTAAAGGCAGGTGGAGAAATGAATCGAAATATCAACGAAGACGTGGCCGGATACAAAAATGAATTTTGGAAAGGTCTGACCTTTCGGGAATGTTTTTTTGGAGCTGTTGCAATCGTGGTCGGCTGCGGCATCATTTTAGTTTTAACATTAAAATTTAAAATGATATTGAACCTTGCGGTTACTCTGACTATGCCGGTAATCGCAGTAATCGGAATGTGCGGCTTTTATAAAAAAAATGGAATGACCTTTTTTCAGCTTGTAAGAAGGAAGATTTCATTATGGAGACAGAAGCCGCTTGTCTATAAAAGTGTTTCAGAAATAAACAGGAATACGCAGTCCGGAAGTGACTGGCTTGCGGAACTGATTTTTAAACATATTGGAAAGGATGAGAAAAATGATTAACGAGACATATGATTTTTCAATGAATAACAAATTAGGAAAGCGCCTGCAGATGTATGCGTCAAAACTGAAAGAACTGGAAACAAAACAAAAAGAAAAAAAGAAATCAGAGGAAGGAGAAAAGTGATATGATGGATTATTCAGAATTTATGGAATATGTGGAGGATAATATTCTCAAATATCTGCCTCCGGAATATGAAAACGCAGATGTCGAATTGACAAAAACACTTAAAAATAACAATGTCATTTTGGATACACTGCGTGTTCATAGAGAAGAAGAGACGGCCTCACCGCAGATCTATCTTAACCGGGCCTATGAGAGTTACCGCGAGGGACAGAGTATAGACCGTATTATGGTTTCCTGTGCGGAAACAATCAGCAGTGCTAAAATCGAACCGGAGTATTTGGATGTCGTATCTCATATTTCAGAATTTGAAACGGTAAAAGACCAGATCATTCCACGTGTATGTAATGCTGCCGATAATACCGAGTTTTTATCTTCCAGACCTCACCGTCTCGAAAATGATCTGGCTGTGTATTATGCAGTCAGAGTATATACAAGCGGAGATGGTGTCGGCACCATTACAATTACAAATCAGCTCATGAAGAGCATGAGGGTGACGGCAAAAGATCTCGATGATGCAGCACTTAATAACATAAGCCAAGAGGCCTATATACGTACAGGCGCATCCATGATGCTGGATATGATGGTGGGGGATTTCAGCCGTGATTTTGGTGTAAGTGAAGCCGAAGCCAGAAAAATGCTGGAAGCCCAGATGCCGGTTGATGACGGTATGTGGATTGTTACCAACCGGGAAAAAATCAACGGTGCTGCTGTGATCATGTCGCCAACGGTCAGAGAACAGATTGGTGAAGTGGTTGGTGGAGATTATTATGTTCTTCCTTCCTCGATCCATGAGATCATTATTGTTCCTAAAGACCAGTATGATAGTATCCGGGAATTAACGGACATGGTAAAGCAGGTGAATCAAACTTGTGTAAATTCAGATGAAGTGCTGAGTGACAATGTCTATGAGTATCAGATCAGAGAGAAAACATTGAAACTAGCCACAGATCAGACTTTAGATTTAGAAAAAGAATTAAGTAAGAAGCAGGATCAAACAAAACGTTTGTAATATAAATGAAAAAGCGGCCGGGATAACCGGCTGCTTTTTAGAAAGGAGCCGGTTATGAAAGAAAAAGAGTATATTGAAGAATTAAAAGATAAATATGGGATTACAGAATTTGGTCTTCCTAAGGAATTAGAGGGAGAAGAACCGGATGAAGTACAGGAAATCTTTTTGAGTGAGGGGGATTTGTATGACAAAAATGAATAAAATGCGCGAGCAGCTTGCACAGGAATTTATCAAAGCATTGTCAGAAAATACGCTGCCATGGGAACGTGGATGGAACGTTTACCGGAATCATAATGTAGTAACCTCAAAGCCATACCGCGGAGTCAATACCTTTTGGCTGTCTATGGTTGCAGATATCCAAGGGTATGAGGATCCCAGATGGTGTACTTTTAAGCAGGCAAAAGATAAGGGATGGCATGTAAAAAAAGGAGAAAAGGGAACAAGTGTTGAATTTTGGTCGCTTTATGACAAGGAAATGAAACGGAATATTACCCAAAAAGAGGCTGCTTCCCTTCGCAACCGTTTAGGGAAAGAAGAATTTGAAGAACGTGTCCGGCTGGTATCTAAAACGTATATTGTTTTCAATGGAGAGCAGATAGAAGGAATCCCGCCTTTTGAAAAGAAGGAACCTGTTTTTGATGAAAAGGAAGCGGTAAAATTTCGAGATCAGGTTATTCGTGAGTTCTCCCTTGACTTTTTTGAAGGCGGTAATCGCGCTTTTTACCGCCCATCCAATGATTCTGTTACTATGCCTGCAGTAAGAGATTTTAAAAATGAATATACCTATCTGTCCACTTTTTTACATGAAGTCAGCCATTCTACCGGTCACAGCAAGCGCCTTAACCGTGATATGTCCGGAGGATTTGGAACCCCTGATTATGCAAAAGAAGAGTTACGTGCAGAGATCTCTTCTGCTTTTACGTCACAAATGTTAGGAATCCGTTTGGAACATACCGAAGAATCTTTGAACAATCACAAAGCATATATACAGAATTGGATGCAGGTGATTGAAAATGATCCGAATGAATTGTTTCGAGCAATCAAAGATGCAGAAGGAATTTCGGATTATATTATTGAGACGGCCAAACTGGAATCGTACGTACAGCAGTTAGAAGAACCGCTGGAACAGAAGAGGGAAGACAGCCTGACTATTTTTCAGGTTAAGAAAGAACTGGAAAACGAATATCTTTTTCAATCCATGGAGCGTTTGGAAAAGCAGGGAAAAACAGAGACCATTCGGATGGAAAATTATAATATTGTTTATGAAGAACCGTATTCTTTTTCCCCAGGATCGATGGAAGAACAACTCGAAGAAATCTTTGCCCGGTTCAATCAATCCCATCCGGAAGAATACAAAGGTCATTCGTTGAGTGTTGGAGATGTAGTTGCCTTGCAGCAGAACGGACAGACACGGTACTTTTTTGTAGACCGGGTCGGATTTATAGAATTGAAGGACTTTGAAAAAGTTGTTTCCAAAGAAATCGATTATCCTACAATTCGAACTGTTGGGGAAATGGAAAGCAGAAATAATATTCCGGAAGACGAACGGTTGACAACGTGGTTTGGTGACTATTTAGATTATGAGAGAAAACCCGGGGTAACAAACGAACAGATACAGCAGAAGTACAATGAAATTGTAAAGTATAGCCGACCTCTTCTTTCCACTTCCGAAGCAGCTACGGTACGTTTGATAACAAAAGGACGGCATACGGAGAAAGCCGATGGATTTGACCCTGTTTTTGCGAAAGTGG
>OLGB01004872.1_pt1 | contig 10966 bp, 9 predicted proteins | sample 1605691 | NCBI WGS metagenome assembly OLGB01 (sample SAMEA3888925, study PRJEB22519) | human gut metagenome | biome: human gut; feature: human-associated habitat; material: faeces | place: Denmark | collected 2010
TCCCAGTGCGAGAGTATGTTGAGCAGAAAGTCCATTTACACCTTCTCTATCCACAGGCCGACGCGGAGCCGGGTTTCGTGGTCAAGGGTTTCGATGGCTTCGAGCGAAGCCGGATCGGGGGCCGAACACTCGTCCAGCGCCCGGCCGATGATGTCGGGAATGTCCATGAAGCCGATGCGGCCGGACAAAAACGCCTCGACCGCGACCTCGTTGGCCGCGTTGAGCGCAACGGGCAGGGCGGAACCTTTGCCGATAGTCCGGCAGGCGAGTTCAAGGCACGGAAAGGAATGTAAGTCCGGCTCCTCGAAGGTCAAGGCGCCGGAACGGGCAAGATCCAGAGGCGGAACGCCCGCGTCGAGGCAGAGCGGCCATGCGAGGCAGTAGGCGATGGGCATACGCATGTCCGGGGTTCCCGCCTGCGCCATGAGGGAGCCGTCTTCGAACTCCACCAGCGAGTGCACCAGCGATTGCGGGTGGACAAGCACGTCCACTTCGTCCACGGATACCCCGTACAGATGACAGGCTTCGATGACCTCCAGACCCTTGTTCATCAGCGTGGCGCAGTCCACGGTGATCTTGGGGCCCATGGTCCAGTTGGGGTGGCGCAGGGCGTCCGCCCGGGTCATCCGACCCGCCTCTTCCCTGGTCATGCCGTAGAAGGGCCCGCCGGAGCAGGTCAAAATCAGCCGCCGAATCTCCCGGCGGTCGCGGCAGCCCTGGACGCACTGGAAGATGGCGGAGTGCTCGCTGTCCACCGGCACGATCTCCGCCCCAAAGCGGTCCGCCGCGTCCATGACCAGCTGCCCGGCGCAGACCAGGGTCTCCTTGTTGGCAAGAGCGATGCGCTTTTTCGCCTCAATGGCGGCCAGGGTCGGCTTCAGGCCCACCATGCCCACCACGGCGGTGACCACCGTGTCCGCCTCCGGCAGCACGGCGGCCTCCAGCAATCCCTCCGGACCGCCGATCACCTTCGTACCGGTGTCCGCCAGCCGCACGGCCAGCTCCCTGGCAGCGGCCTCATCGGTGAGGACCGCCAGGGACGGACGGAATTTCCGCACCTGCTCCTCCACCCGGTCCACGCTGGACCGGGCGGTGATCGCCGCCACCCGCAGGCCCATCTGCTCCGCCACGTCCAATGTCTGGCGGCCGATGGAACCGGTGGAGCCCAAAATGGAAATCGTTTTGCTCATAGTCTATTCCTCAATGCTGAAAACAATCCTAAAATCCGCAAAGCGTCCCTCAGAGCAGCTGTAACAGCAGCCACACGAAGGGCGCCGCGAAGGTCACGCTGTCGAACCGGTCCAGGATGCCGCCGTGGCCCGGCAGCAGATGGCCGTAGTCCTTGACGCCGAACTCCCGCTTGATGACGGAGAAGCTCAGGTCCCCGATCTGGCTGACGGCGCTGCCCACCAGACCGAAAAACAGGATCTCCCGGGGGCCCATGAACGCGTCGCTGATGATATGCGCGCCGATCCAGGTCAGCAGCAGCGTGCCCAGCACGCCGCCGATCAGGCCGCCCACGGCGCCCTCCACGCTTTTCTTGGGGCTGACACGGGGGGACAGCTTATGTTTGCCCAGGGTACAGCCCACAAAGTAGGCCAGGGTATCGCTGCCAAAGGAGACGCAAAGGGGCAGAAAGACCATGATCCGGCCGACGATCTCTCCGCCCTCGCTGCCGTATGCCATCCGCAGCCGCAGCAGGCAGCTGAGCATCAGCGGGAACACCAGCCCGGCAAACACCGCGGCGGTCAGCACGGCAAAGGGCACGGGCCGCTCCCTGTCGTACCGGAGGATGGCCACTACGAACAGCGCCAGCACCAGCACCGCCCCCAGCAGCCCCGTCAGGGGCAGGACCGGCAGGGCGGTCAGCTTCGCGTACCGGATGGACTGCTCCCCGTACACGCACACCGGCACCAGCGCCGCCGCCAGCACCGTCAGCGGGAGCAGGGGCTTCCCCGCCTCAGCGGCCACGGCGTGCATCAGCTCCCAGGCGCCGACGGCGCACATCAGGGCCAGCAGCACCATGGTCGCCCAGTCCGGGGCCCAGCCCAGCACCAGCAGCAAAAAGGGGATGCCCACCACGGCCACCAGGACCCGCGCTTTCAGAGAACTCATTTTTTCACGCCTCCAAATCGTCTGTCGCGGCTTTGATAGGCCGCGATGGCCCGGTCCAGCTCCGCCTCGTCAAAGTCCGGCCAGAGGGTGTCGGTGTAGTAGAACTCCGCGTAGGCGCACTGCCAGAGCAGGAAGTTCGAAAGCCGCTGCTCCCCGCTGGGCCGGATGATGAGCTCCGGGTCCGGGATGCCGGCGGAGTCCAGATAGGAGGAGAACAGCGCCTCGTCCAGGTCCTCGGGCCGCTTCTCCCCCGCCGCGCACTCCGCGGCAAAGCGCCGCGCCGCCCGGAGGATCTCGTCCCGGCCGCCGTAGTTGAGGCAGACGTTGGCCTGGAAATCATCCTTGGACAGGTGCTCGGTGATCTCGTCGGTCTCCCGGGCCAGGGCCCGCAGCTCCGGGGCGATGGGTGTCATGTCCCCAAAGAAGTGGAGCCGGATGTGGTCCCGCTCCATGGTGTCCACCGCCTCCAGCAGATACTTCTTCAGCAGCAGCATGATGGCGCCCACCTCGCTCTCGGAGCGCTTCCAATTCTCCGTGGAGAAGGCGTAGACGGTCAGATACTGCACACCTAGTTCCTTGCAGTAGGTGGCGATGCGGCGGAAGGTCTCCGCCCCGGCCTTGTGGCCGGCGGTGCGGGGCAGGCCCCGGCGGGTAGCCCAGCGGCCGTTGCCGTCCATGATGATGGCGATGTGCCGGGGGACCCCCATTTCCTTGGAACAGGGCAGGCCGGCGGCCTGCCCTGTCTCGTTTTGTCTCATACGTTCTGCCATCAGACCGCCATCAATTCTTTCTCTTTCTTGGCCAGCAGGTCGTCCAGCTTCTTGCAGCTGTCGTCGGTGAGCTTCTGCAGGTCCTTTTCCACCTGCTTCATCTCATCCTCGGTGATCTCCGCCTTCTTCTCCTGCTTCTTAAAGTTGTCCATGGCGTCCCGGCGGATGTTGCGGATGGCCACCTTGCCGTTTTCCGCGTACTTGCGGATCTGCTTGACCAGCTCCTTGCGGCGCTCCTCGGTCAGCTGGGGGAAGCTCAGGCGCAGGCTGCGGCCGTCGTTCTGGGGATTGATGCCCAGGTCGGAGTTCTGGATGGCCTTCTCAATGGACTTGACGGCGCTGGTGTCCCAGGGCTGGATCAGCAGCGTCCGGGGGTCCGGGGTGGAGATGGCGGCGATCTGCTGGATGGGGGTGGGGCTGCCGTAGTAGTCCACCATGATCCGGTCCAGCACGGCGGCGTTGGCCCGGCCCGCCCGCACGGAGGCGAAGTCGGCGGCCACAGAGTCGATGCTCTTTTGCATCTTGTCCTCGTACTTCTTGTATTCGTCCTTCAACATCCTGTGTTCCTTCCTTTCATGTCGAAAACTTGGGGCAGCGGCGTCGCCGCGTCATTCCTTCACGATGGTGCCCACGTTCTCCCCGCACAGGGCCCGGATGATGTTCCGGGGGTCCTTCAGGGCGAAGAGCAGCACCGGGATGTGGTTGTCCATGGAGAGGGACGTGGCGGTGGAGTCCATCACCATCAGGTGCTGGGCCAGCACGTCGTCGTAGCTGATGGAGTCGTACTTCACGGCGGTGGGGTCCTTCACCGGGTCGGCGTTGTACACGCCGTCCACGTTCTTGGCCAGCAAAATCACGTCGGCCCCGATCTCCGCAGCCCGCAGCACCGCCGCGGTGTCCGTGGAGAAGAAGGGGTTGCCGGTGCCGGCGCCGAAGATCACCACTCTTCCCTTCTCCAGGTGCCGGATGGCCCGGGAGCGGATGTAGGGCTCGGCGATGGCCCGCATCTCGATGGCGGTCTGGACCCGGACGGGGATGCCCTTCTGCTCGCACACATCCGCCACGGCCAGGCAGTTCATCACCGTGGCCAGCATGCCCATGTGGTCGGCCCGGGTGCGCTCCATCTTGCCGCCGCTGTTCTTGGCGCCCCGCCAGAAGTTGCCGCCGCCGATGACCAGACCCACCTGGACGCCCATGTCCAGGCACTCCTTGAGAATATCGCAGACCTGGCTGATGACCTCAAAATCCAGGCCGGAGTGCTTGTCGCCGGCCAGGGCCTCGCCGCTGACCTTCAGCAGCACCCGCTTGTAAACAGGCTTTGCCATGGTAAAATCCTCCCTCTGCTTGCAGTCCATGATAACGGCTATATTTTACCGTATTTTTCGCCGTTTGCATAGGGGGGTACGAGAAGTTTTTCCCGGAAAAAAGCCGGGGCGCCGGGCCGGCCCTTTGGTCCCGAACCAAGCGCGCCCCCGTGGGGCGGGAGGCGGTTTTCCGGCCCTGGGCCGGATTTTTTCCCGCCGCAACCGATATTCGACACCCGGGTGGTGGCCTTTTCCCCGGAAATCTGCTATGCTGGGGCCAGCAAAGGAGGAATGTCCATGACGCTGGGACAGCGGATCAGTGGGTACCGAAAGGCCCTGGGCGTCTCCCAGGAGGAGCTGGGGGCCCGGCTGGGCGTGAGCCGCCAGGCGGTGAGCAAGTGGGAGACCGGCGCCGCCGCGCCGGATATGGAGAATTTGCTGGCCCTGGCCCGGGAATTCGGCGTCAGCGTGGCGGAGCTGACCGCCACGCCGGAGCCCCCGGCAGAAACCGGCGGGACAGTCCCCGCCGGGAGGGGCGAACAAGCGGAACCTCCCCCGCCCCGGCGGTGGGGCTGGTGGATCGGAGTGGCGCTGGTCCTGGCACTGCTGGTCTTCATGACGGGGACGCTGATCGTCCTGGGCCTCCGCTCCACAGCGGGGCAGGTCAGCGACATCCCGGAGCCGGTGGGGTCGGCGTTCTATCTCACCTGGCAGGTCCCCCGGCTGGGACATCAGGCGTGGTATGAATACCTGTCCCTGGGCGCTCAGGAGGGCACTTTCCCCTACGGCACCTCCCTGGTGCTGACGGAGCCGGAGGAAGTGCTGGATACGGACGACTCCCTCACCACCCTCCACCGGGCGGACTGCGGGGACCTGCATTTGGAGTACCTCCACACCGGTTATGACCCGGAGCAGGATCCGGAAGCGCCGGAGCAGGAATTCATCACCAAGATCACCACCATGGTGCCGGGGTACACCACCCCCTGTGGCATCGGCGTGGGCGACACCAAGGAGGATGTCCTGCGATCCTACGGCGACGAGCTGGTCTACTGCCTCAAGGAGCAGGACGGGTATTCCCTGGTGAAGCACGACTACTATTACGCCTTCCAGACACCGGAGACCTTCGGCCAGAGCCTGTGCCTCTACATGCGGGACGGGCTGGTGGCGGGCATCAAGCTGGAGCATATGTTGGACGCAGGGAATACGGCCTACGCCCCCAACAACGTGACCCGCTTCCCTCTGGCGGACGGCGAGCCGGACTTCTCAGCGCGGCAGGAGCCGGAGCGGGAGGACCGGGACGCCACCCAGCAGGTCTACATCGCCTGGAACCAGCTGGTGACCGACAGCAATCTCTCCGCTGAGGAGCGGTATGCCTGCCGGCGGGACGTATTCAGCCTGCTGCCGAATATGGACTGGGGCGAACTGCGGCAGATGGGCAGCGCGGAAAATCCGGACGACGCCATTTTCGGTTTGATGACCTGGCTGGAGGAGCAGGACCCCTACTCCTCCGCCGAGATCCTGTGGCTCCAGATGGGCTGCACCGCCCAGGGGCTGGACGGGGCCTATACGGAGGGCTACTGCCACATCCTCTCCCGTGCCCTCTTCTCCGACCCGGTGACCTTTTCCAAGTCCTTAGCCACGGATGGGGTGGATGAGGCCGCAAAGAGCAGCGCCCTCCACCTCACCGCCTACGACGCCGACCTGTACCCTGCGGATCTGAAAAAGGCTTTGGACACGCTGGATGCCGCCCTGGCAGACAACACCTTCACCGATACGGAGCGGGGCTGGGCGAAACTGCTGCGGCTGTATCTGGCAACGCCTGTCAATGAGCGCTATCAGCTGCCGGATTCCCCGGCGGAGCTGTCCCAGTAGACGAAAAAACGCGGGAACGGCAGATGCCGTTCCCGCGCTGTCTTATTGCTCACCGGCCGCCGTCAGCAGCCGGATCAGGGCGTCCTTCCCCTCCCCCTTCTCCGCGGAGAAGGGCACCAGGGCGTCGGCCTCCGTCAGCTCCAGGGTCTCCCGGATCAGGGCCAGGGCCGGTTCGATCTGGCTCTTTTTCAGCTTGTCCAGCTTGTTGGCCACAATGATCTCCGGGCAGCCGGACTGGCGGAACCAGTCGTGCATGGTCACGTCGTTGGCCGTGGGCTTGTGGCGGATGTCCACGATCAGCACCCCGGCGGTGATGCGGCCGGTCTCCTCCTGGAAATAGCTCTCCATGAGGCGGCCCCACCGCTCCTTCTCCGCCTGGCTGACCTTGGCGTAGCCGTACCCCGGCAGGTCCACCAGGTAGGCCCGGCTGTCCACCAGGAAGTAGTTGATCTGGGTGGTCTTGCCCGGGGACGCGCCCACGTAGGCCAGGTTCTTCCGGCCCACCAGCCGGTTGATGACCGAGGACTTTCCCACGTTGGACCGGCCCGCAAAGGCGAACTGGGGCAGGCCGTCCCGCAGGAAGTGGTCCCGGTGGGAGGCGGAGCGGACGAACTCCACTTTATTGAAATTCAAAGCCATGTACAGGTGTTCTCCTTTACTGCCGCAGAGCGGCGTCTCCCCCGGTTTCCCGGCCGGGCAGGGGCGCGAAGGCGGCCACCGGCCGCTCCTCGTGGACCGGGGCGGAGACCTCCGGGCACAGCGCCGCGGCGAACACCTGGTCCACCGTCTCCACCGGCACGAAGTGCAGCGCGGCACGGACCGTGGGGTCGATCTCCTCCAGATCCCGGACGTTGTCCTTGGGGATCAGGACCGTGCCGATGCCGTTGCGCAGGGCGGCCATGGTCTTTTCCTTCAGTCCGCCGATGGCCAGCACCCGGCCCCGGAGGGTCACCTCGCCGGTCATGGCGACGCCCGCCCGGATCTTCCGCCCGGTCAGGGCGGAGAGCATGGCCGTGGTCACGGCGATGCCGGCGGAGGGGCCGTCCTTGGGCACCGCGCCCTCCGGGAAGTGGACGTGGATGTCCAGGGTCTTGTGGAAGTCGGCGGGCAGGTTCAGCGCCGCGGCGCGGCTGCGGAGGCAGCTGAGGGCCGCCTGGGCGGACTCCTTCATCACGTCGCCCAGGTTGCCGGTGAGCTCCAGCTTGCCGGAGCCCTCCATGACGTTGACCTCCACCTCCAGAATCTCGCCGCCGGCTTCGGTCCAGGCCAGGCCGTTGACCACGCCCACCTCCTCCCGGTCCGTGTGGAGGGCCGGGGGATAGGGCTGGCAGTCCAGCAGCTTGGGAAGGTCGTTTTCCGTAACGGCGATCCGCTTTACATCGCCTGTCAGCAGGCGCATATCGGCCTTGCGGCACACCGCCGCCAGCCGCCGCTCCAGCAGGCGGACGCCGGACTCCCGGGTGTAGTCCCGGATGATGGCGCGGATCACGTCGTCGCCCATGCGCACCGCGCCCTTCTTCAATCCATGGGCGGCCAGCTGCTTGGGCAGCAGGTGGCGCTTGGCGATCTGGAGCTTTTCCTCGTCGGTGTAGCTGCTCAGGCGGATGACCTCCATCCGGTCCAGCAGGGGCCGGGGGATGGTGTCGGTGGTGTTGGCGGTGGTGATGAACAGGACCTTCGTCAGGTCCACGGGAATCTCCAGGAAGTGGTCCCGGAAGGCGTAGTTCTGCTCGCCGTCCAGCACCTCCAGCAGCGCCGCCGCCGGGTCGCCCCGGTAGTCGCTGCCCAGCTTGTCGATCTCATCCAGCAGCAGCAGCGGGTTCATGGACCCGGCGCGGCTGATGGCCTCGATGATGCGGCCGGGCATGGCGCCTATGTAGGTCTTGCGGTGGCCCCGGATGTCGGCCTCGTCCCGGACGCCGCCCAGGGAGAGGCGGGCCAGCTTGCGGTTGAGGGCCTTGGCCACGGAGATGGCGATGGAGGTCTTGCCCACGCCCGGCGGGCCCACCAGGCAGAGGATCTGCCCCTTGGCGTCGGGGTTCATCTGCCGGACGGCGATGGTCTCCAGGATCCGCTCCTTCACCTTTTCCAGACCGAAGTGGTCCTTCTCCAGCACCCTCCGGGCGGCCTCCACGCTGAGGCGCTCGCGGGTCTCCACGTTCCAGGGCATCTCCAGGCACACGTCCAGGTAGTTGCGGATGACGGCCCCCTCGGCGCTGCCGAAGGGCTGCTTGGAGAGCTTCGTGACCTCCTTCAAAAGGTGCTTCTCCGTCTCCTCGTCCAGCTTGAGGGCGGCGATCTTCTCCCGGTAGGCGGTCAGCTCATCGGTCTCGGTCTCCTCGCTCTCCCCCAGCTCGTTCTGGAGGACCCGGATCTGGGTGCGCAGGATCTGCTCCCGCTGGGAGCGGACCAGCTGGTCCCGGACCTTGCTCTCCATCTCGTGCTCGAAGCCCAGGACGTTGTTCTCCCGGGCCAGGAAGCCGTTGAGCTTGCGCAGGCGGATGTAGGGGGAGAACTCCTCCAGGATCTCCTGCTTGTCGGTGTACCGCAGGCTGATGTTCTGGGCGATGTAGTCCGCCAGGAAGCCGGGGTCCCGGCTGTCCATGACGGTGGAGAGGACCTCGTCGGCCACGCCGCCGGCCATCTGGGCGTACTCCCCGAAGAGGGTGTACGTCTGGCGCAGCAGGGCCTCGGTCCGGGGGCTGCGCTGGAAGGCCTCGGAGTACGTCTCCTCGGGGATGGCCTCCACGTTGGCCTGGAGGTAGGGCGTGGTCTGCCACAGCCGCTTCAGCCGGGCCCGCTGGCTGCCCTCCACCACGCAGCGGACGGTGCTGCCCATCCGCAGCAGGTGGGAGATGTGGGACACGGTGCCGATCTCATAGAGGTCGGCCTCGCCGGGCTCGGCCGTGCCGATCTCCCGCTGGGTCACCAGGAAGATGTCCTGGTCCGTCTCCATGGCCCGCTCCAGGGCGGCGATGGAGATGGGCCGCTCCACATCGAAGGTCAGGTTCATATGGGGGAAAACCGTCAGGCCCCGGAGGGCCAGGACGGGGATGTTCCAGTTGCTCAGTTCCATGGGCGGTTTCCTTTCTTGGAAAAAAGACAGGGGGAAGGGCACCGCGTCCCTTCCCTCTGCGCTTTAAGAAGCCGACGCGGGGGACGAGGAACCGGAGACCGGTTTGCCCTCTCCCTTGCCGGTGTTCAGTTTCACGGAGTAGTTGATCTTCCGGGGGTCGTGGGTCAGGACGGGCTGTCCCTTCCCCTCCACGCAGTCCCGGGTGATGACCACCTTGGCGATGGTGGGGTCGGAGGGCACGTCGTACATGATCTGGGTCAGCATCCCCTCCATGACGGCCCGCAGGCCCCGGGCGCCGATGTTCCGGGCGATGGCCTGGTCGGCGATGGCCTCCAGGGCCTCCGGCTCGAACTCCAGCTCCACTTCGTCGTACTCCATCAGCTTCTTGTACTGCTTGACCAGGGCGTTCTTGGGCTCCATCAGGATCCGCACCAGATCCTCCCGCCGCAGGGCGTTGAGGGGCGCGATCACCGGCAGGCGGCCCACCAGCTCCGGGATCAGGCCGAACTTCAGGATGTCGTGGGGCTGGACCTCGTGGAGAATCTTGCTGATGTCCTTGTCCTTCTTCCCCTGGACGTTGGCGCCGAAGCCGATGGACTTCTGGTCCAGGCGCTTTTCGATGATCTTCTCCAGACCGTCGAAGGCGCCGCCGCAGATGAAGAGGATGTTCTTGGTGTTGACCTGGATGAACTCCTGGTGGGGGTGCTTGCGGCCGCCCTGGGGCGGCACGTTGGCCACGGTCCCCTCCACGATCTTCAAAAGCGCCTGCTGCACGCCCTCGCCGGACACGTCCCGGGTGATGGAGGTGTTCTCGCTCTTGCGGGCGATCTTGTCGATCTCATCCACGTAGATGATGCCGTGCTCGGCCCGCTCCACGTCGAAGTCCGCCGCCTGCAAAAGGCGCAGCAGGATGTTCTCCACGTCGTCGCCCACGTAGCCGGCCTCGGTGAGGGTGGTGGCGTCGGCGATGGCAAAGGGGACCTTCAGGATCCGGGCCAGGGTCTGGGCAAACAGGGTCTTGCCGGAGCCGGTGGGGCCCAGCATGAGAATGTTGCTCTTCTGGAGCTCCACGTCCTCGTCGCCGCCGAAGAAAATGCGCTTATAGTGGTTGTAGACCGCCACGGACAAGGCCACCTTGGCCTCGTCCTGGCCGATGACGTACTGGTCCAGCACGTCCTTGATCTCCCGGGGCGTGGGGAGCTGATCGGGGATATCCTCCAGCGCGCCGCTGCCGCTGTCCTCGAACCCGTCGTTGAGGATGCTCATGCAAAGCTGCACGCACTCGTCGCAGATGCGCACGCCGGGCCCCTGGATCATCCGGTGGACCTGGCTCTCATGCTTGCCGCAGAAGGAGCACCGCAGGGTCTTTTTGCCGTCGTCGTTCATGGTATTACCTCGTTTTCAGGATTTGCGCTTATTTTTTGTTGCGGATGATCTTGTCCACCAGACCGAAGTCCAGCGCCTCCTGGGCGGTCATCCAGTTGTCCCGCTCAGAGACCTCCTTGATCTGCTCGGCGGTCTTACCGGTATTCTGCGCCAGGATCTCATTCAAATTCTTCTTGATCCGCAGGAAGTGCTCCACATCGATCTCCATATCCGTCACCTTGCCCTGGGTGCCGGCGGAGGGCTGGTGGATCATGATCTCCGCGTTGGGCAGGGCGAAGCGCTTGCCCTTGGCGCCGGAGGAGAGCAGGAACGCGCCCATGCTGGCGGCCATGCCGATGCAGATGGTGGACACGTCGCACTTGACATACTGCATGGTGTCGTAGATGGCCATGCCGTCAGTGACGGAGCCGCCGGGGCTGTTGATATACAGATGGATGTCCTTG
>OLGB01004877.1_pt1 | contig 10959 bp, 8 predicted proteins | sample 1605691 | NCBI WGS metagenome assembly OLGB01 (sample SAMEA3888925, study PRJEB22519) | human gut metagenome | biome: human gut; feature: human-associated habitat; material: faeces | place: Denmark | collected 2010
CGCGAACAATATCAGGAACTTATACGTGTAGCTTCAGAACAGTCTATGACGTATGAAGATTTCCTGATCATGCTGTTACAAGCGGAGGAAACAGGAAAGAAACGCCGACAGGCTGAACGCCTGACAGATGCAGCTAATTTCGACTCTGATAAACGGCTGTCTGACATTGATTACCGCTTCAATCCAAACCTGGATGCGGATAAAATTCAATCTTTGGGCAGACTTGAATTTATGGATAACCATGAAAATATCATAATCATTGGGCCGCCGGGAGTCGGTAAAAGTATGATCGCCACCGGGATTGGCCGGAATGCATGTGAAGCCGGATATAAGGTTCTCTTTGTGAATGCAAAAGAACTGGTCGATCAGCTGTATGAGGATATGCAGAAAGGATATCTGAAAGAAACTCTGAAACAGATCAGTAAGATTCCGCTTTTGATCATCGATGAACTGTCATATTTAAAAATGGATAAAGAAAGAGAGAGCCTTTTCTTTCAGATCATTCGCCAAAGATATGAAAAAAGCTCCCTCATTATCACCACAAACCTGCCCATGGGCAGATGGGATGAACTATTCACCGGCAAGCTGGCCGCTGCAGCGATCCTTGACCGCCTGGTCCATCCGGGCGGCGGTATCCTGGGCGCAGTCCATGCCGTAGCCGCCGTCCAGGTACTGGTTGCGGCGGGAGGCCAGGGCCATCATGCCGAACTCGTCGCTCATGCCGAACATGGCTACCATGTTCCGCGCCACGTTGGTGGCGTCCTGGATATCCTGGCTGGCGCCGTTGGTCATGGTGTGCATGACCACCTCCTCGGCGGCGCGGCCGCCCATGGAGACGGTGATCTTGGCCATGAGCTCGTCCTTGGTGCGCAGCTCCGTCTTGTCCTCCTCGGGCATCAGCAGCGTGTAGCCCAGAGACCCCTGGGTGTGGGGGACAATGGTGATCTTCTGGACCGGCTCGGTGTTCTTCTGCTTGTAAGCCACCATGGCGTGGCCCACCTCGTGGTAGGCCACCAGCTTCTTCTCGAACTCGGTGAGGACGCTGCCCTTTTTCTCCGTGCCGGCGATGACCAGCTCGAAGGCAGCCAGCAGGTCCTCCTGGGTCACCAGTTTGCGGCCCTTGCGCACGGCCCGGAGGGCCGCCTCGTTGACCAGGTTGGCGAGGTCCGCGCCCACGCACCCGGCGGTGGCCAGGGCCACCTTCTTCAGGTCCACGTCCTCGCCCAGCTTGATGTTGCGGGTGTGGACCTGGAGCGTGGCGATGCGCCCGGCCAGGTTGGGCCGGTCGATGGTGATGCGCCGGTCGAAGCGGCCGGGCCGGAGCAATGCCTGGTCCAAGACCTCGGGGCGGTTGGTGGCGGCCAGAAGGATGACGCCCTTGGTGGGGTCGAAGCCGTCCATCTCCGCCAGCAGCTGGTTGAGGGTCTGCTCCCGCTCGTCATTGCCGCCCATGCGGCTGTCCCGGGACTTGCCGATGGTGTCGATCTCGTCGATGAACACGATGCAGGGGGCCACCTTGCTGGCCTCCTTAAAGAGGTCCCGGACGCGGGATGCGCCCACGCCCACGAACATCTCCACGAAGTCGGAGCCGGAGATGGAGAAGAAGGGCACGTTGGCCTCGCCGGCCACGGCCTTTGCAAGCAGGGTCTTGCCGGTGCCCGGAGGGCCCACCAGCAGCGCGCCCTTGGGGAGCTTGGCGCCGATCTCCGTGTATTTCTGGGGGTTGTGGAGGAAGTCGATGATCTCCGTCAAAGACTCCTTGGCCTCGTCCTGACCGGCCACGTCCCGGAAGGTGACGCCGGTGGACTTCTCCATGTACACCTTGGCGTTGGCCTTGCCCACGCCGCCGATGCCGCCGATGCCTCCCATGCCGCCCTTCTTGTTGATCCAGCGCATGGCCAGGGAGAACATCAGGAAGATGAACACGAAGGGCACCACATAGCTGATGAGGACCGCCAGAATGGGGTTCATGGCGGCCTGATAGGGCTCACCCAGAGGGACGCCGGCCTCCTCGCAGCGGGCGGTGATGGCGTCGCCGCTCTCCGTGGGGACGCAGTAGAGGTGGTAGTCCGTCTCATAGGTGGTCCCGGTCTCCGGGTCCTTGTACACGTACCCCTCCACGGGGGTGATGACCAGGGTGCCCTCGGTGCTGTCCACCTGGACCTCACGGACCTGACCTTCTTCCAGCAGGTCCAGGAAATCCGTGTACCGGATCTCCGCGGAGCCGGTGTGGCTGGCAGCGCTTCCCAGGTAATTGCTGGCATAGCTGATGACGATGGTCAGCAGCGCCGCCCAGCACAGCAGGGAGATCACGCCCCGCCAGTTGCTGTTTTTGTCGTTTTTGTTGTTTTTGTTGTCGTTTTGGTTCATGTATGGAACTCCTCTCAGGTGAAAGGCAAAATACCCTTACAAATAAAGGGATGAAATCCTTGCAAGTATAACACAGAAGCGGCGGGGCTACAAGGAAAAGCCTTGGATTTTTGATGAAATTTCTGTGAATTCCACTTTATTGTGTCCGGCGGCTATGGTATACTAAACTGCAAATGTGAGAAAAAGAGCCCGCTGGAAAGACCGCTCCGGCGGGGTGAAGAAGTTTGCTTGGGGGAGACACCATGGACCAACAGAGAAAAAACGACCTGACCGCCGGAGCCGACGGCATCATCGAGGGCCGCAACGCCGTCATCGAGGCCCTGCGGGCCGGGGAGACCATTGATAAGATCTACCTGCAAAAGGGCGAGACGGACCGGACCCTGGGCCACATCGCCTCCACGGCCCGCGCCGCCAGCGTGGTGGTGGTGGAGGCGGACAAGCGCAAGCTGGACGCCATGAGCCGCACCCACGCCCACCAGGGTGTCATCGCCCTGGCGGCGGTGCGGGAATATGTCAGCGTGGAGAGCATCCTCTCCGCCGCGGCAGAGAAGGGGGAGGCGCCGCTGATCGTGGTGTGCGACGAGATCTCCGATCCCCACAATCTGGGCGCCATCATCCGCACCGCCGAGTGCGCCGGGGCCCACGGGGTGGTGATCCCCAAGCGCCGCAGCGCCGGGCTCACCGCCGTGGTGGCCAAGACCTCCGCCGGCGCCGTGGCCCACATGCCCGTGGCCCGGGTGCCCAACATCCCCACGCTGCTCAAGGATCTGAAAAAGCAGGGGGTGTGGGTGTTCGGCACCGCCGCCGGAGGGACCACCTCCCTCTATGACGCGGATCTGAAGGGCCCTGCCGCCATCGTCATCGGCAGCGAGGGCGACGGCATGACCCGCCTGGCCATGGAAACGTGCGACTTTCTCGTCAGCATCCCCATGCGGGGCAAGCTGAACTCCCTCAACGCCAGCGCCGCCGCTGCCATTTTGCTGTACGAGGCGGTGCGCCAGAGAGGCTGACCTTTACGAAAACCACGAAATAAAGAGGTTGGATATGGTTCCAAAGGACGCGGACAATCGATATGACGATCTGCTCTCCGGCGGCGTGCCCGCCGCCTCGGAGGACTACTCTCTGGAGGAGATCCTGGCGGAGTTCGGCGCAGGGGAGGAGCAGCGGCTGCTGCGGGGCACCGAGGCAGAGGAGACACCGCCCTCCGCTCCGCCGCAGCCCCGGCAGAGGGAGGCCGCTCCTGCTCAAGCCCCGGCGCAGCCCCGGCGAAAGGAGGCCGCCCCGGCCGTCCCGGCGCAGCCGGAGCCGCCGGAGGCGGAGCTGCCCCCCGCCCCCCGGCCCATCCCGCTGGAGGAAGTGGTGGGCAGCACCGTGGACGCGGTGATGGAGGAGAGCCGGGAGCCTCTGCTCAAGCCCCGGCGGCGCCGGGGCCTGTTCTCCCGCAAGCCCATGGAGGAAGAGGAGACGGAGGAGCTGTACCAGCGGCCTCCGGCCCCTGAGCCGGAGCCGGAGGCAGAGCCCATCGGGCCGGAGCCGGACCTTGTGGATGTGTCGGAGGCCTGCCGCCGGGAGAGCCGGATCCTCAGCGCACCCCTGCCAGCGGCGGCGGTGGTGTCGCTGCTGCCGGCGGTGCTGCTGGCGGCGGAGACCTACGGGCTGGAGATCCCCTTCTGGACCGGACAGGTGAAAAACCAGTGCCTGGTGCTGCTGGGCTGCCTGGCGGTGGTGTCGCTGCTGGCCCGGCGGGTGTACCTGCGGGCGTTCCGGCTGCTGAGCCGCAGGCGCTGCTCCAGCCAGCTGCTGGCAGTGCTGTCGGCTCTGGCCTCGGCGGCGGACTGTGTGCTGTATCTGACGTCCCAGGCCCGTTCCGCCGCCATGCCCTACGCCGCCGTCAGCTGTATGGCGCTGACCTTCGCCCTGTGGGGCGCCGCCCGGGAAGGCGAGGGTTATCGGGATACCTTCCGCTCCGCGGCTGTGGACGACGAGCCGCCGTACCTGGTGACGGAGACGGAGCGGGGCGCCTGCAAGCAGCGTGGCGCTGTGCGGGGGTTCTACACCACCGCCGTCCGGGACGACGCGGTGACGGTCTGGCAGGCGGTGCTGCTGCCGGTGGTGCTGGTGGCCACGGTGGTGTTTGCCGGGCTCAGCTCCCTGGGCCAGGGCAGGGGGGCGGACTTCCTGCTCAACTGGTCCGCCATATTGGCGGCGGGAGCCACCTTTGCCCTGCCCCTTTGCTGGGCGCTGCCCTTTTCCAAGCTGGCCCGCCACCTGCAAAAAACCGGCTGCGCCGTGGCCGGCTGGAGCGGGGCGGAGAAGATCAGCAGCCAGCGCCGCATGATTTTGACCGACGGAGACCTCTTTCCCCCGGGCACCATTCATCTCAACGGCGTCAAGGTCTTTGGCGAGGAGCTGGGTCAGGCCGCCTCTTACGCGGCCACGCTGGCCCGGTGCGCCGGGTGCGGCCTGGAGCGGGTCTTTGACGGGCTGCTGCGCAGCGAGGGCGGCCGCTATCAGGAGGCCCAGGACTTCAGCTTCTACGAGGAGGGCGGCTATTCCGCCACCATCCACGGTGAGACGGTGCTGCTGGGCACCGCCTCCTTCATGCGGAAGATGGAGGTGCGCCTGCCGGGGAACATCAACCTCAAGACCGGGATCTTCCTGGCGGTGGACCGGCAGCTGGCCGCGGCCTTCGCGGTGAAGTACCACGCCGCCGAGAATGTGGATTTCGCTCTGCGGATGATGCGCCGCAGCCGCGTGACGCCGGTGCTGGCGTCCCGGGACCCCAACATCACCCCGGCCCTTTTGAAGCGCAAGTTCCACAAGGGCGTGAAGGTGGAGTACCCGGACCTGACGGACCGGGTGGCCCTCAGCGAGGCGGAGCAGGACCGGGGACTGCCCCGGGGCCTGATCTTCCGGGAGGGACTGCTGCCCTATGCCGAGGCTGTGTGCGGCAGCCGCCGGCTGTGCCGGGCGGTGCGGCGGGCGGCGGGGCTGTCCTTCTTCGCCAGTGCCGCCGGGACGCTGCTGACGTCCTATCTGGCGTTCCAGGGGTCCTACGACCTGCTCTCCCCGCTGGCGCTGCTGGTGTTCAGCCTGCTGTGGACGGCGCCGGTGCTGCTGATGGCCGACTGGACCGGCCGCTACTGAGCCGGAACCCACCCGAAAAACAGCGGAGGGCCGCCCGCCGGGCGGCCCTTTATTGATTGGAAGAATGCTGTAAGGCCCCGTCGTCTGCCGGAACGCTGCGCGGGCACAAAAACGCCCGGGAGCAGTGGGACCTGTTCCGGGCGGCACCGGGGCTGTTATAAAATTTATGTGAATGGAGGCAAGCTGCCATGAAAAGAAGATTCCTCGCCGTATGCTGTGCCCTGGCCCTGGTGCTGGGTGCCGTTCCCGCCGCCGGCGCCCTGGAGGGGGAGGCCCGGCGCGCCGCCGATATCCTGGCGACCCTGGGCCTGGCGGACGATGCCGGCGATCTTACCGCCCCCGCCACCCGGGGCCAGGCGGCGGAGCTGCTGGTGAAGCTGGCCGGAGCGGAGCAGGAGGCCGCGGCCTCCCGCTGGACCGCCGGGTTCCTGGACGTGACGGCCCAGGCGGCCGCCGCCGTGAACTACGCCGCCCGCCAGGGCTGGATCACCGGCGTTACGGCCACGGCCTTCCAGCCCGGCAGGACCGTCACCGCCAACGCCTGGAGCGCCTTTTTGCTGCGGATGCTGGGATACAGCGACAAGGACGGTGACTTTACCGTCGCCGACGCCGCCCGCTTTGCCCAGCGGATCGGGCTCTTTCCCACTGCCTGGGACGGCGCCATGACCCTGGGTGACCTGTATGAGACCGCCGCTGCGGCTCTGACCTTCTCCTACCGGGACGGCAGCGGCACCGTGATCGGCCGCATGGTGGAACAGGGTGCCGTCACCCGCTCCGCGGCCAACGCCCTGGGGCTCCTGACCCCCACCCTCACCGCCCGGCAGGCGGCGGACCGGTACGCCTCCGCCGTGTTCTGCCTCCAGGTCTACGAGAGCCAGGAGGCACTTCGGGAGAATACGCCCTCCGCCGCGGCCAGCGGCTTCTTCATCCGTGAGGACGGACTGGCGGTTACCAATTACCACTCCATCGAAGGAGGGGAGACCGCCTTCGCCATCCTCTCCACAGGAGAGGTCTGCGCCGTGGAGAGCGTGGTCTACTATGACAGCGGCATCGACATCGCGGTGCTCCGGATCGCCCGGACCACCCGGGACGGCACCGCTGTTTCCGCTTTCAACCATCTGGACATGGTTTCCACCGCCGACGTCCGCCCCGGCGACACGGTCTACACCATCAGCAACCCCCTGGGCATGGGCCTGGCCGTCAGCACCGGCGTCATCAGCGCCACAGACCGGGAGGTGGAGCGCTACGCTCTGCCCTGCATCATGAACACCGCCGACATCTCCAAGGGCAGCAGCGGCGGCGCGCTGCTCAACGAGTATGGCCAGGCCATCGCCGTCACCTCCGGCGCCTACCTCTACGGCAACAACATGTATCTGGCCGTCCCCATCGACCCGGTCCTCACCGCGGACCTGACGGTCCCCGGCCAGCCCCTGGCAAAGGCCTCCGGCGCCGCCTGAGGCCGCCCTCCGCGCAGCAAAAGGCCGCCCCTTTCGGGGCGGCTTTTTCCGTCTGTGGTATTTGTCAGCGGCAGTCCCCGTGATCCAGCAGGAACGCCTCCAGCTCCTCCGCTGTCCGGACCACCGCCACGGCGCCGGCCTGCGCCAGCTCGCCGGGGGCGGCGTAGCCGAAGAACTCCACGCCCACGCAGTCGATGCCGCATTCCCGGGCGCCCAGCACGTCGAACTTCCGGTCGCCCACCATCAAAATGGCGGGTTTGTCGGCCTCGGTGAGGCCCAGGCGGCGCATGGTCTCCCGGATCACGTCCGCCTTGCTCCAGTCTCCCACCGGCGGGCTGCCGGTGATGGCCGCCATGGAGGGCGCGAAACCGAACTTCTCACAGATGGGCACGCACATCTCCTCCGGCTTGGAGGAGGCCAGTGCCAGCACGAAGCCCCGCTCCTTCAGCCGCGCGCACAGCTCCGGCATCCCGGGAGCCGCGGCATTTTCGAACTTCCCGATGGGCGCGTAGCGCTCCCGGAACAGACGGATGCCCTCCAGGGCCTCCTCCTCGGTGAAGCCGCAGTACTCCATGTAGGAGTCGTGAAGGGGCGGGCCGATGAAGTTCAGCAGCGTCTCCGTCGGCGGGACGGGCCGTCCCATCTTCTCCAGAGCGTAGCGCAGGCAGTTGAGGATGCCCTCCTTGGAGTCGGTCAGGGTCCCGTCCAGATCAAAAAATATGTAGTGATACATCAAATCTTCTCCTCTTGTCTCTCACGGAGAAAATTCTATCATGCCCGCTCCGCTTTCGCAAGGGGGCGGGAGCCGTTTTTCCTCTTTGGGCAAAAAGGAAGTGCCTCCGGGGAATTCTTTTGGAAAACATCCGCAAACAAATGCCGGGGCGGTGCTTGGCACCGCCCCGGCATGACGTCCCGGCCCTCACGCCGGGCGGCCGGCTTCTCCGTCGTCCCCGCCGGCGGAGCGTGCCCGCTTCCGCCGGGAGAGGATGCTTTTCACGCCGCCGGCCAGCAGTCCCAGCCCCGTGAGGCCCCCCGCCGCCAGCACCGCCCGCCGGAGCCGCAGCCAGGGCAGCACCTCTCCGTCCCGCTGAGCCTTCATCTGGGGCCACCACTCGTCAAACCGGGCGTCCTGCATCACGTCCTCTCCGAACCGCTGGATCCAGGGGGCGATGGCGGCGTCAAACTTCCCGTCCACCCAGACCCACAGCGCCCAGAACGCCGCCAGCCACACTCCGGCGGCAAAGAGCAGGGCCTTCTGCCCCCGATTCAGGCGCGGTCCCAAAAGCCCCCGCTCCGGCCCCGCCAGGCGCCGCCCTGCCAGGGTGAAACCCGCGATCAGCACCAGCAGCCCCACGCAGAAGATCACGGGCTTCCACTGGTCGTGGGTATAGGGGACTGTCAAGGTCCCCAGGTCCACGCTCTCCCAGTCCGGCGTCCCCAGCCGCAGCAGGCACACGAAGGCATACCACTGGAGGGCGGCGGAGAGCAGGAGCTTGCGCAGCAGGTTCAGCCAGAAGGCGCCCTCCGCCTCCACGCCGCCGTACCGCACCGGGTGGGCCGCCAGCACGAAGCCGATCCACCCCATGGCCACCGACAGGGGCAGCGCCGCCAGGCTCACATAGGGAATGCCCAGCCGCGCCGTCACCGCCAGGGCCAGGGATACGGCAAAACACACGTCGAACCGCAGCCGCAGCCGGGACATGAGCCGCCGCTTCAGCGCCGCCGTCTCCGGCGGGCTCTCCTGCCGCAGGGTCCGGCCTGCCAGAATGTCGTCGGCGGTGACGCCGTACAGCTCCGCCAGGGCCGGCAGTACCGTGATCTCCGGGAACCCTCCCCCGGTCTCCCACTTGCTGACGGTCTTGTTGGAAACGCCCAGGATCTCCGCCGCGGCCTCCTGGGTCAGCCCCTTGGCCTTTCGCAGCATGGCGAGATACGCCCCGGTCTTGTTGGTGTCCATGGCCGTCCTCCTTTCTCTCTGGATCCATGCTACCGGATGGGGCGGAAACTGTCCACCCCCGCTGGCGGAAGCGGACTCTGCGGAGCGCAGACTTCCTCCAACTCCCTGGGATCACAGGGCTCCCGGCGCACCGCTCTCCGTTTTCAGATCCGCCCACAGCAGATCCGCCAGCACCCAGGCCAGGGGGATCAGGGCCACCCAGATGGCCTTGCCCTGGATCCGGCGGCACAGCACGGTGGACAGCACGCCGCCCAGCACGAACACCGCCAGCATCCCCAGGTGGCACAGGCTCCGCCGGACGTACTGCCGCTCCCGGGTCCGCAGGGCCATGCAGCAGGCGATGCCGGTCTGGCGCAGGTGGTTGGTGCAGAAGGTGGTGGCCATAGGAACGCCCTCCGCCGCCCGGAAGGTGTTGTACTGCATGGAGCAGATGAAGTTGATGGCCACCTGGGAGATCTGGAAGGGCGCCGTCTCCGGCAGCAGACCCAGGACGAACACAGCTGCCATCTCCACGGCCACCAGCACCGTCTCCCACTGGGTGGGCAGGCGCCAGCGGTCGGAGGTCCGGGCGGCCTCCGACAAAAAGGCGCCCAGGAAATAGGCGCTCATGGGGATCAGATAGTACAGGGCCTTTCCCCAGTGGGCGTCGCCGGCCGCCATGGCGAACAGCACGAAGTTGGCGGTCTGGGCGTTGCAGAACACGCCGCCCCGGATGGTGTAGGTAAAGGCGCCGAAGTAGCCGCCCACAAACATCAGGATGGTGAAGATCCACCACCGCTGGCTCTCCGGATAGTCCGTGCCGTCTCGTTTGCGCAAATGAAGCATCCCGGTCCCTCCCGATCCGCCGCACCGGTCTTTTGCGGCGTTTTTCTCCATGATAGTACGGCCTTCGGCCGGATTCAAGAAAAACCTGCCCGCCGGAGGGAAAAGGGAGGGGACCGCAATGCGGTCCCCTCCCGAAAGATCCCCCGACAGTGTGTCCGCCTCCCGCGCCAGCCCCACGAGGGGCCGGAGGCGCCGGAGAAGGCGCTCAGAACTTCAGCTTCCAGACCACCTCGCCGGTGGTCAGGGTGTCCCCGCTGCGCAGGGCGCAGGGCATGGAGATGGCCGTGCCGTTGACCCGGGTGCCGTTCTGGGACCCCAGGTCCTCCAGGTACACGGTGTCCTCCGCCAGGAACACCCGGGCGTGCCGCCGGGAGACGGAGGGGTCGTCAAAGACGATGTCGCAGGTGCCGTCCCGGCCCACGGTCAGCTCCCGGACCAGGGTGTATTCCGGGCTGTCCCCGGCCAGGGTGCCGCAGACCGTCTCCACCCGCAGGAAGATCCCCGCCGCCTCCGGAGCCGGAGGCGCGGCCGGGGCCGCCGGGGCGGCGGGCGCAGGGGGCGCAGGGCGCTTTTTCTTTTTGTGTGATTTTGCCACGGGTTACCTCCATCCAAACAGGAATTTGAAGCAGCGGCCCAGCTGCCGCCGCCAGTCGGCCTCGCAGTGCCTGCCGTCCAGCTGGCAGTAGGGGTAGACCGCCGCGCCCTGCGCAGTCAGCAGGTTGGTGACTTCCAGCGCTTTGGACGTGTACTGGGCCAGCGCGTGGCGGCCTTTGCCCTCGCGCTCGCCCCAGCTGATGTAGACCCGCGTGCCGGGGGCCAGCTTGGCCTTTTTCAGCTCGGCTTTGACCTGCGGCAAGCAGATGCGCACCGAAGGCGACAGGCAGGCCGCCTTGCTGAATACCTTATTATATGCGGTGATCGCGTACAGGCTCATCAGCCCGCCCATACTCGAGCCGCCGATGGCCGTGTTACCGCGGTCGGGCAGCGTGGGGTATTTCGCGTCGATGAGGGGTTTCAGCTCGTTGACCATCCAGTCCAGATACGCCTTGCCCCGGCCGTGTATGGCGTTTTCCTGCCAGGTGAAGTCGTAGGGGCTGTACTCTTCCAGCCGGACGTTGCCCTCGTGGTTGCACTCGGGCGCGACGATGATGGCCTCGCCGTGGGCGTCCAGGTATTCTTTCAGCCCCCAGCAGGTGCCGTAGG
>OLGB01004879.1_pt1 | contig 10955 bp, 9 predicted proteins | sample 1605691 | NCBI WGS metagenome assembly OLGB01 (sample SAMEA3888925, study PRJEB22519) | human gut metagenome | biome: human gut; feature: human-associated habitat; material: faeces | place: Denmark | collected 2010
GATACAGAAAAAGAAATTCGTAAAAACCTTCCGTAACACCAAAACCGTGCAGTTAATTCTTCTTCTGCTGTTGGAAACCGCCTATGTTCTGGTCCTGACTCTGAACCCTGCACTGGGCACAAAGCTTTTCGAAGACCGGACTCTGTTTATCTTATGCACACTTTCCTGGATCCTTGCATTATTTAATCTGATATGGTTATTATACGATTTCTATAAATTACGCACTTTTGCCGAAGAAAGCCATGCTCTGAACCGTGCGGCCTTCCTGGATCATCTGACCGGTATCCCCAACCGGCACGGTCTGGACGTGGTCTTCGAGACCTATGACTCTCCGGAATCTCTGGCTCATGTAGCCTGCTATATGGTGACCATCACCAACCTGAAAGAGATCAACCAGACCATGGGCCATGTCGTAGGTGACCAGATGTTAAAAGACTTCTCCGGTATTCTGGAAAGCGTTGGTGATGCTTTCGGTGTGGTGGGCCGTAACGGAGGCAACGAATTCCTGATGATCGTCAACCACGGCTCTCATGACACCATGGAATATTTCATCGAAAGTCTGAACCAGCAGTTAAAAGAATACAACGAGGAGCACAGTAACGCTCCCATTCAGATCCAATACGCATATATTTTAAATGAAGAGGCGCATGCCGAATATTTTTCCACCCTGCTCACAGAGACCTACAACAAGCTGCACCCCTAAGGAACCCGTTAACACAACAGTGAGACGAACGCATGAAAGACTTGAACATTCCTTACATTGCCGGTCTTGTGATCCGTGCCCAGCATAGCGACTCGGATGCCTTCGCAGAATTGTATGCTCTTACCTATAATAAAGTATACAACTACACCAGGCATTATCTGAGAGATGACTTTCTCGCTCAGGATGCCATGCAGGAGGTTTACATACTGGCTTTGAAAAACATCGGAAAACTGAATGATCCCACCGTTTTTATCGCCTGGCTGAACCGCATCTGTTTCCATGTCTGTTATGACATGACCCAGAAGAATCGTCCGCAGAATGACTGTCAGGTCTTAAGTCAGGAAATTCTGGATATTCTTCAGGACCCTCATCTGGATGCCAATCCGGAACTGCACTACCAGCAGAAGGATGAGTATTCCCGCCTGACGGAAGCTTTAGAGCAGTTACCCTTTAATGAAAAACAGGTGCTGATCATGCGTTATTATAACGACATGAAGCTGGAAGAGATTGCTGCCGCCATGGAGATCAGCCGCAGCAGCGTCAAACGCTACATTGCCTCCGGACAGGAACATTTGAAAGAAAGTATGAAAGGATAACAGAATGATGTTTTTTCATAAAAAAAACAGATATGAACTGGACATGACAACTGCCAACAATGCTTTGCAGAATATCCTGTCCAGTTGCAACCAGCCGGTCAATACGATCCCTTTTGACAAGCTGGTGCTTCGCAAAAAAGTGAATGCCGCCTCCTACAACCGGCTGATCGTTGCCACGACACTGATCTTCGTGCTGACCTTTTTGTCGCCGCTCGCCATCGTTCCTCTCTCTGAGATGACTGAAAAACTGTTGGCCCCCACACCTGCGGTGCTTACACTGGATTATGTGGAAAATAATATTTTAAGTCTGAAGTTCACCGGTGACAACATTCTTTACGAGGAGGCTTTTATGGAGACTGTGTCCGGGGAGATCATCGAACCGCTCTCTGTGGATTCCTCCAAGGGTGTGATCAATTTTCCTTTTTTGTCCGAGGAAGCCAATATTTATGTCCCCGTCAAAAACGGTGAGACTCTCCACCTGCTTTTTACTCCCGATAATGTAACGGGCCTGGAACAATAACAACAGGATGTAACGATTTTTATGCGGATGCCAAAATTATCTGCGCGACTGCGCATTTTGCTAATTACATATTCCATGACAATCGGCTTATGTGCCTGCGGATCCGGCTCTGACAATCTGCCTGTGGATGCCCCCGTCGCAGACACTTACGGCGAACCATCACAATCCTCCGCAGTTCCTTCTTCTGCGGATACGAATATCAGCTCTGCGGATGCCTCTTCTCCTGAAACGGAAGCCGTAGCTGACGCAGAGCCTCTCCGGGATGCCACGCCTGTCTGTCTTGTGCCCCGGGCCGACGGAACAGCAACAGCTTCCAATGATGTGGCTGTCATCGACTATTCTCATATGTCTGACGGCTATGTCTGTGCCAATTACACTGGCACCTGTCCCAAGGTCAAACTGCGCATTACCGGACCGGATACCGTTGTCTATACTTACGATCTGCACGGTGGCGGCTATGAGACTTTCCCCTTGTCTTCCGGAGACGGATATTATGACGTGACGATCTATGAAAATATCTCCGGTACCAATTATGCCACCTGCCTGTATGCAGACCTGGATGTACAGATTGCGGATGCATTCAGCCCTTTTCTCTACCCCAACCAGTACGTGAATTTTACTGCGGACAGCAAAGTGGTGGCCAAGGGACAGGAACTTGCCGAGGGTGCTTCCTCGGATCTGGAAGTGATCACCCGGATCTATGATTATATTACCCAGAATATTACTTACGACTACGACAAAGCCTCCGATCCTCCTACGGGCTATACCTCCGATGTGGATGCCATTCTTGCTTCCGGCACCGGTATCTGTCTGGATTATGCCGCGGTAATGGCAAGCATGCTACGAAGCCAGCGGATCCCGACCCGGCTGGAGGTCGGCTATGCCCAGGATGCCTACCATGCCTGGATCAGTGTCTACACCGCTGATACCGGATGGCTGAACGGCATCATAGAATTTGACGGCAATGTCTGGACCCTGGTGGATCCTACGTTCGGTGCCAACACGGATGACAAGACTCTGAAAAAGTTCATCGGTGACGGCAGTAATTATATCCTGCAGAAAATGTATTAGTGAAAGGGAACAAAACGCCATGAAGACCACAGAGAAAAAACTACTTTCTAATGAAGAGATCGCTTCTTTTTGCAGTCAGGCTGCCATGCTGTTTCAGGCAGGCATTCCGCCCGTGGAGGGCATGGCCATCCTGCAAAGTGATGCCCAGTCTCCCGAAGGCAAGGCGATCTTCGAGGAGATCCTTACCGTATGCCGACAGGGAGAAAGCTTTCACAAAGCACTGGAAGCCACCAAGGTCTTCCCCGATTACTGCCTGCATATGATCGCTCTGGGTGAAGAATCCGGTAATCTCGATGTGTGTATGAGCTCTCTGGCGGATTATTATGAAAAAGAGGATGCCATCGCAGGCAGTATCCGGGATGCTGTAACATATCCCTTTATCATGATCGCCATGATGGCCGCTGTCATCGTGGTACTGGTCAGCCGCGTCATGCCGATCTTCGAGCAGGTCTATATAGAGCTGGGCAGTGAGATGACCGGGTTTGCTGCATCACTTTTGCGTCTCGGCAACCATCTGAACCGGTATTCCTTTATTTTCGTAAGTATTCTGTGCATATTGTTGTTACTGTACCTTTTTTCTACCAGAACCCAGACCGGCAAACGTGTCACCGCCCGGTTCCTGAACTGGTTCCCCCTCACCAGACGTTTTTATGAAAGTGTGGCCTGCGAACGTTTTGCCAGCGGTATGGCACTGACCTTAAGCAGCGGTATGGATACCTATTCCAGCCTGGATATGGTGGCCGCTCTGGTAGGCAACGAGAAAATGAAACAGAAGATCCTGAGCTGTAAGGAAGCCATTAATGCCGGTGCCAATTTTGCCGAGGCTCTGACCGGTGCTGGCATTTTCAACCACCTGTATTCCCAGATGGTATCTGTCGGTTTCCGCAGCGGTAACGTAGATGTGGTTCTCAAAAAAATAGCGGATCGTTATGAGGAAAATACCAACCGCAGACTACAATCCATCATTGCCATTCTGGAGCCGACCCTTGTCATTATTCTGTCGGTGATCGTGGGCTTGATCCTGTTATCGGTCATCCTGCCTCTTATGGGTATTATGACCAGCATCGGATAGGAGTACGATACTATGAACCGTTTTGAGCAAAAAAGTATGTCCCTCGGGCGTAAGCTGATCTATTTACTTCCCATTCTGGCCTTTGTGATATTGTTTGTTCTTTTTCTGCGGGGCATCGGCTCCGTCGGTGAATCTACTCTGAGCAAGCAGCAGGAAAGTCTGGAAACCGCATTGGAACGCAGCATTTCCCAGTGCTATGCCGTAGAAGGCTGTTATCCTCCTTCTCTGGAATATCTGGAGCAGCATTACGGACTGTTGTATGACGAGGACAGCTTCTTCATTGACTATGAATATTATGGCAGCAACCTTCTTCCGGAAGTCACTGTACTTCGCCGGACCGGTGCTCACTAAAGGAGTTTCTGACATATGAACAATAGAAATCATCAGAAGCAGGAAAAACATTTTATTGTGGATATCTTGTTCGTTCTGGCGTTGTTCGGTGTATTCGCTGTCTCCGCACTGGCCCTTGTTACCATCGGAGCAGATGTATACCAGCACACTGTAGAAGATATGGGCGTCAATTACGAAAGCCGGACGGCGGTGTCTTATATCATGGAAAAGGTGCGGCAGAACGATACCGCTGACAGTATTTTCCTGACCGATCTGGAAAATGTTCCGGCGCTCTGCATGCTTTCCGAAATTGACGAAGAAACCTACTGTACTTACCTCTATCTGTATGACGGACATTTAAAAGAACTTTTTATGCGGGAAGGAGCTTCTCTCGGCGGACAGGTATTGCCTGCCGGTACGGATATTATGGACTTGCAGGAGTTCTCCTTATCCTATGCGTCGGACGATCTGATCCGGATATCCCTGAGAACCGCCTCCGGAGAGGACCATACTTTTTATATCCACGTGCACTGTAATACTACCACAGAATAGAAACCGAACAGAAAGGATTCCGAACTTATTATGAAACATTCCAGATCCAGTTTATTTTTAATGGAAATGATCATAGCGATCCTGTTTTTTTCACTGGCCAGTGCCGTCTGTATCCAGTTGTTTGCCCGCTCACATCTTTTGAGCACACAGACGGTAAACCAGAATCATGCTGTCATTCAGGCACAGAATCTGGCAGAGTCCTATCTCTCTCTGGAGGGCAATGTGGCTGCCATGCAGGATTTGTTCTCCCCATCGGAGCTGACCGATGAAAACACTCTCCGCCTTGCCTTTGACAGCAGCTGGAATCTGTGCACTCCCGAAGATAACGCCGGCTTTTATGCAGAACTAAAAAGCACTCCGGCAGAAGAGACCGGAATCATGAAAGGCGAGATCACCGTCTATGATGTATCTACACCGGAATCTCCCATTTACACACTCTCTGTCATGCATCACACCGCAGAAAGGAGGGGATCCCATGAATAATTCCTCCAGAAAAAAACAATTCGGCATGAATATCGGATCCGCCTCGATCCTTCTGGTATTCGTGATCCTCTGCCTGGTGTCTTTTGCCGTACTGTCCATCGTCAGTGCCAACGCTGATAGCAAACTCAGCGCCCGTGTGCTGGAACGTACCACCGCTTATTATGCCGCTTGCAATCAGGCAGAACAATCCCTGGCAGGTATGGATAAGACGTTGCAACGCATGTATGCATCCAGTGACAGCGAAGAAGCCTATTTTGTGGCGGTAGGTCACGGAAAATCTTACGTGATTCCAATCTCCGACTTACAGACCCTGCAGGTGACCATTGAGATCCTCTATCCGGAATCTGATGAAGATACCTTTTACCGGATCACTGCCTGGCAGGTTCTGAATACAGAAGAATTGCAATAATTGTTCCGATTCTAAAAGGCTCCCCGGGAAAATCCCGGAGAGCCTTTCTTAATAAAGTCTTTTTATTTTACTGATTATCAGCGTCTGTTCCCACTTCCACAGTTTCTGCTTCTGTGTTCACATCTTCATTCAGTTCTGCACCTTCTGCATCCAGTTCGCTTCCGTCGCTCAGGTTCAGTTCTGCATCGTCACCGTACATATCACCACCGAAGTCAATGGTCTCTACGGCATCGGTGCTCAGTCTGGTATTGCGATATCTCTTCATACCGGTTCCTACAGGAATCAGCTTACCGATGATAACGTTCTCCTTCAGACCGATCAGATTATCTACCTTACCCTTGATGGCAGCTTCTGTCAGAACCTTGGTGGTCTCCTGGAAGGATGCTGCAGACAGGAAGGACTCGGTTGCCAGTGCTGCCTTGGTAATACCCAGGATAATACGCTTACCTTCTGCAGGCTCCTTGCCTTCAGCGGTCAGCTTCTCGTTCATTTCTTCGAAATCCAGAACATCTACCAGAGTTCCGGGCAGGAACTCGGTATCGCCGTTATTCTCGATACGAACCTTCTTCAGCATCTGACGTACCAGGACTTCGATATGCTTATCTGCGATATCTACACCCTGCAGACGATATACACGCTGTACTTCACGAAGCATGTAATCCTGTACGGCACGCACGCCTTTGATCTTCATGATATCGTGTGGGTTGACACTACCTTCTGTCAACTCGTCACCGGCCTCAAGCACCTGACCATCCATAACTTTGATACGGGATCCGTATGGAATCAAGTAAGCTTTTGTCTGACCATTTTCTTCATCGGTAATGATAACTTCACGTTTCTTCTTCGTATCACGAAGAGTAACTTTTCCGCCAAATTCGGAAATGATAGCAAGACCTTTTGGCTTTCTTGCCTCAAAAAGCTCCTCGACACGAGGAAGACCCTGTGTGATATCGTCTCCGGCAACTCCACCGTTATGGAATGTACGCATGGTAAGCTGTGTACCTGGCTCTCCGATGGACTGTGCTGCCATAATTCCGACTGCCTCACCAACCTGTACGGCTTCTCCTGTTGCCATGTTCGCACCATAACATCTGGAGCATACACCACTCTTACACTTACAGGTAAGGATTGTACGGATCTTAACCTGCTCAAGTGCATTTCCGTTCTCGTCAACGCCCTTCTTCATCACACGCTCAGCACGGCGTGGAGTAATCATATGGTTTGCCTTTACAATGACATTACCATCTTTATCTTTAATGTCTTCTGCAGAGAAACGTCCTGTAATACGTTCCTGAAGACTTTCGATCTCTTCATTTCCATCCATGAATGCAGATACATACATTCCCGGAATCGGCTGACCCGGTTTTACGCAGTCTGTATCGTGAATGATCAGTTCCTGTGATACGTCTACAAGACGTCTTGTCAGGTATCCTGAATCGGCTGTACGAAGAGCAGTATCTGCCATTCCCTTTCTGGCTCCGTGGGCAGACATGAAATACTCCAGTACGTCAAGACCTTCACGGAAGTTTGACTTGATAGGCAGCTCGATCGTACGACCGGTTGTATCAGCCATCAGTCCACGCATACCGGCAAGCTGCTTGATCTGCTTATCAGATCCACGGGCTCCTGAGTCTGCCATCATGAAGATATTATTATACTTATCAAGACCTGTCAGCAGTGCCTCTGTCAGCATATCATCGGTTGCTTTCCATGTCTCAACAACTTCTTTATAACGCTCTTCCTCTGTGATAAGACCACGCTTGTAGTTCTTTGTAATACGGTCTACAGTTTCCTGAGCTTTTGCGATCATCTCAGGCTTCTGCGGTGGTACAGTCATATCGGAAATCGATACAGTCATTGCCGCTCTTGTAGAGAACTTATATCCGATGGCTTTTACATCATCCAGTACTTCTGCAGTTGCTGTAGCCCCATGTGTATTGATTACTTTCTCAAGGATCTGCTTGAGCTGCTTCTTACCAACATGGAAGTCGATCTCCATCTTCAGTTCATTTCCCTCAACCTCACGGTCTACGAAACCAAGATCCTGAGGAATGATCTCATTAAAGAGAAGACGTCCCAGTGTTGCATCAATAATTCCGGTCATCTCTTCTCCATTTGGAAGAGTCTTTGCCACACGCACCTTGATCTGTGAGTGCAGTGTGATATATCCATTCTCATAAGCAAGAATTGCCTCGTTCACGCTCTTGAAGAACATGCCCTCGCCCTTTGATCCCGGTCTTAACTGAGTCAGATAGTAAATACCAAGTACCATATCCTGTGAAGGAACAGCTACCGGACCACCATCAGACGGCTTCAGCAGGTTGTTCGGTGAAAGGAGCAGGAAACGGCACTCTGCCTGTGCTTCCTGTGACAGTGGTACATGGACAGCCATCTGGTCTCCATCGAAGTCGGCATTGTAAGCCGTACATACCAGCGGATGAAGCTTGATCGCCTTACCTTCTACAAGGATCGGCTCAAATGCCTGGATACCAAGTCTGTGCAGTGTGGGGGCACGGTTCAGCATAACCGGATGCTCCTTGATCACATCTTCAAGCACATCCCATACCTCCGGCTGAAGTCTCTCAACCATCTTCTTTGCATTTTTAATATTATGTGCTGTTCCGTTTGCTACAAGTTCTTTCATAACAAATGGTTTGAACAGCTCGATTGCCATCTCTTTCGGCAGACCACACTGATAGATCTTCAGTTCCGGTCCAACGACGATAACAGAACGTCCTGAATAGTCAACACGCTTACCAAGCAGGTTCTGACGGAAACGTCCGGACTTACCTTTCAGCATATCAGACAGAGACTTCAATGCTCTGTTACCAGGTCCTGTTACCGGACGTCCACGACGGCCGTTGTCGATCAGTGCGTCAACAGCTTCCTGAAGCATACGCTTCTCGTTTCTTACGATAATGTCCGGTGCTCCCAGCTCAAGGAGTCTCTTCAGACGGTTATTTCTGTTGATGATCCTTCTGTACAGATCATTCAGGTCAGATGTAGCGAAACGTCCACCATCAAGCTGTACCATAGGACGCAGATCCGGTGGGATAACCGGGATTGCTGTAAGGATCATCCACTCCGGTCTGTTGCCGGACTCGCGGAATGCTTCTACAACTTCCAGACGCTTTACGATTCTCGCACGTTTCTGTCCTGTCGCATTCTCCAGTCCTGCCTGAAGTTCTGCATATTCCTTCTCAAGGTCGATGGACTCAAGAAGTTCCTTAATGGATTCTGCACCCATTCCTACACGGAATGCATTTCTTCCATATTTTTCTTTTGCTTCCTGGTATTCTGCTTCAGAAAGCACCTGCTTGTAGGCAAGATTTGTCTCGCCTTTGTCAAGTACGATATAAGAAGCGAAATACAGGACTCTCTCCAGAGTTCTCGGAGAGATATCAAGGATCAGACCCATACGGCTCGGGATGCCCTTGAAATACCAGATATGCGATACCGGTGCCGCCAGAGCGATATGGCCCATACGCTCACGGCGGACACTTGCCTTTGTTACCTCAACACCACAGCGGTCGCACACGACTCCTTTATAACGGATCTTTTTGTACTTTCCACAGTGGCACTCCCAGTCTTTACTTGGTCCGAAGATTCTCTCACAGAAAAGTCCGTCTTTTTCCGGTTTCAGTGTTCTGTAGTTGATTGTCTCCGGCTTCGTAACCTCACCTTTTGACCATTCCATGATCTTTTCAGGTGAAGCCAGGCCGATCTTTATCGCATCAAATGTTAACGGTTCGTATTGTTGTTCATTGTTATTTGGCATAAAAACGGCTCCTCCTTATTATTCCTCACCCAGGTAGTCATCATCAAAACTTAAGTTCTCAAGATCGCTGTCGTCCGGGTCTTCCTCTTCCGGCTCTACGTTCTCAAGTTCCTCACCAACAAATTCCTGCTCCGTAAATCCATGATCTCTGAACGATTCATTTTCATCACGGTATCTTCTGTCGCCCTCGATGATATGACGCAGATCTGTCTCGCCATAATCAACACTCTCCATGATCTTGACCTCTGTATTGTCATCACGTAATACGCGGACATCCAGTGCAAGAGACTGAAGTTCTTTCAGGAGAACCTTGAAGGATTCAGGAATACCCGGTTCAGGAATATTTTCTCCTTTGATGATCGCCTCGTAAGTCTTCACACGTCCTACAACGTCGTCCGACTTCACTGTCAGGATCTCCTGCAGTGTATAAGATGCACCATAAGCCTCCAATGCCCATACCTCCATCTCTCCGAAACGCTGTCCACCGAACTGGGCTTTTCCTCCCAGCGGCTGCTGCGTTACAAGAGAGTAAGGACCTGTAGAACGTGCATGGATCTTATCATCTACCAGGTGATGCAGCTTCAGGTAATGCATATGTCCGATCGTTACCGGACTGTCGAAGTACTCTCCGGTACGTCCGTCACGCAGACGAACCTTTCCGTCTCTTGAAAGCGGCACACCTTTCCACAGCTCTCTGTGGGCTCTATTCTCTGAAAGGAACTGCAGTACTTCCGGACGAAGCTCCTCACCATGCTTCTTTTCAAACTCTTCCCATTCAAGGTTTACATAATCATTTGCCAGATCCAGTGTATCCATGATGTCATTCTCGTTCGCACCTGCGAATACAGGAGTTGATACATTGAATCCCAGTGCTTTTGCTGCAAGACTTAAGTGGATCTCCAGCACCTGTCCGATGTTCATACGTGAAGGCACACCCAGCGGGTTCAGCACGATGTCCAGCGGGCGTCCGTTCGGAAGGAACGGCATATCTTCTACAGGAAGGACACGGGAAACGACACCCTTGTTACCATGTCGTCCGGCCATCTTATCACCAACAGAAATCTTTCTCTTCTGTGCAATATAGATACGGACTGCCTGATTTACTCCCGGAGACAGCTCATCACCATTCTCTCTGGTAAATACTTTGGCATCCACTACAATACCATATTCTCCATGAGGTACTTTCAGAGATGTATCTCTTACCTCACGTGCTTTTTCACCGAAGATTGCACGAAGCAGTCTCTCCTCGGCAGTCAGCTCTGTCTCTCCCTTAGGAGTAACTTTACCAACAAGAATATCTCCGGCACGGACCTCAGCACCGACGCGGATAATTCCTCTGTCATCCAGATTCTTAAGCGCATCATCACCGACACCCGGGATATCACGAGTGATTTCCTCTGGTCCAAGCTTGGTGTCACGGGCTTCTGCCTCATATTCCTCA
>OLGB01004887.1_pt1 | contig 10940 bp, 13 predicted proteins | sample 1605691 | NCBI WGS metagenome assembly OLGB01 (sample SAMEA3888925, study PRJEB22519) | human gut metagenome | biome: human gut; feature: human-associated habitat; material: faeces | place: Denmark | collected 2010
TCCAAATTTCTTTGTGGTTATTATTGGCATTTACACAGTTTATTATTCAGACTCTAAGGGTATTTTTTCACCGTCTTTCATAATAATTGTGGTGGGTTCGATATTGGTGATATACGCCAAATTTACATAATAACTCTTGTGGGGCTTTACAAAATTAACAAGTCTCTCATCATTTTCAATTTCTGATAACTTCCCATTAAATTGGTATTTATTATTTATTGTATGTAATACAATGGTTCTTTTGAAAATCTCAAAATACAAAATATCACTTACAGATACATTAAAAACTGTATTGGACATCTGAACAGAAAACGTCATATGTGTCTGATGATATTCATTGAATATTGAACGGAGCTGCTTTATATACATATGCTCAGGCTGTCCTTTTAACAGGTATCTAAAAGCATTTACTTCATAGCCATTTGGCGCAAATTCCTGATGGCTCGTCAAAAAAGCTATGATAACAGATTTGTCCGTTTCACGAATTTTCTTTGCAACATCTAATCCTGTCAAAGCTTTCATTTCAATATCAAGTATGATTACATCAAATTGGTTAACCTTAAATTGCGACAGAAACTGCTCTCCACTTTCAAATTCGCTTATGCATAGCTTGGTCGTATCAGGATAACTTTTTGCAATCAGTTCCTTCAACATGGTTAAAAACTTCTTTTCATCATCACACATTGCTATCCGCATATATGTCACCATCCTTATGAATTATTATTCCTTTAACAATTTAAAATTTGATATTTCACAAACGGTTGAAAATTTTGCGTAAATGGATAAATATTAGGTATTTGTTTTGTTAATTTTTAAGTATTGATGCAATATATAATATTATTATACATTAATCCGATGAAAAAAGCAACAAAAATGAACGAAAGGATAAAAAGGATAAAAAACAGCATAAAATAAAAAATGGCAGAAATTCTGCAGTTTGTCATAATATAATTTTGTTATCTGCATACCACAGATTAAACTTTCTAAGTTCTTCATCTAATTCTTTTAAATATCCATTGCTGAAATTACGAATTGTTCTCGTGTGCTTACTTTATCATCATTAAATAAGTACTCATCGTTGAAGTCATCATTCAATTTAGTTAAGCAACGAAAATACTAATGATTTTATTGCCTTTTAATTTCACACTATGTTTTGTACCTTTTACAATATGTACTACAGCTTTCATATAAATATTCAGACCGAGTAAGATGTTCCACCGGAACATCTTACTCGGCTCATTTCATATTATCAGTAATTCAAAGTCTTAGCCACTATGCGATCCGCAGGCTCTCCGTTCTCGTCCTTGTCAGTACGGTAAGCAAGAACCGATATCCTCATATCGGAAAACAGCCTTTTGTCAAGCTCACTCGCTTCACACTCAACAGTAACCTCAGAACCGTCCGATGTCCTTATCTTCACACCATACCAATCAAGCATTCTGCCTGTTTCCTTTATCATAGCGACCTCAATTACCCTGCCCTGAACTATAACCTTGTTTTCCATATTGATTTACCTCCATTATACGTTTGTCTGCTCAAAATAAAGAGCAAGTGCCTTTTCAATGATCTCATTTGCTTCTTTCTTAGAATAACTGCTTAAATACCGCTTATATGTAGCTGTCGGGAGCGTTATCTTCTCTCCCTTGTCCTTCGGTGCGGTGTCCTCTTTCCCGTATTCACCTGTGAAAACTTCCTTTATCAATTCTTCGGATACAACAGCGTATGATGAAGCAATCTCACGAAGCTGTTTCGCCGTTTTCATATCAATTACAGTCACATTAAGCTTCACCATAACTGAATATGCAAGCTTCTGCTGTTCCTCGGTCATAAAAGAAATATCGACGGCGGAACTAAGCTTGATGTTTTCCTTGTCCACAAGCTCCTTGAACTCGTCAATAAGCTTGTTCACCCTCAGAAGCCTTGCCACCGTTGCCGAACTGATGCCGTACTGCTCCGCCGTGGCTTCTCTTGTAGTCGAATGTTCCACCGGAACATCGTCTTTCGGCTTTGGCTTTCCGTTTTCTATCAGATACAGTTCATCATTGATGCCTTTAAGCTTGCGTTCGTCAAAAAGCTTGCTGTACCTAAGCCCGACCGCAAAAGCCTGTTCACTTATCTTCAAGTCCTTGAAGCCCCTCTGAATAAGATTGGTTTCCACAACATAAATTTCAGCATCTTCATCGGACAGATCAATCTTTACAACAGCAGGAACAGTTGTAAGTCCCGCCTGTCCTGCGGCGTAAACTCTGTTGTGTCCCGAAAGTATCTCATATTTTCCATTGTCCATAGTTCTTACGATTATGGGCGTAATAACCCCATTTTTCTTTATGCTCTGAATCATATCTTCCAGACGTTCACCCTTATATAAAGTGAACCTGTGATTACGGTACGGAACAAGCTTGTCTATTGCAATGCTTGTTACTCCCTGTTCGGAAGAAAAGTCCAGACCGTCCGCAACTCCGAATTTGCTTGTAACATTCCTTGCCATAATATTCTCCCCTTTCAGCCTATGATCTCATCGGCAAGCCTGTTGTAATCCTCTGCGGCAGTACAGTTCGGTGCATATTCTATCAACGTCCGCTTCTGTGCCTGTGCTTCCTTGACTTTTATGCACTCACGGATCGAAGTATCGAAAATCCTTGTATTCATACTCTCCGCAACGGTTTCAAGCGAAGCTCTGACCTCTCTCGAAAGATTTGCCCTGCTGTTGTACTTTGTGAGAAGAAGCCCTGCAACCGTAAGCTTCGGGTTCTGACGCTTCTTTATTGCCTTTATGGTTTCATTGAGCTGTGAGAGCCCCTGCAAAGAATATCTGTCTGCCGTAACAGGGATAATGACTTCATCAGCGGCAATAAGACAGTTGTGCAGAATTGAGTTCATCGCAGGAGCGGTATCAATGATTATGTAGTCATACCCCTCGCACTTCTCCAAAGCGTCTGCCATACGGTAAAGCCCGTCAACGCTTCCTTTCAGCTTTTCGTCCGCCTGCCTTAAAAGGCTGTCCCCTGCAAGTATTTCACCGCACTCGGTATGCTGAACCGCTTCCGCCACACTTATCCTGCTGTCATCGAGAAGAACATCATAAACGGTCGCAGCACCCTCGGTTTCCGCACGGTAGGTATCAGTGCTGTTGCACTGCTGATCGCAGTCGATAAGTAGCGTTCTGTATCCACGCTCGGTAAGTATCGCCGAGAGTGCCGTTGCGGAACTGGACTTGCCAACTCCGCCTTTCATATTCGCTAAAGTTATAACTTTCATATCAGTATCCTTTCTCACGCAAGCTCAAGCCTGTTCATTTTGTTTATCCATTTATCAACAGCATTTATTAAATCCTCATAAGCCTCGTACTTCTCTAAAAGCTCGTTATAGAGGTCAATATCGTCCTCGTCTGCATCTTCGGGAAGTTCAGGCTTGTCATAATAGCCGTTAAATTCAAGATAGTCACGGCGTTCTTTAAGATAGCCGAGAAATGCGGAGTGAATGCCTTTGGCATAGTTCTTGTTTTCATCGTTAAGGTCGGTGATCTTCTCTCTAATGGCTTCGCAGGTCATTTCATAGCGTTCCGCATCGAGGTCGTCCATAACACAGAACGACGGTCTTGCGACATCTTCCCACTCCTCATAATAATCGGAGGTTTCGCAGGCACAGCCTATGTCCTCCAGAATGTCATTCACTCTCTCATAGCTTTCATCGGAAATTTTGATCATAATATTTACCTCTCAATCATTCAAATTTTTAAGTGTGTTCCAAACCGCTTTGCGTTCTTCGGCGGTCATTGGTGTACGCTGTGGCTTCGGCTTTCTGCGTTCAGCATAAGCCATTAACGCTTTTTCACGGATATTCTGCTTTCTTGCCTCACGGCATATAATGACGTTCGCCTGTGCCGAAAGAATTGTCTTGGCAATGATAAGCTCGTTCTTGGCATCAGTCATCTTCGTCCTCCCCAATAAGTCCCTGCCTGTCATACTCACGGTACTTTCTGTCGATCAGACCGCTTAACAGCAACTCCGCATAATTGTCAAAGGTCATATTGGTTTCACCGTCCGCCCTCCTGAGAAGCCTGAGCTTGTCAAAGCTTCTGTCCGAAAGACTGAATTCCATTTTAACTGCCATAATAACATTCCTTTCATTGATGATGTTCCACCGGAACATTTCATTGTTTTCGTTTTTTCTTACAATTACATTTTACTACTTGCGACAGTAGTTTTCAATAGTTATCCCAGCCAAAGTTTTCGGAAAATTCCGGTGCAATGCGCACATTGACTTCTGTGTATGGGTATGATATAATAAGGTATTAAATACTTACGCAAGTAGAAAGAGTGATAATATGCCCGTATCGGAAAAACAAAAGGGATATGCCCGCAAATGGGACAAAGAGAATATGCACACCATTTCCACCCGTGTTCGAATGGAAGAATTCAAGGACTACAAGGCTTGGTGTGAAATGCGTGGGGTAACTGTCACCTCCGAGATAAAGCGGTTTGTTATGGAAGAGCTTGACAAGTATTATGCCGAGCTTGACCGCCTGCATGAAGAAGAAATGAAAAAGTGATTTTGGTTATCTGCCCCCTTTCTTTGATTTATATTGATTTTTTTATTTTGATATGGTATAATGCTTTTAACAGCAGATTGAATGTGTCTGCTCGACAAATCGGTATTTAAGGAGCATATATGAAGAAACAACAACTTTCAGCGGAACAAAAAAGATTAGAAACAGATCTTTGGATTATAGCTTTGGTAACATTGGGAGTTTTCCTATTTTACGCTGCAACAGGTAAACAACTAATGAGTTTTATTGCGAACAGCAATATTTCAGTTATTCCAAGATTATTACTTAATGCAGGAGTACAATTTGGCGTAGCTGGATTGGGAATTACAATCGTTTGCATTTTGCGAAAAGAAAGTTTCACGCATTTTGGATTGATACGAAAAAATATTTTCAAAGCAATCATCGGGACGATTATATGCTTTGTCCCGTCCATCTGTTATATTTTTTTATCAGGTCAATTCAATGGCTACCAACCTTTCAGTATTTTAATCACAGATGATGTAATTGCAAGTGGTATTCCATTTTCAATATTAGGAATGGCTCTTATCGTTCTTGTGTGGGGCTTTTTTGAAGGATTTAATTATGTTGTTATTTGTGACAAAATCAATAGAAGATACCCTACTACAAACGAATGGTTAGATTATGGAGCTATTACTTGTGCAATCGTGTGTATACTTTTCCACCCATTTAGCACTTCTTTTTGGGGGATTGTAGAAATAATTACCACAGTTATTGCAATTTACGGAATGTTAATGGTAAAGAAGAAAACTGGCAACGCATGGGGGTGCGTATTTGCCTTTTGTTTTATTTGGAATGCCATATAACTTCCAATTTATCGAGCAGTTCAAAATCACAGCACTCAAGCGGGTGCTGTGTTTTTTTATTTTCATCACCTTGAAAATCCCGCCCTGCCCCTATCCTGCATTTTGTTCTCCGCCTGCAAATCACTCCTTTCCATTTCCTCTTTCTGCCGTTCTTCCTCCCTGTGGATATTCTCAATTTCAGCCTTTGCCTGCTCAAGCAAAATCTGATAATCCGACTTCATCTGATTTTCATACAAGGCATAAAAATCAGAAACGGTCTTTTTCTCGGCAACAGCTTCACGGATCTTTCCGTCAGCATCTTCAAGCTGACTTTTCATATCTGCAAGCATCAGCCTGTGCTTTTCCGCATCTTCAAGCGAGGTTATCCCTGCATCTTTCAGATAATTGTATTTCGCAAGCTCAACTGCATCTTTCGGGAAAAAAGGTCTGCGACCGAGGATTTCAAGATATTTCGGAATATCTCCGATCATCTTTTCCTCTTCCGCAATTTTTTGAATATGCTCCGCTTTCTCGGCTTTCAGTTCCGATAATTTTTCATCAGCATCAGCAACAGCTTTCTGAAAATCCTCAACGGAGTGAATCCGATGTTCCTGCAAATAGAACAGCAGTCTGCTTGACCTTTCCACCTCTCGGAATGTAGCAAAGTGAAGCCTGTCGGGTTCGGGTCTGCGGTAAAGCTGTATCTGGATCTGCCTGATACACAAGGCGTACTCCCTCTGAATGCCCGAAAACTTCAACGCTTCGGAAAGCGGCATTTCCACATTTTTGTTCCTGATACGATACTCAAGATGTTCAAGAGCATATCCGTCACCCAGACGAAAACTGCGGATAGGCTTTCGGTTCTGCCTGACCTTTATGGAAATGTACTTTCCTCGACGAATGCCATAGCCCTGCTTCTGCAATTCTTTCAGCAGATCATCAACGCTCCCAACATTCTCTTTCATAATTGCATTGTCAATGTCATCGCACAATTTCTGTTTCCACGATATACCCTCTTTCCTTGCCTTGTACTCGCCGTATTTGTGAGTATAGCTTTTCTTCGGGTGTTCGATGACAGAAAGACCGTGAGCAAGAGCGATTTCATCGGATATTGTTTTGCATCTCCGCAGACTTTCCTTGTTGGCGTGCCAGTGCTTTCCGTCCATATCGTAAGGGCATACGGCAAAATGATTATGGATATGCCCACGGTCGGTATGGGTTGCACACAGCACGACTGCCTTTTTCCCGAAAACCATTTCCGCCCATTCCACTCCGATTTGATGAGCTTCTTCGGGCGTGACCTCTCCCGGCTTGAATGACTGGATATAGTGATGAAGCCGAATCTTCTGCTTTTCGGACTTCGCCGTTTCAGATCTTATAGACCTTTTGAAAAATCTTTCACCGCTGAACATTTCAAAACCGAACTTCATATCCTCATAAGCTTCGGAAGCATTCGCCGAGCAGTTAAGTCCCGTCACAAGAGTTTTCTCCGTTTTCTTTTCGTTGGTCACATAGGAAAGCAACCTTTTCGGAGCGGCATATATCGGAATATGTTTGATTATCGGCAAGGCACACACCTCACGAAATGTATGTCGGCGAGATTTCAAACAGATAGTTTTTCATCACGCTTCGGAAATATTTGAACTCTTTCTGCAAGTCCTCAATATCTTTCAGATAAACCGAACCGGAAGAATTTGCAACTTCTGCGATCTGATTGACATTGTTTCCGATTGAAAGAAACGCTCTTTTCAAAGCTGAAAGCTCTTTCAGTTCATAGATTTTGACTTCGCCTTTGACCGCCATTCTTCGGACGTAAGTCCCGTTTCTCATCTTCGCCGCCTTAGCTTTTCTGCAAACAATGTTCCATTGTTCGGGAGGAAAGTATATTACAATGGCTTTGTTTCCTTTTCTTGTCGGCATATTTTTATCTTCTCCTATCTACTTATTTTTATATTAGGGTTTTAGGGAGCAATCCCTAAAAATGCCGTACCTATGCGGTCGGCATTGAAAAGTCATAGGATTTAGTTCTATTGTGCACCCAATATCCCTAAATCCTATCAATAAAAAATAATTCAGTTTTTAAAGCTAATCGAATTGCCTTTATCAGATGTGTTTCCAACGAATCTGTAATAAATATCCACCTTAACAACAGCCTTTCCGTCAACAAATTCTTTTTGATGAACATAAATCTTTTCAATCAATGTGTGAATCAGTTCGTAATCAAGGCTTTGAATATCAACATAGTTCCTTACAAGTCCTGCAAAATCCTTTGCTCCCTGAAGCTTTTCAGCATTTGCCACAACAGCGTCAGATAGCTCTTTCACCTTTTTTGAAAGCTCGGAATGTTCCTTTTCCATATTGTCTGAAAGGGATCTGTATGTATCTTCGGCAATCACTCCGAACACCTTGTCCTCATAAAGCTTCTGTATCAAAAATTCAAGCTCAGAGATACGCTTGCGGGATTTTTCAATTTCTTTTGTGAACGATGCAGAATCATTATTCTGAGCATTTTCGGCGGCATTGGTAAGCATTTCGATATATTTTTCCGAATCCTCCGCAGCCAACGAAGCATGACGCCGTATATCATCAAGCACAACAGCGTAAAGCTGCTCAAACTGAATGTTGTGTCCCGAGCAGGCTGACAAACCGTGACGTATAGCTGTCTGACATCTGTATGTCCCGATAGATTTTCTTCTATTTTTCGTAGAAGCAAACCCATGTCTTTTCCCGCAGTCAGGACAATAAACAAGTCCTCTGAAAATATTATCGGCATTTGAAGTTATGGAATCACGCTTAACGGATACACGCTGCTGAACAGTCTGAAAATCCTCCTCGCTGACAAGAGCCTCGTGTGTATTTTCTGTGATTACCCAATCATCAGAATCATGCTTAATGATACGCTTATCCTTGAATGATTTGACACCGTATCTCAGGCATACAATTTTCCCTGTGTAAACGGGATTGGTCAGTATATGATAAACGCTGCCCGTATCCCAGTCATAAGGATATTTCACAGAAGATCCGCTTCCTATCTCATCGGAATGATTATATGAATGCGGCGTAAGCACCTGCATTTTTCTGAGCTGTGTTGCTATCATATGACAGCTTTTGCCTTCAAGTGCAAGGCGGAACATCAGCCTGACATTATCGGCACATTTATTTGGTATCAGCTTATTGGATTTCAGTTCAACCCTGCTGTAACCGTAAGGAGCAGGACCGAGAATGTATCCGCCGTTAGCCGCCATTGTTCTGAATGCCGACTTGACCTTTTTGCTTATATCCCTGGCATACCATTCATTGACAATATTTTTGAACGGAGCAAAATCATTGTCACCAAGCTCAGAATCAACATTATCATTAACTGCAATGAAACGGACGTCCTTCTGCGGAAAATATATCTCGGTGTAATATCCTGTTTTAAGGTATTCACGTCCAAGACGTGATAAATCCTTGACAATCACAGCCCCGATTTTTCCGTCCTCGATAAGAGAAATCATTCTCTGAAAATCGGGACGGTCAAAATTTGTTCCGCTGTAACCGTCATCAACAAAGAATTCCGTGTTGATAAATCCGTTGTCATTTGCGTACCGAGAAAGCATAGTTTTCTGATTCTGAATGCTCATACTATCGCCGCCCAATTCATCATCACGGCTGAGTCTGCAATAGAGAGCTGTAATTTTATTCTGCTGTTTTAATTTCATAAAATCCTACCTTTCCAAACAGCAGATTATGACTGTATTTATTATACATCATATTCTGCCGTAAATCAATAGATTTGCGAAAACGTTTTCGCACAATATTTGCTGTTGAGTTTTGTTGATATTTGTGATATACTGTAATAAAAACCCAACTGAAAGGAACATAAAATGCGCAGAGTAGATTTCAGTACAGTAATAAACATAATAATTGAAAATTGCCGGGAAAATATGCACACCGCAAAGGACAGAGAAAGAGCCTTCACACAAACTGATTTAATAACCGGTATATTCTCCGAATACTATGACAGCTGCGATGACAAGATTTTTGATAGCTCATCAATATCACGCTGGATAAAGGGTAATAGACCAATCCCTGCCGATTTGATCAACTTCTATCGTGACAACGGATATGAAAGCATTAGTAAAAACTTTAAGGATAACTGTGCTGACGTAGTATATGATTTTTCCAACCTTTACAATGAGCTTGTTACGCTTGTATCAAATGATTATTCTCTTTCCGAAGAAAAGAAAAACGAAGTTATGATTGATACCAGCGATGAATCAGAAGTCTGCCGTTTTATCGGTAATATTATCTTTGCAGCCATTGACAGACCTTTCATTCCTGCCGACAAGCCCATGTTGCCTACCTCTGCAATAACAGTTTCAGAGTATGTGTTCGGTGCAGAAGTCCCTTCACCTTGCAGATATTTCTGCGGACGAGATAACGAACTTGACGAATTACATTCTGTATTGCAGGGGCATAATAAGATTTTCATATCGGGCTTTGCAGGTATCGGCAAAAGCGAATTTGCCAAAGTGTATGCGAAGAAATACAAGAAAGAATACAAAAATGTACTCTATTTCAACTATCCCGGCAGTCTGAAAGACATGATAACCAATATGGATTTCATTGGGGATAGCGATACCGATGATGAACACACTCGCTTTACAAAGCATATCCGTTTTCTGAAAAGTCTGCGCCGAGATTCGCTCATCATAATTGATAACCTTAATACTGCAAATGACAACTTTCTCAGTACACTTATCAATTACGGCTGTAAGATGATTTTTACCACACGAAGCAATATCGACTCCGGATATATTTTTAACCTTGATGTTATCGGAAATCCCGAAGATTTGTATCAGCTTGTGAGCAAATTCTATTCTTATGCCAAGGAAAACAAAGCCGTTATCAATGCGTTGATCGAAACTGTTCATCATCACACTCTGTCTGTCGAGATGACAGCAAAGCTTCTTGAAAAAGGTCTGCACAGTCCCGATGAAATTCTCGAACATCTCAGACAGAACAGTGCCGATCCCGAATCAACTGATAAGATAAAAATCAGCAAGGACGGAATAAACGCAAAGGAAACATACTATAATCATATCCGTTCTCTGTTTTCGCTGTATCTGCTTGATGAAAATTATCAAAGCATAATGCGGAATATGGTTTTCTTTGATGAAGTCCGTATCAGATATTTTGCAAAACTGCTTGAACTGAATGATACGAACGGAATTAACGAGCTGTGTGAGCTTTGCTTCATCAGAAACGACCATGCCGACCTCATTTCTCTTCACTCTATGATAAGAGATATTGTCCTGCTTGATCTGAAACCAACATTTGATAATTGCGATATCCTTATCACCAATTTGAAAAACAAATTGCAAATCATTGGTATTGAGCTGTGCGACTCTGCGACTATCATTTCGGCAGTCAGAAATGTAATGAAATATATCGGCAGCACCGACAGCAATTCATATCTGAACTTTCTTGAAGCAGCATACATATTTCTTGATAACTACCACGAATACGATTTAATGGAGCGAATCATTTCTGAAACCGAAAAACTGCTTTCCGACAAAACACTTGGTACTGTCAATGATCGTGCA